>Ga0255758_10000555_pt1 | contig 42090 bp, 41 predicted proteins | sample 011ome_24_FD_179958 | JGI IMG/M metagenome (GOLD analysis project Ga0255758, IMG submission 179958) | Coastal salt marsh microbial communities from the Groves Creek Marsh, Skidaway Island, Georgia - 011513CT metaG (version 2) | ecosystem: Environmental > Aquatic > Marine > Intertidal zone >... | reverse complement strand
AAACCCCTGATATCCAGTTTCACCTACAGCCGTTCAGCGCCGATAATATCGCCGATGGCAGCCATAATTTTTCGGCCTTTACCGCCTCGGTTTTGCAATTGCGGCCAGAAAGCACAGGGCACATCGAACTCATGTCATCAAAGCCCGAGGATTATCCGGCGATCCATCCGAATTATCTGGCAACCAAAACCGATTGCGACACGATTGTTGCCGGCATCAAGATTGCCCGCGCGGTTTGCCGCACCGATCCGGCCAAATCGCTGATCACCGAAGAATATGCGCCGGGGCCAGCGGTCGCAGATAACGATGATGCGGCGATCCTTGAATGGGCGCGCAACACGTCGACAACGATCTATCATCCAACTGGAACCTGTAAAATGGGCCAGGATAAAATGGCGGTTGTTGATGAAAAGCTGCGGGTTTATGGCGTTCGCGGATTGCGCGTTGCAGATGCGTCGATCATGCCAACCATCACCTCGGGTAATACAAATGCGCCGACCATTATGATTGGTGAAAAACTCTCAGATTTGATCTTGGAGGGGGCGAGATGAATATCAGCGGGCTTGATTTTACCCAATATGGTATCGCCGAAGTAACCGATATTGCGCAGATCATTTTCGCCGACATCATCTTGTCGGGCGATAATGCGCTGGTGATCGGTATGGCGGCGGCGGGGTTGGCCGCCGGACAACGCAAACGTGCGATTGCGATTGGCATGGCAGTGGCGGCGATATTGCGCATTGTGTTTGCTGTTGTTGCCGCACAATTGCTGGCAATCAAGGGCATTCTCTTGATCGGTGGCGGGTTGCTTGCGTGGGTCTGTTACCGGTTTTATCACGACTTGAAAGAATTCAACAGCACCGCCGCAAACGGGGCGGACGGGGCCGCGACGGGGGAGGCTGGAACAGACAAGCCCGCGGAAAAAACCTTTGGCCGGGCCTTGCTGACCATTTTGGTCGCTGATGTGTCAATGTCGATTGATAATATTGTCGCGGTGGCGGCGATTGCCCGCGATAACACAGCGCTTTTGATCTTTGGCCTTGGGCTGGCGATCGCCTTTATGGCGTTCAGCGCCTCGCTAATTATGCGGGTGATGATCAGGTATCGGTGGCTGTCTTATCTGGGATTATGGTTCCTGATCTATCTGACAGTCACAATGATCTATGACGGATTAATCGATCTTGGGGTGATCACGGCGATCTTTTAGCCCTACCGCCAAGGGCGATATGAATTGGCTTATCAGGCAAGTGGAAATGATGTTTGGTTCGATTGTCTGAAATGGCTGTAGCCGGGCAAAGCTATGTTGAAAGACCTTCATCAACATGGTGCGGCTATAGGGAGTAGCTGAAGGTAACTTGAAAGACATCTATTTTGGTATGATGCAATTTATGGTGATTCAGTTGATTGGTCTCGCATTAATCTTTCTGTTCCCGCAGATTGCATTATGGCTTCCGACTTACATTTATGGGCAATAGGTATTTAAATGACGGTAACTTATTTGAAGAAGGCGGCAAAAACCCCGCAAACTGGCAGTGATGAAACTCGTAATATTGTTGCTGATATGCTTGCTAAAATTGAGGCTGGCGGCGAAGCGGCCGCGCTTGCCTTTGGGCGGGATCTTGATGGCTATGGCGGTGATGCGATTGTCAGTGATGAGGTGATTGCGGCGGCGGCGGCAACAGTATCGCCGCAGTTAAAGGACGATATTCAATTTGCCTATGACAGGGTGACGAAATTTGCCAAGGCGCAGCTGGCGTCGATCAGTGAATTTGAAACCGAATTATCGCCCGGATTATGGGCAGGACAAAAATTAATTCCGATTGAAACGGCTGGCTGTTATGTGCCGGGCGGACGCTATGCCCATGTGGCCTCGGCGATTATGTCAATTGCCACGGCCAAGGTGGCGGGGGTTAATCATGTGGTCGCCTGTACCGCGCCGCATGGCAAGGAGGGCCCAAATCCGGCGATCATTTATGCGATGAACCTATGTGGAGCCGATACCATTCTGTCGCTTGGCGGCGTTCAGGGCATTGCCTCGATGGCCTTTGGATTATTTACCGGCAAACCGGCGCGCATTCTGGTCGGGCCGGGCAACCGGTTTGTTGCCGAGGCAAAACGGATGCTCTATGGCCGTGTCGGTATTGATATGTTTGCGGGCCCAACCGAAATTGCGGTGATTGCCGATGATAGCGCTGATGCGGCGGTGGTTGCTGAAGACCTTGTCAGTCAGGCCGAACATGGCCCGGACTCGCCTGCATGGCTGATTACAACATCGCGCCAGCTGGCTGATGATGTGATGGCGCAAATGGATCGTCACATTAATGCCTTGCCAGAAACTGCGCGTAATGCTGCAACCGTGGCATGGCGCGATTACGGCGAGGTGATTTTGTGTGATACTGACGAAGAAGCGGCACAAGTGTCGGATGAATATGCCGCCGAACATCTCGAAATTCATACAAGCAAGGATGAATGGTATACCGCGCGTCTAAAAAATTACGGATCGCTGTTTATTGGTGAAGAAACCACGGTGACTTACGGCGATAAATGTTCAGGCACAAACCATATCCTGCCAACCAAGGGTGCAGCGCATTACACTGGCGGTCTTTCGGTTCATAAATATCTGAAAATTGTTACAACGCAGCGCATGACCAAAGAGGCTAATCGCGAGGTTGGACAGGCGGCCGCGCGGATTTCGCGGCTGGAAGGTATGGAAGGCCATGCCCGTGCGGCTGATGTGCGGTTGCGCAAATATTTCCCCGGAGAAAATCTTGGCTAATGCTGGCTTGAGCCTATTTGATATCGCTGGCAAAACGGCCCTGATAACCGGTGGCGGCAGTGGCCTTGGCCAGTTTATGGCAAAGGCGCTGGCCGAGGCTGGGGCGAATATCTACCTCGTTGGGCGGCGTGAAGACAGATTAAAAGCAAGTCTTGGCAGTCACGACGGGGCGGTATTTCCGCTTGATCTGGTTGAACGCGGTGCGGCGGATCGTTTGTTTGAGATGGTCACGGCACAAGGCAGGCAGCCTGACATCATCGTCAATGCTGCCGGTATTAACCCGCGTCAGCCGGCGGATGAAATTTCCGAGTCCGAATGGCATTACACGGTCGATCTGAATTTGAATGTTCCGTTTCTGGTTAGCCAGAAATTTGTCCCCTCTATGAAACAGGCGGGGTGGGGACGAATTATCAATATCGCCTCTTTGCAATCCACCCGTGCTTTTGAAAATGGCATTGCCTATGGTGCAGCCAAAGGCGGTATCTTGCAGCTTACTCGTGCGATGGCACAGGCATGGTCGCCCCACGGTATTACCGCTAATGCGCTGGCGCCGGGGTTTTTCCCGACGGAATTGACCGCGCCGGTTTTTGCCGATCAGGCGGCGGCGCAAAGGCTGGCAAATGCAACCGCGATTGGGCGGAATGGGGTGCTTGAGGATATGCGGGGGCCATTGCTGTTTCTGGCGTCAGATGCCAGCGGCTATGTCACCGGCCAATCAATTGCGGTAGATGGAGGGTTTACAGCAAAATGAAAGCGCTTGTTTATACCGGCACCCAATTGTCCGAGATCCGTGACGTTGAATTACCGGTTGCTGGCCCGGGTCAGGTTTTGGTTGATCTGGCCTTTTGCGGTATCTGCGGATCGGATATGCACGCATGGCATGGGCATGATGAACGCCGTGTACCGCCGCTTGTGCTTGGGCATGAGGCTGTTGGCATTGTGCAGGCCAATAATCTTGCCAATAATCCTGCCAGCAACCTTGCTGGTAAACGGGTCGCGATCAATCCGTTGATGACCTGCGGGATTTGTGATGTCTGCACCAGCGGCGATGAGCATCTATGCGCCAAGCGTGAATTGATTGGTATGCGGGTTCCTGGTGCCTTTGCCGAAAAACTGGCGATTGATGCTGGCAATTTAACCGTGATTGATGATGGCTTGTCATTTGCCGAGGCAGCCCTTGCCGAGCCGCTGGCCTGTTCGGTTCATGCTGTGCGCCTTGCCTGCCAGCTTGGCGGGGATAATCTCGATGCTGGCGTCATTGTGCTTGGTGGTGGTGCAATCGGACTTTTGACCGCGCTGGTGTTTGAGGCCTATGGATATAAGGACATCTGGATTGCGGAAACCAATCCGCATCGCCGCAAAGTTCTGGAAAATAGTGGCGCGATGCGGGCCTATGATCCGCTGCATGAGGCGCCGGGTGCGCGCCAGATTGATATTGTTGTTGACGCGGTTGGCTCGGGCGCGACGCGCCATGCGGCCAGCATGATGGTGCGGCCAGGCGGGGTGATTGTGCATATCGGCCTGCAGGATAATGAAGCTGGTCTTGATACGCGCCGGATCACGTTGCAGGAAATTAAATTTCAGGGCACCTACTGCTATCGCAAAGATGATTTTGCCGAAGCCTTGGCGCTGCTCACAAGTGGCAAGATTAGGGGCAAGGGCTGGGCAGAAATCCGGCCGCTTGATGATGGTGCGCGCTCTTTCATTGATATCCATGAAGGCAAGGCGCCACCAAAGATTATTTTACAAACAAGCGAGATATGATGATGCAATCTTCACTATTTTCAGGCGTTGCAAAACTGGCGCTTACCGTGCTGATCTGTCTGTCTTTTTTGCAGGCGGTAACGGCACGTGCTGATTTTATCAATGGTGATCAATTGCGGCTTTACTGCACATCAAAAAACCCAAATGACGAGGCGGTCTGTTTTGTCTATATCGCCGGCGCTGTTGATGCGTTTACCACGATTGATTTGATGGGCGAGAAAGCCAGCGGAACAAAACGGCAATTCTGCCTTCCCGACGGCATATCGCCGGATCAGTTAAAGGACACAACGATGACATGGCTGGCGCGGCCAGAGGCTAATCTTGACCTTGCGGCAACGTTGCTCATTTGGGGGCAATCAAGGAAGCTTGTGGCTGTCGATAGGCGGCCGCTGATATCACGATCTTAGGAAAGGCCAAGCCCTAAACAGCCCCGCATTAGATGAACATCTTTTTGGGTAAAATCTTTGAGCGGTAAAACCGTTTTGCCCTTAAAAGTTATCTTTGCGTTTCCGGATTTCGGCAAAAACCGCCGCATTGCTTGCCTGTTCCATGCCCAGATGCGCGCGGATTGCCGCGTTATCCACCCTTAAAAAAGGGTTTGTCGCTTTCTCTAGATCCAGCCTTGTTGGCACGGTCGGCAGGCCGCCGTTGCGCAATTCGGCGATCGCCTGCTGACGCGCGGCAAGCGCCGCATTATCAGGGTCAACGGCGCGCGCAAATGCAGCATTGGCAATGGTGTATTCATGGCTGCAATAGATGATTGTGTGATCAGGAAGCGCCAACAGCTTTTCCAGTGACGCCCACATCATATCGGCATCACCCTCAAAAATACGGCCGCATCCCATGACAAATAGGGTATCACCGGTGCAAACCATATCTTCGGATGCAATGTGGAAATTCAGCATATCTAGGGTGTGACCCGGCGTTGCAATCACATCAACCCGCCGTCCAGCAAAGTCAAAATGATCACCGTCGCCAAGTCTGACATCATAAAGCGCGCTGGCAGCACTATCAATAACTGGACCCATTACGGTGGCGTTATGGCGCTGTTTCAAATCGGCAAGGCCGGCAGTATGATCGCCATGATGATGAGTGATGAATATATGGCTTAATTGCCAGCCAGTTTCGGCCAATGCGGCCGCGGTGGCGTCGGCGTCGCCGGCATCAATACAGGCGGTTAGATTGCTGTCAGTGCAATGCAGCAAAAGTCCGTAATTATCGTCACCATAGGGGAATTGATGTGTTTGAAAGGCCATTGATCTCTCCGATTAAACCAGCGGTGTGTTTATCTACCAGCTTCCGGTATTTTCCATCGACAGCCATGGTTCGGCTGGCGGCAATGAATCGCCCTCTTGCAGCAGTTCGATCGAAATATTATCCGGTGACTTGATAAAGGCCATACGCCCATCACGCGGCGGGCGATTAATCACAACGCCAGCATCCATCAGCCGCTGGCAGGTATCATAGATATTATCGACCTTATAGGCGAGGTGGCCGAAATTCCGGCCGTAATCATAATCTTCAGGATCCCAGTTAAAGGTCAATTCCAGTTCCGGTGCCATGGCGGCGTGGCTGCTGTCCTTATCCTTTGGTGCGGCAAGAAAGATCAAGGTAAACCGCCCTTGAGGAACGTCTTTGCGGCGCATCTCAACAAGCCCAAGTTTTTTGCAATAGAAATCAAGTGATTGCTCGACATCACGAACCCGAACCATTGTGTGAAGAAACCGCATAGCTACCATCGCTCCTATCTTGCTGGCCAGTTTTGCTGCCTTATTTAAGGGCGGCTGCCTCGCCATCATAACCAAAGCCCATGATAGGCGCCATGCCAGCGCCATGTCTAGCCAATTGTCGGCGCGCCCCGGCGGCATCGCTCATAGGTTTTATCCTGAAATTTGATTTCAAGCTGGGTTATTCGTCAAGCTGTAAACCGATCATTGCGGCGGCCTCGGTCAGGCTGGAACAAATCTGAAAATCTGGTGGATTGGGGGTCCGGTTTGACGGTGCCAAATCGGGTATCTGAATAACCTTCATGCCAGCAGCGATAGCCGCCGTCGTTCCGTTGTTGGAATCTTCAAACGCAAGACAATCATCAGGTGCAATGCCTAGTTTTTGCGCAACGTCCAGATAGACATCTGGTGCAGGTTTTCCAGCAGGCACCTCATCGCCGCCGGTCACTTGCCGAAGATAGGGCATCAGGCCGGTTCTTGTTAGAATGTCACGCGCTTTGCGGCCAGATGATGAGGTGGCAACCGCAAGCGGCATATCCATCTGCTGAAAGCCTTTCAGAACTGCGTATGCTCCGGCCTTTACCGGCACATCACCAACCAGCAATTGGCGATAAACATCAAGCCACTCATTTTTAAAGGCAACGGCATCCATATGAGGCGGCAGCATTGCCCGAAGAATATCAATGCCTGTGGCAGCGTTCAGCCCGATCATGCCGCGATAATCATCAATGCCAACGATCAGATCATAGCGCGATGCTGTGGTAACAAATGACTGGAATGAAAGGGTTTCTGTATCAAGCAAAAGCCCGTCCATATCAAAAATGACAGCCTTGATCCGGCTAATTTCAATTGGTGATTTTACCGGTGATAATGGCATGAATATTTCCCTATGAATGCGGCTTTTACCTGTGCGATGATTTGGCTCTTGGCACGCTGGGCGACTATGGCACGTTTCGCTGTCAAATGAAAATGCCAACGATCTGCTTTGCCCAGCGGGTGGCATGTGGGTATCAAGCGGGTGCCAAACCGCCGCTGTGCCTGTGGTACTGTTATTAATAGTCAGAAGGACTGGACGAGTACGCAATGTTGAAAGCTGAAAACATCCGTTACTTAGTGGTGCATTGTGCTGATACGCCGGATGACCAAAACCTTGGTGCGCGTGATATTCACCAGATGCATCTTGGGTTTGGCTGGCATGGGGTGGGCTATCATCGGGTGATTTGCCGTGATGGGCGGATCGAACATGGCCGTCCTGATTACTGGATTGGTGCCCATGTCAAAGGCTTTAATGAGATAAGCCTTGGCGTCTGTCTGATCGGGCGGAATGATTTTACCGATGCGCAATTTGCCGCTCTGGAGACCGTGCTTCGTGAGTGGCGCAAAACCTATCCGGCTGCTGAAATCTGCGGCCATCGTGATTTTGAATATACGCCAAAGACCTGTCCAAATTTTGATGTCGCGCAATGGTGCGAAAGGGTTGGGCTGTAAATCTGATGTTGGCGACGCGCATTATTACACCATCGGCACCGCTGCTATCCGGCCCAAAGGCAGATGCCCCCCTTGATAGTGAATGTCTTTTTGGCGAGCGGTTTGACATTGCCGATGGCGGGGTGATGCCGATTGACGGATTTGTTTTTGGAACGCTTGGCACTGATGGGTATCAGGGCTGGGTGCCGCGTGAATGTCTTGGCGACATGCCGCCACCAACCGCGCAAATTATGGTGCCGATGAGTGATGTCACCAGTGCCGCCGATATTAAAAGCCCGGGGCGTTTTGGGCTGTCGCTTGGTGCCTTGGTGACGGTGAGGGAGATTACCGGTGATCGTGCCAAGATCGTCACAGCTAATGGTGATGGATTTTTGCCATGCCGGCATCTGTTGCCACTGGCGGCAGATGATAATCACCTGCCCGCCGCCGATACCAAAATTGATGATTGGGTCGGGCTTGGCGAGCGGTTGATCGGCAGCCCCTATAAATGGGGCGGGCGCACCGCATGGGGGCTGGATTGCTCGGCGTTAGTGCAACTGACCTTGGCAGCGGCTGGATTAGATGTGCCGCGTGATTCCGGCCCGCAGCATAAGATTGGATCCCCGATCAGTGATCTGACGGCACTTTGCCGCGGTGATCTGGTGTTTTGGCATGGCCATGTTGGCATCATGCAGGATGATGCGAGATTGCTGCACGCCAACGCGCATCATATGGCAGTGGCAAGCGAGCCACTAGATCATGCGGTCGAGCGTATCGCCACTATTGCCGGGCCGGTAACAGCGCTTCGGCGGCCGGTCATATGATCTATCAATAATACGATATTAAGCGGCGAGATCATTTCGCTGGCATGGCTGGCTAGCCGGTTTAGTCCTAACCTCCATTCAGCTGGATTTTATCGCGCAGCATCCAAAGCAGGCAAAGCGATGGCAATACCATTAACGCGGTAATTACAAAAAACAGCCCCCAATCACCGCCAAGCCAATCGACCATTGCCCCGGATGATGCGGCAAGCGTGGTCCGCCCAATCGTGCCAATTGACGCCAGTAACGCATATTGCGTGGCGGTATAGGTGCGATCAACAAGCAGCGAAATAAAAGTCACAAAGGCAACTGTCGCAAAGGCGGCGGCGATGTCATCTAAAAGAACCGCCACTGCAAACACCCATTCGGATTTGCCGGTCCATGCCAGAATACTGAACATGACATTGGTGGCAGCCATGGCAATGCCAGCGATAAACAGGGCGCGCAAAGCACCTGACCGGATGGCAAAAAATCCGCCAAGCAATGTAAAGACAACTGTGGTCACCCAGCCAAGACCTTTGGAATAAAGGGCGATATCCGATTTTGAAAAGCCAATTTCGGAATAGAAGATTAATGACATTTTGCCCATAAAGGCTTCGCCAATTTTGAACAGCAGAACAAAACCAAGTATCCCAAGCCCAATGGCAACGCCGTTTTGCCGGAAAAAGCTGGCAAGTGGTGCCCAGACTGTACTGCCAAGAAAGCCGATGATTTTTGCTGCGCGGCTGTCGCTGCGTAGTTTGTCAGCGATGTCTTGCTGGGCTTTATTTTGTGCTTTGATGCGGGCGTTGGCACTAGCCTCGGGGATGAATAACAGCCCGATATTTGCCAGAACAACGAGCCCGCCTAACCCGACAAAGGTCAATTGCCAGTAATTTTCATAGCCAGCATTCTGCAATAAATCAGCGGTAAATAACGCAACGATGCCGCCAATTTTATACCCGCTCCACCATCCGGTGACATGGATTGCGGCACCTGCTGCCATCGCGCTTTTTTCCGAAGCGTCAATCTGTTCGATGCGCAAGGCGTCAATGGTGATGTCTTGTGATGCGGATGCGGTGGCAATGACCAAGCCAACTGCCATAACTAACCAGATATCCTCGGCTGGTCGCAGCAAGCTCCAGATCAGAAGAGCCACAAGGATGATGATCTGAAAGCAAAGAATCCAAGCCTTGCGTTGGCCGATTTTACTGGCAAGTCGGGGAATACGAATACGGTCGATCAGCGGCGCCCACAAAAAATTTATCGCATAGACGCTAAAGATCAATCCGGCCCAGCCAATGGCAGACCGGCTTAGGCCATCTTCGTTCAACCATAATGATAGTGATGAGCCGATCAACACCCATGGAAAACCGCTCATCGCGCCAAGCAATAATATCCGAAGCATTCGCCGGTCACGATAGGCCGCCAAACCCGCTTTGAAATCACCCATTCCCCGTGGCTCCATCAGATTGCATTTGCTATGATAGACTGGGCGATGGCGGCGGGAAAAGGCATAATCGCAATGCTGACCGAATTTGACCTGATTTGATAGGGGAACGATGCGATGCCGGACTTGTGTTTGCTGCGTGATAGGGCGGGCGGCTATTGGTTAGAGGCCGCGGGTATGGCACCGATGCGCGCCATTATTGGCAAGGCTGGTCTTATTGCCGGTGCGGCCAAGCGCGAGGGCGATATGGCAACGCCGGTTGGACGTTGGGCATTGCGCCACCTCTATTACCGGCAGGATTTGCTGGGTCCAGTGAATGCTGACTTGCCGAAAAGCGTGATCACGCCGCATTGTGGCTGGTGCGATGATCCGGATCATAAGGATTATAACCGCTATGTGCCGCTGCCATTTACCGCTAGCCACGAGGTGATGTGGCGTAATGATGGTGCCTATGATCTGGTGGTGATGCTGGGGTTTAATGATGCACCGCCGGTCGCCGGACGCGGCAGTGCCATATTTCTGCATTGCATCGCCGAGGGTAAAACCAGTACCGCGGGCTGCGTTGCGATTGAGCGCGCGGCGCTATTGCAGCTAATGGCAAAGCTGGATGCCGATCAATATCTGTCGATTGATGCGGGGCTATTGCCCTAGCGCGGCGTCAATCTGCGCCCGCCGCTGGCGCAGTTTTTCATTGGTTGGAACCATCGCCACCATCATTCCATTAGCAACAAACCCCATCTTGACCATGATCATATTCGAGATCAGATTCATGCAGATTTTCTGTGCAGTGCCTGCGGTCAGCCGCGTTGAACCGGCAATGATTTCACCGCCGGTTGCCAATAAAATTGGATAATGGGCGGCGGCTAAAAGCGGTGTGTCCGGATTATTGGCGATGCCGATGGTGACGGCACCTGCCTTTCGCGCTGCGGTGATGGCGCCAATCGTGAAGGGTGTTTTCCCACTTGCCGCGATGCCAATAACGACATCATGTGCGCCACCATTCATCGCGGTAAAGCCAGTCGCACCGGCGCTGGCATCATCTTCGGCATTTTCAATCGCGCCCAACAATGCCGACGGCCCGCCTGCAATCAAAAACCCAAGCCGGTCCCGAGGCCAGTTAAAGGTTGGTGGCAATTCGGCACCATCTTGAACGCCGATGCGTGCCGATGTACCGGCGCCGGCATAAATTAATCGTCCTGCTGGATCGCTCACCAGCCGGTCATAAGCCGCAATTGCGGCAGTTTCGATGGCTGGCAGGGCGGCCTCTATGGCTGGGATTGCGCCAGCTTGGCTGTCAAGCATCAAGGATAAGGCTGCAAGGGGCGCCAGCTTATCTATATGCTGGGCCGCTTGTGGCACATCTTCAGTGCTGCCGTAATTTGGGTCTCGATTTCTGCTGCTCATCGGGTCACTATAGGCGGCAGTCGGGTAAAAGAGAAGGGGCGCATGTCGGGGGTAATGGCAGAAATACTTGTTATTGGCCTGATGTCGGGCACCAGCGCCGATGGTATTGATGCGGCGGTGCTGCGGACTGACGGTCAGCATTTCGAGGGCGTTAATTGTTATGGCTCGTTTGAGTATCGGCCGGAAACCAGAGCCGGTATCTGGAAAGCTGTTGCCGATGCCCAGCAGCATATGCGCGATGATGCTGCGCGCCTGCATCTTGACCGGCTGATTGCCGAAGATCATGCCAATGCCGTATCAGGACTTATCAAAGATAGCGGGCTTAGCCCCAGCTTGATCGGGTTCCATGGCCAGACAATCTATCACAATCCATCGGGTGACGAAGGTCATCCGCTTGGCCGCACCACAATCCAGCTTGGCGATGCGGCGTTACTGGCTCGGCGCTGCGGAATTCCGGTTGTGCATGATGTGCGCCGCGCAGATATGATGGCTGGCGGGCAGGGCGCACCGCTGGCACCAGTGTTTCATGCGGCGATGCTGGCCCGTCTTGGCGTCGCGTTGCCTGCGGTTATGGTGAATATTGGCGGCGTGGCCAATCTGACATGGGTCGATGGTTCTGGCAGCATGATCGGGTTTGATACCGGCCCCGGTAATGCGCTGATGGATGATTATATGCGGCTTTATTGCGATGCCGATTTCGATAAGGGCGGCGCCTTAGCGGAAAATGGCCGGGCTGATCATGCGCTTGTCCGGCAGTGGCTGGACCTTCCGTTTTTTGCCGAGGGCTGGCCTAAATCACTGGACCGTCAGGCGTTTCGCCATTGTCTTGATGATAAAAACCTGCTTGCAAAAACCCCGGCAGATGCGATGGCCAGTCTGGCATTGCTGACTGCTGGCAGCATTGGTGCCGCGATTGATCGGTTGCCGCTGCCACCATCAAGCATTCTGATTGCTGGTGGGGGGCGTCATAATCGCTGTGTTTTAGCGCATTTACGCGGCTGGTATGGGCGCGCCTTGCTTGAGCCTGATTTCAGCACGGCAAAGGGCCAGTTTTTCCCCGATATGCTGGAGGCCGAATTAATGGCGTTTCTGGCGGCGCGGCATATGGCCGGATTGCCGACGTCCTTTCCCGAAACAACGGGGTGTCATCATCCGGTTTGCGGCGGTGTTCTGGTGACGCCGGTTTCACAATAATGCCTGACTAAAGTGAAGCCCCGCCTAAATCAGCGCGTCAGACCCCGGCACATAAAACGGCCGATAGGGCGGCGGCGGCGGCAAAAGATCGCGGATATCCGTAAAAGGGAACCGGCGCGCCATGCGGTAGGCCTCGGCATAATGACCATCGGGTGCATTGCACTGCGCCGCACGGAACCTGTTCATGATTGCGCTGGCACTGGCAAATCTTGCCGGATCCTGACTGTGATGCGCCATGATGGCATTTTGCTTGGCGGTGAAATGCGGGCTGATATCAACGTAAAAATCAGGCGTAAACCCGACCCCCATCAATGTGTCGCAAAATAATACCGGACAGATAAACCCCGCCGCATCGCTGACAAAGGCGGACAGGGCGCGATGATCGGGATGATAGTCTTCGGGGGCGTGGGTGATTACCAGATCGGGTGCGGTGCTGCGGATAAAATCGGTGATCGCTTCGCGCGCATCAGGCGCAGTGGCAAGCTGTCCGTCGGGAAGATCAAGAAGCACTGGCTTGCCAAGCGCGGCAAGGCCGTTGCGCGCTTCATCGGCGCGTTGGCGGGCAAGCTCTAGCCCCGGATTTGGTCCACCAGCCGCCCCATCAGTGGCAACGCCAAGCACCAGATTATCGCCGCGTGCCGCCGCTGCCGCCAGAAAGCCATAGGCAAAAATTTCCAGATCATCAGGGTGTGCGCCAATCGCGAGAATGTTCATCTTTTGCCCTCCATCATCTGGCGCTTCTGGCAATTGTTTCGCAATATGCCCGCTTGGTCTCACAAAGATTTTGCTTTTGCCCAGAAATAGGTTTTAGTGAAGAGGCCTTCATAACAAGGCTTTGCCGATGCGATGATAACGGATGCAAAGCTGGTGACAAATAACAATCGTACGATTTGTGATCAATCCGTCGTAAGATGCGTGATAAATCGGCAGCAGATAGTATATGCGTAAGGATAGGACATAAATGGCGCTGAATTTTACCGGCTATATTGAGGGCTATTACGGCCAGCTGCTTAGCTGGCATGACCGCGACCGGTTGCTTGACGGTCTGAAGATTGCGGGAATGACAAGCTATTTTTATGCGCCAAAGGAAGATGCGTGCCACCGCTATTTGTGGCGTCAGCCCTATGACGCGGCATGGCAAGCCAGCTTTGCCAAATTTACCGCTAATGCCGAGGCCAGAAATATCCATATCATTGCCGGTATTGCGCCCGGATTAGATTTTGATTTTGCGGCGATTGATGATGCCAATACTGGCTCAAATGATCGTGCCAAAAATGAACTTAATGACTTTGTGATCCTGCTGGAAAAGGCACGCAGCCTTGTTGCCAGCGGGGCGCATATGATTGCATTACTGATGGATGATATTGCGGCTGATTTTGAGGCGCGATGCGGCAGTCTGACCAGCGAGGGCAATGCGCATGGATTGCTTGCCAACCGGCTTGGGGCGGCGCTTGGCGCGGCGGTGATTGTTGTGCCGCGCATCTATGCCGACAGCCTGATTACCCCCGATGATCCGCAATCATTGGTCTATCTTGATGATCTGGTCAGCGCGCTCGATCCGCAACATCTGGTGGTTTATTGCGGCGATGATATTGTGGCACCGCATCCGGCGGCCGATGCTGGCGGGCGGTTGGATCCCGCGTCGTCAATCATCTGGGATAATTTCTATGCCAATGATTATTGTCCGCGCCGCCTTTTTGTTGGGCCATGGCGCGCGGCTGAGGCGGCTCATATATTGACGAACCCGACCGGCATGATCGAGACCGATCTGCTGCTTTTGACGATGATGGCGGTGGGGCGTGATCATGGCGATCAAAATCGCTGCGCAAACGCCAGCATTGAGAGCTGGCGCCGGGTTATGGCCGATAACGGTGTGCCAGACGCATTTTTTGATATCGCCGCATATTTTGATGCGCCTTACGGATTTCCGGCGGCGTTTGACCTGCCATCCACCGAACGGGCATTGGCGGCGCTGGAAATTCTGCTATGGCAATGGAAATCGCCACTTCAACGCGAATGGTATCCGTACCTGATGGGGCTGAAGCAGGATATTATGCTCGCCGATGGGCAATTGCCGCAGGACCGGATCGAAAAGACACAGCTGGCACCGCTCGCCACAAAGATCATAGAGGGCGGATTATAAGCACCAAATTAGGCATGCTAATATGGGCTGAAGGGTGAAAGCCTGCTGCCAAGCTGGGCAATGACATCACGCCCCGCGTTCGCAAAGGCAAAGCGAAGCGCCCCATCTTGACCTGCGCCAAAAAATGCGCCCGGGATCACCAGAACGCCGGCTTTGCTTGCCATCGCCTCGGCAATCTGGCGCGAGTCAACGCCGATAAAAGGGTGACGCACATATCCAAAATAGGCACCGCTGCTGAGCAAATCCCATCCGGGCAAACCATCCATTGCTGACCGGAAAACGGCAACGCGTGCGGCAATCCGTTGACGGTTTTCCTGCCGCCATGCACCCATTGATGCCAGCATGGGGGCAAGGGCGTTTTGCACCACACGCGGTGCGCAAATCTGGATATTGTCGATTACCTTTGCCAATTGGAAAACCACGTCACGGCCAGCGATGATTGCGCCTAGCCGGTGCCCCGGCAGGCAATAGGATTTGGAAAAGCTATAAAGCTGGATCAATGTTGATTGCCAATCATCCTCGGTAAAAAGCTGGTGCGGCAAATCCTGATCAAGCGGCAAGAAGTCACGGTAGGTTTCGTCAAGAATGAGCCAGATACCGCGGCGCCGACATAATGCCAGAATTTCGGCAAGAAGTGGTGCTGGATAAATGCTGCCCGCCGGATTATTCGGGCTGACCAGTGCGACGGCGCGGGTCTTGTCTCCAATTGCGGCATCAATCGCCGCGCAATCGGGTAATAAACCGGCATCGGCATCGCAATCGACATAATCAATGCCAACCCCAAGCATGCCAAGGGTCGATTCATGATTGAAATAACAGGGGCGCATCATCAGGACGCGGTCGCCATGGCCGGCAATCGCCAGCACAGTTGCGACAAAGGCCTGATTGCACCCCGAAGTGACCTGCACCTCGCTTTGGTCAATAGGGGCATTATATATATGGCTGACATGATCTGCATAGGCGCGGCGGAAATCTGGATCACCCTCGACCGGCCCATAGCGGGCAAGTGCCGGATCAGCGGCGGCGGCGGCCAATGCGGCTAGAATATCAGGATGTGACGCATAGCCCGGAACAGCTTGGCTCATATCAATCAACGGCCCGTTCGCGCCGTCATAAGATGATTTCCAGTTCAGCACGACAGAAACAGGTGGTGCATTCAAGGTGGCAACAGCAGAATTAAACATGTGACTTGCCTATCGTCGTAATGTGGGGCGAGAATACAGCCTGAGAAATGATCGGACACCAGAGTAACTATAGATCACAGGTCAGACAAGCCGGATATAAAGCATGATTTGCTGGGCGGTCAGACATGAAAATGGGGATTTTTATAATGGAAAAATATCACATTATCGGCAGGGCTGGCGCTGGATCACTGATTGCCGAATTTTTGTTTCGTGAAGCCGGAATTGACTATGATATTTCGTTTCCTGATCCGGCCGACGTGAAAAGCCCCACCTTTTATGCGGCCAATCCGCTGGGGCGAATTCCTGTGCTGATCTGCCCGGACGGCACCAAAGTCTTTGAGACCCTTGCCATCATCAATCATATAACCTGCCGCTTTGGCGATTTGGCACCGCCGACCGGAACGCCGCTTTGTGATCGTTATCACCAGTTTCTGGCGCTTTTGGCAACGTCAGTCTATCCGGCTTATCACCGCCAGCATCACACCCGCTATTATGGGGATGACGCTGCCGCCGAGGCGATCCGCGATCGGGCGCGTGCCGAACAACGGGTTATTTTTGATTATCTAGAGGCTAATCTCGACCCATATATATGTGGTCAAACACTCACCGCTGCCGATTTTTACCTCTATATGCTTAGTCGCTGGGATCTTGATAAAGCGGCGATGCGCGCAGGCCGGCCGCGATTGAACGCACTGCTTGATGAAATGCGGGCGCGGCCATCCGTGGCGGAAACGATTGCAGCGCAGCCGCGCCGCACAAAGCCAGCCTGATTATGCTGTGATCACCAGCTTTCAGCGTAATTCACTGCGATGATGCGGGCTGGCAATCAGGTCTTGTTTTATATAGCTGGCGGGTTACAGCCCCGCCATCATATCGCGGATGATTTTGATAATTGCGGCAGGCTGTTCAGCACACGGAATATGTCCAGCGTCTTTGACCAGCTCAAATTTAGCGCCGGGGATCATATCAGCAGTACCGCGCACCAGATCTGGCGGGGTTGCGCCGTCCTGATCCCCAACAACACAGGTCGTCGGCACCGCAATCGATGGCGCCTGATCACGGAAATCAGCATCGCGGATCGCCATGCCAGTGCCGATGTAGCCCTCAAGCGGTGTACGGGTAAACATGGCAATAAAACCGGCTAGATCGGTTGCGCGCTCGGTGTGGAAGGCGGGCGAGAACCAGCGTTGCATATTGGCGTCAACAAGCGCTGCCAAGCCGCCTTCGCGGGCAATCGCAATCCGGTCATTCCACATATCGGCATTGCCAATTTTGGCTGCCGTGTCACAAAGGATCAGCGCCCGTACAAGGTCAGGACGAGCGTGATAAACGCCTTGTGCAATCAGGCCGCCAACCGAAAGCCCGACAACAACCCCACCAGAAAGACCAAGATGATCCATCAGGGCGACCAGATCATTGACATGATCATCAATCTGATAGGGCGGCGTTCCCATGCCCGAGAGACCATGACCGCGTTTGTCATAACGTAGGATGGAATAATCAGCCGATAGGTCATCCACACAATCTTGCCAGATGCGAAAATCGGTGGCGAGCGAGTTGGAAAACACAATCAGCGGTTTTCCTGCGCCCGCATCATCAAATTGATAGTGGATAGAGATGCCGTTAATCGCTGCAAATTTCATTTTCATGTCTCGTTATTTATGGGGAACAAGGGGGGAGAACCGTTTATTGTGATGCTGGTCGCTGGGGCGGCACAAGCCCTTCTTCTAATGCTTTGATCTGGAAGGCCAGATATTTCGAATAAATCCGACATTGCGCAAAACTGCCAGCGATAAACCATAGGCCGGGCTGACCAGTCTGACAATACATGTTGCGCAGTTCCACCCCATCGCCAAAGCCCCAAATTGGGCCAACGCGTGCCGCAACCATCTCGCCAAACATCTTCTCAACAAGGTGTTCCTGCGGCTTGTAGCCGGTCGCCAAAATCACAATATCGGCATTAATGGCGCGGCCATCTTTCATCTGCATACCGCGCTCGGTAAATTGTTCAATCTGATCAAATTGCACAAGATCAATTTCACCTTCGGCCAGCAGGTTTGAACAACCGACATTGAAATAATAGCCGCCACCACGGGTCAGATATTTGAATTGCCAGCCAGTGTCATCCTCGCCGAAATCAAGCTTAAAGCCGATTTTTTCTAACGCATCTAGCAGCGGTTTATCGGTTTCACGCGCGGATCTGGTGAAATGACGATGCGCCGCTTTGACCAGCGGGGTCGGCATTGATGTGGTGATGAAATCACACTCATCGGTGCTCCGGTCTTCTTCATATAGTTTATAGGGAAATTGCGCGCTGGGTTCGATATTGACCACAAGGCTTGGGCTACGCTGGATCATCGTGACCTTGGCGCCGCTTGAATAGAGGTCTTGTGAGATATCATGGCCGCTATTGCCGCATCCAAGAACAATGGCGTGTTTGCCTGACCAATCATCGCCATCATGATATTGACTGGAATGAAGCGTCGGCCCTTTGAAGGCTGAAAGGCTGTCAATATCTGGCAAATTGGGAATGCCGCTGACGCCGGTTGCCATGATAACATGGCGCGGTGTCATTTGCCTTAGGGTGCCATCGGCGCGTTTTATATCAACTTGCCAGCGCGCTTTATCATCATCATAGATTGCCGAGGTCACTTCGCAACTGACCCAAAAATTCAACTCCATCGCTGCGGCATAGGACTCAAACCACAAGGCCAGCATATCCTTTGGAATATAGGTCGGCCATGTCGGTGGAAACGGCATATAGGGGAGGTGGTTCACATGAAGCTGATTATGCAAGGTCAGCGCATGATAGCGGTTGCGCCAATTATCGCCGATGCGGCTGTTCTTATCGACAATTAATGTGTCAATGCCAAGCTGGGTCAGCCGTGCGGCGATGGAGAGGCCGGCCTGTCCGCCACCAATAACCAGCACGCTGGGATCGCGGTCGTCATAGCTGGAGGCAGTGACGCGCTTATCCAGCCAGTTGGGGCCACGAAAATCGCGCGAATAGGATTGTCCGGTTGGCCGGTTACGGTCGGTTTTTTCCTCAAAGCCGATCAGCGCATCAATCGCGGTAAAGAATGTCCATGCGCGGTAGTGGTCTGGGTTCTGGCTATCCGGACACAGCCGTAAAATACCACGGCAATGTGCATGATCAGTGTTAAAGGTGAAAAAGGCTTCAACTGTTTCGGTGCCAGCCCGATTGACGAGGCGCGGCGCGGTGGCGTTAAGGTCGAGCGTTAACGGCCCAAGCCCCGACTTTGCCGCTACACTGGGAAGCAAATCTAGAATTGACGCAGCGCCAGTAACGGTTTTTAGGTGCCAGCTCAACGCCAGCGCGTCGCGCCAGTAGCTGTCATCATGAAAGAGGTCAGCAAGACCAGCTGCCGCATCGCTCGACGCCGCAGCTCTTGATGTTATCGCCGCGTTAAAACGGCCAAGCCAGTCAGTGACCAACGTTTCAATCGTGGTGATGGATTTATGCTCGTTCACTTATCCCAAACCTTTATCAAAGCCGTCATTTTAACAGGATAGCGTTATCGCCATTTACTCTAAATCATGTTCAAAGCTGGCGCGGCCAACATGCTATCAATATCCTAATCATTACGACCGCCGTGGCAATATCGATGTTGCAATTTTGGTGTTGTAATTTTGGTGATACAAGTCGCCGCGCCGGCAACGGATCATGCCATTGGGCTGGGCTATTTACGATCAGGCAGAATACGTGCCGGTGAAATGTTTTGGCGGCGCACGGGCGCAGCAGGTGTTTTTGGTAAATAATTTTCAAGGCAGTTTTGCATACAAAGCTTGACGAAGCCTCAATCAGTATCGCTTAATAATCCTGTCTTTATCGGCGGCGACGCCAAAAAGTAAAAATCTAAAGACTGGGAGGGTCATTATGAATAGAAGATTTTTAACGCGTGCTTTGGGCATCGCGGCCGTTTCATCTGTGGCATTGACGGGTGGATTTGCTCAAGCGAAAGACTCTATCACGATTGCGGTGCCGTCGTTCCTAACGGGCGGTGCGGCTGGTCCATTCGGCATCCCCGCTATGAATGGTGCTAAAATGGTAACTGACGCAATAAACAATGGAAAGCTTCCTGCGCCTTATAACACAAAAGGATTTGGCGGTGCGTCAGCTAGCCTCATCGAGCTCGATGAAGGTGGCGGGGCAACAAAACAGGTTGCTGAGTACCGTAACCTAGTAGAAAAGCGTAATGTTGACGCAATTGTTGGTTATATTTCCTCCGGTAATTGTCAGGCTTTGGCGCCAATAGCTGAAGAACTGAAACAGTTCACAATCTTTGCAACATGTGGCACGCCTCGAATTTTTGAAGAGGCTCCGAGAAAATATGTTTTTAGAACTATGGGACATGCAACTTCAGATAATGTTGCTGCGGCGATGTATGTCAAAGAAAAATTCCCGAATGTAAAGGGTTATACAGGGATCAACCAAAACTACGCGTGGGGACAAGACTCTTGGCGTGATTTTGATCTGACCATGAAACAAATTATGCCAAACACAATGGCATCAGATAAAACTCAATTCCCGAAGATCTTTGCTGGGCAGTACGGCTCAGAAATTTCGGCGATGTCACTCGATAAGGCTGACTTGGTTCACAGCAGTTTCTGGGGTGGCGACTTGGAAGCCTTTATCTTCCAGGGTGCGGCTCGTGGATTGTTTAAAAAGAAACTTGGTGTGGTAACTGTTGGTGGCACAGCGGCTTATCGATTAGGCAAAAAGCTGCCAGATGGACTGGTTCTTGGAGCCCGTGGTCCATATGGGATTCTTGTCAAGGACCGTGACTCGGTTCTAAACCAGTGGTTCGTCAATACCTACAAAGACATATACGGTATTTATCCATCAGGCCCAGCTTACCAGTACGGTCAGGCCATTCTTGCAGCTAAGATTGCTTATGATAAGGCTGGCAGCGATGCCTCCGACGAGCAGCTTGCTGATGCTTTACGCGGTATAACCTTCGAGTCATTCTCAACTACCGTTGAAATGAAGCTTGGTGGTGGGCATCAAGCGGCAACAGAAAATGGCTATGGTATCACCAAATATGATAGCGAAGCAGGAGAAAACGTAGTTACCGACGTTAAATTTTATCCTGCATCATGTGTTCTGCCCCCCGACGGTGTTGACAGTGTTGAATGGATTAATGGTGGCATGAAGGGCGCGAAGTGCTAAACCGTAAATAAGGACAATCGCTAGGGCCACTTTGTGCCCTGGCGATTTTAGATTTTCTCGAACTTTGATTTATTTCTTTTGGGGGCGACTAATATGGAAACCTTCCTAACGATTCTGTTGGACGGGCTTCAGTTTTCGTCCTATCTCTTCATAGTATCCGCTGGTCTTACCATCATCTTTGGCGTGATGAAGATACTTAATGTATGTCATGGAAGTTTTTACGCTTGGGGCGCTTACACCTCAGCCTTTTTTATTGGGAAGTTCTCTGAAATGGGCTTGCCTGATGGTCTGGGTTTCGTCGTAATTGTGGCTTCAGCAATTATTGTGGGTTTGGTGCTAGGTTTTTTAATCGAGCAGCTTATCTTGAAGCATATGTACCACCGCGATGAAGTGCTAATAGTCTTGGCGACCTTTGGGTTGTTTTTGGTTCTGGAAGACGTGATCTTAATTGCCTTTGGAACTGATCCCTATTTTGCATATCAACCAATGGCGCTTTTGGACTCCGTTGAAATGGGCGGGATTGTCAGAGACGTATATGGACTCACCCTTATTGGTGTTGCGGCCCTAGTGGCGGCAGGATGTTGGTTCCTCTTAAATAAAACCAAGTGGGGGACGATCCTAAAAGCCGTGATCTTTGATCGGGAAATGGGGATTTCCATGGGAATCAATGTTCCGTTCGTTTACACGTTAACGTTTATTGGTGGTGCGATCCTTGGTGGCCTTGGTGGTGCATACATCGCTCCCACAATATCCGTTGCTCCCGGCCTTGGCACAGAGGTAATTGTATTGTCATTCGCGGTTGTTGTCGTTGGTGGTATGGGCTCGATAATGGGCGCTGCAATTGGCTCTGTGATAATTGGACTCTTGAGGGCCCTTGCAGTACATGAGTTACCGCAAGTTGAGTTGTTTGTGGTGTTCGCTGTTATGGCTGTGGTTTTGGTTTTCCGGCCAGAGGGCCTCTTTGCGCCAGCCAAGCCAAGGAAGATCTAATATGCTTAGAGATAACACTTCAAAAGTTGTATTGATTGGTGGTATTTTAATCATTCTGTTCGGCGCCGTTGCCCCAAACTGGATTGTTAATCAACTTATGTTTGGCTTTTCTAGGGCTCTGGCTATTCTTGGGCTTTTGGTTTTATGGCGGACAGGGTTGGTTTCCTTCGGGCATGCATTTTATTTCGGCCTTGGAGCGTATACCGTTGCAATCTTGGATATCCAGTTAGGCGTCACTGATGTGTTTGTGAGGTTGCTGGGTGGAGCATGCTTGGCTGGGTTGGCTGGATTTTTGGTTGGCTTCATAATGAGAAATTATCGCGACATTTTTTTCGCGATGCTCAATACAGCAATATCAATGGTTCTCTACGGTATAATTGTAAAAACTGAGTCTCTTGGCTCAACTGACGGCTTTGCCATTTCGTTGCCTACAATTTTTGGGGTGGCGCCAGAAACCAAATACCCACTCTTTGTTGTAATCACTACTGTGGCAATAGTTAGTGCATTATTGATCAACTTTTATCTCAAGACTACGATTGGACGCCTCACTACTCCAATACGAGATAATGAGATTAGGGTTGAATATTTAGGTTTTTCGGTCGCACATGCAATTCACCTCAAATACACTATGTCGGCGATCTTAGCCGGTGGTGCTGGTGCTTTGATGGCTATGTCACTTGGACAGGTAGATCCCGACTCAATGATCAACTGGACCGTATCAGGGGAGTTGGTCTTTATCACGATATTATCTGGTCCGGGTAATGTGATTGCACCATTTATTGGGTCATTGGTATTCGAAGTGCTGAGAACATATGCTTTTGAATTAGCTCCGCATCTTTGGCAGCTGATTGTCGGTGGAACTTTCTTAACAATTATTTTCTTCCTGCCAGGAGGGATTTGGAGCCTTATCTCGAAGTTGGGAAGGAACAAGTCATGACAGAGTCAAAACCGATTTTGGAAGTGCGTGATCTTCTAAAGACTTTTGGTGCTGTTGTGGCAGCCAAAGACATTAACGTTGATGTGCATAAAGGTGAGATTGTTGGAATAATTGGAGCAAATGGTGCGGGCAAGACATGTTTTGTAAATATGGTCACTGGTTACTTGAAGCCAACCAGTGGTAGCATCGCCTTTGATGGAGTCCAGCTTGTTGGCAAAGGCCCCCGCGAGGTAACGCACGCGGGTATTTCTCGGTCATTTCAAGTATCTCAAGTGTTTCATACGATGACTGTCGCAGAAAATTTGATGATTGCGCTTGCAATTGCTAAGAATCGTGGTTTTGCCGCGCTCCGTGAAATGGAGAGTCCCGACCTACTGGCGCGTAGAGATGATGTTTTAACCCGATATCATCTAGAGAGCTACAAAGACATGACGGTTAATGTTCTTTCTCAGGGCGTTAGAAAGTTACTGGACATTGCAATGGCTGTGGTAAGTGAACCGCGTATTCTTCTCCTTGACGAACCCACGAGCGGAATATCAGTGGAAGAAAAATTTGGCTTCATGGATGTGGTTATGGAAGCACTACGTGAGGACGAAGTGACGGTTTTGTTTGTTGAACATGATATGGAAATTGTCGAGCGATACGTTAGCCGGGTTCTTGCATTCTATCAGGGAGAGATCATAGCTGACATGTCTCCTAAGAAAGCTTTGGCAGACGCTAAGGTTCAAGAGTTTGTCATTGGTACGCGGCACTAGAGCAAGAGGCAGATTTAGTTATGTTGAAAGTGGATGGTCTTGATGTTGATATAAATGGAACGCCAATATTACGAGACATTGGTTTAGAAATTGAATCTGGTGAGATAGTGGGTTTAATCGGCCGAAATGGGGCTGGTAAGACAACTTTTCTTAGGTCTCTGATGGGTCTTTTGCCGATCCGCGGTGGAAAGTTTGTGTTTGAGGCTGAAGCTTTAGAGTCCACTCCTGGATATCGCCGCGCTCATATGGGAATAGGTTACATGCCTGAGGATAGACGTCTGGTTCCTGAGATGACGGCTGAAGAAAATATTTTAGTGCCGGTATGGTCAACCAATATACAAGGATATGAGGGGCGGCTGTCGTGGATTTATGAAATCATTCCTGAGTGTAAAGGATTTAGAGAGATGGCGGCTACATCATTATCCGGCGGTCAACAGAAGTTGGTAGCACTCGCTCGGGCATTGATGGTTGGACAAAAACTTTTGCTTCTTGATGAGCCTACAGAGGGCATAGCGCCAGTTCTAGCGCTTAGAATGGGTGAAATTCTTGCGTCTCTAAAGCGAGAGGGTGTGTCAATTATCATCGCTGAGTCAAACGATGCGCATGTGTCGGACGTTATAGATCGTACATATACAATTGAGCGGGGGTCTATCGTCACTGCTTAATGAGGTTGTTTAGAAGATGAAATTCCAAGCACAGGGCGTGATTCCAGCAACTCTTGTTGCATTTGACCAAGATTTTGAAATTGATATTGAGGCGTCGCGTAAACATTTACGAGATGTTGCTGATATCGCCGGGCTAAGTGCGATCACGGTAAATGGTCACGCATCGGAAATACACGCCTTTAGCCGTGATGAACAATGCCAACTCTTGGCTGCATCATTGGATGAGGTTGGCGGCGCGCTGCCACTGGTAAATGGTGTTTATGCCGATGGCAGTCACGCCGCCGTTGAAATTGCTAAAATGGCCGCCCGCGAAGGCGCAAGCGCGCTATTGGTGTTCCCGCCAAACAGCATGAGCATGGGCGGACAGTTGCGCCCCGATATGGCACTTGCTCATTTCAAGATGATTGCCGATGCCACTGACCTGCCGCTGATCTTGTTCCAATATCCTGCTGGTACCGGCCTTGGCTATTCGGTTGAGACGATGCTGCGCATCTTTGATGAAGTGCCAAGCGTGGTTGCAATCAAGGATTGGTGTAACGATCCGATGTTGCATGAGCGCCATATCCGCACTTTTCAGTCATTGCCGCGTAAGGTGAATGTGCTATCGACCCATTCATCATGGTTGATGGCGTCACTTTCGATGAAGCCTGCCGGATTATTATCGGGGGCAGGAAGCGTCATCGCCGATTTGCAGGTTGAATTATTTACCGCGATGCAGCGCGATGATCTGGCGGCAGCGCGTGCGGTAAATGACCGGATTTTCCCGCTAGCACAAGCATTCTATAGCGCACCATTTCTTGATATGCACAACCGGATGAAGGAATGTCTGGTGCTGCTTGGCAGGTTAGATCAAGCAATTGTAAGGCCGCCATTGATCAAGCTAGAAGCGGCGGAAATTGCCCGTCTTAAAGGGGCGCTGATAGCGGCTGGCTTGCTAAATTAGCGGCGGTTACGCGCTATGGCGCCCGCCCGGGTTCTAATTTGACTAATCTTAAGACTGTTGAGTGAGGAAAAGATCATGGCTATTTACGAATTACGTACCTATCAGGTAACTGTCGGCAAGATGAAAGATGCGGTTGAGGCCTATACCAACAAGGGCTGGCCTGCCTTGCAAAAGGGCGGCTTTGATAAAAAGCTGGTGGGCTATTTCATCTCTGATACCGGCCCGTTGCATCAGATTGTGCATCTGTGGAAATTTGATGATGATGCCGATCGCCGCAATCATTGGAATAGCCTGTTTGCGAATGATGACTTCATGAATTTTGCCGGTGATCTTCGCCCGCTCCTAATAAGTCAGCAAAACCAGCTTTTGAATGCAGCCCCCTGGGGGCCGCATCCGTGATTTTAGAGTCATTGCGCATGCGGTAACGGCATGGTGAACGAGGAGATGCCAAAATGATCAATATCAAATATCTTGTCTGGGCGCTTCTCGCCGGATCATTCATCCCGGTTGTTGGGATTTTGAACGGCCGGGTTGCCCGGGCGCTTGGTGAGCCGCTTCATGCCAGCGTTTTGTTATTTGGGGTGGCAATCCTTCTTGCCATAATGGTGGCGCTTTTGGCTGGCCGCGGCCTGCCCGACATTGGCCAGTTCAGGCATTTGCAGCCAGTTGAATATCTGGCCGGATTTGTTGTGGCTTTTTACGTCATTAGTGCGACGGTTCTCGCTGGCAAGATTGGCGTCGCCAATTTCATTGTTATGGCGGTATCGGGGCAGATTATCTTTTCGCTGCTGATTGATCATTTTGGCCTGTTTGGCGCACCAATCCGGCCCGTGAATTTGCTACAGCTTGGCGGCGCCAGTCTATTGCTGACCGGTCTGGTCATCACTCAGATTGCCAACGGTAAATAGACATAAAGCGCGACAATCATTGGTAAGCCATGCCCTAGCGCAGGCCATCCTTGCCGTCTGCCTGATCATGCGTCAGGCCGCCAACACGCGGTAGTGGCCGTCCCGAATCTGTCACCGCCACAGCAACCAGAATTTCATTGGCGCGCGGCGCATCATTCACACTGACTTCCATACCGTCAAAATGTGACCGCACATAGGCGGCATCCTTATGGCCAAGGGGCACATCAATCGGATGCCCCATGCCACCGCGTTTTTTATTTGATGGCACGAGTGCAGCGCCTTTTTCCACCGCCGCGCGTAACGGTTTGCCAAGGCGTGGATGCAGGATCGCCGCGGCATGCTCAAGCTCGCCATTTTCGCCGACAATAGCCGCCTTGCCATAGCTCTCTGCCGCCTGTGGTTCAATGCCAAGCGCGGCAACGCACCGCTCGCCAAGTAATCCGCCAAGCTCTTCGCCGATGGCCATTAGTGTCTCAAGGTCTTCTTCATAGATGCCCGCATAAGGGTTTTCGATCACGGCAATTGCCGCCGCACGGCGGGTAGGCGGCGTGATGTCCTGTCCTGCCTCTTGGTGTGTGTCCTCGACAATCGTCACAATTTTCCGAATTTTGGCTAATCCCATAAGCTGCATCCCTAATTTTCGCCAGTCGCCACCACCCATGCCCATTGATAGCTAGCGATGACTATTTAGGGGCATTTGCGGTGATCTTTGATTTTATCTTTCTTGATCAAAAGATAAATATCGTTTGCTGTCAAACGATATATTAGTGGATCTGCGGCATGAAAACGCGCCGTTAAGATGCGGTTAATTATTGAAATTAAATTATATTTTCAAGTCTGGCTTTTTTGATGTGCCAATGTTACATCTTGAAGATGGTGCAGTATTTTGATTGTTCTTTTGAGGTTAAACTGGGCTTGGCATTACTATGATGGTTAATAACTCCAGCGATCTTTCGGCCGAATATGCGGCCGATGATTACCAGCTTGATGGTCAGGTTGGCTACAAATTGCGGCTAGCTAGCCAGCGTCATCTGGAGATTTTCTCGCGTCAATTGCCAGACATGACACCAACGCAATTTTCTGTTTTGGTGCGGCTTCGTGAAGTTGGTGAAGTGTCCCAAAATCAGCTTGGCCGCCTTGTTGCGATGGATGCGGCAACGACCAAGGGGGTGATTGCCCGCCTGATTGATCGCGGGTTGCTGCGGGCGCGCCAAGATACTGATGATATGCGCCGCCTGCAAATTTCACTGACCAATGACGGCCAAGCGGCGGTAGATGCGGCCATAATCAAGGCTAAAGACATCACCAAAGAAACGACTGAAAAGCTGACCGCGCGTGAAGTTGCGCGGCTATTAACGCTGCTGGATAAACTGCAGCAATGACCGGCGGTTCACCGGCGGCTTTGGTGCAAGGAAGATCAAACAACGATCTTGACCGGCACCATAGGATTGCTGACTAATGATAGGGGTTGTGCGGGGCACCGGTAAGGCCAAAAAGACAGGTGTTTAGAGTAACCGACCGGTGAGCCGTTTTGGCAAATATATTGAGGGATAAAGCCATGGCATCAGAAAAGCTTGTGATTACCAATATCGGCCAGATTCTATCTGGCAAATTAGAGGCGCCCATTCTTGATGGTGATTGCGTGGTTTCGGTTGATGGCCGGATTACCGATATCGGCTATGCCAAGGATATGGATTTGGACAATGCCACGGTGCGGGTTCATGCGCATGGGGTGACGCTGACGCCGGGGCTGATTGACAGTCATGTGCATCCGGTGATTGGCGATTACACGCCGCGGCAACAGCAGTTGAACTGGATTGACTCTTGCCTGCATGGCGGTGTCACAACGATGATATCAGCGGGTGAGGTTCACGCACCCGGACGGCCAAAAGATATTGTCGGGTTAAAGGCAATGGCGATTGCATCGCAGCGCTGGTACGAAAATTTCCGCCCCTCTGGCGTCAAAATGCTGGCCGGGGCGCCGGTGATCGAGGACGGCATGGTCGAGTCCGATTTTAAAGAGCTAGCGGATGCCGGCGTCAAGCTGCTTGGCGAGGTTGGGCTTGGTTCGGTCAAGGCTGGCGAAACCGCTGCGCAGATGGTCAAATGGGCGCGCAAATATGGCATTCAGTCGACCATTCATACCGGTGGGCCATCGATTCCCGGCTCAGGTCTGATTGATAAGGATGTCGTGCTGGAGGCTGATGCTGACATCATCGGTCATATCAATGGCGGCCATACCGCACTCCCCGATGATCAGATCACCTGCCTTTGCGAGAGTTGCAGCCGCGGGATTGAGATTGTCCATAATGGTAATGAGCGCGCTGGTTTGCTGGCGATGCGTACCGCCTTTGAGATTAAGCAGGCGGAACGAGTTATCCTTGGCACTGATGCGCCGGCCGGATCCGGTGTCCAGCCGCTGGGCATCTTGCGGATGATTGCGATGCTGTCCAGCTTGGGTGATATTCCACCGGAAATTGCCTTTTGTTTTGCCACCGGTAATACCGCGCGTATGCGTGATCTTGATTGCGGCATTATCGAAATTGGCCGAAGCGCCGATTTTGTGCTGATGGATACGGCGCAGCACGCGCCGGGCCGTAATATGCTGGAAAGCATCCATCAGGGTAATTTGCCCGGCGTTGGTATGACGATTATCGACGGTATTGTGCGCACCAATCGCAGCCGCAATACGCCGCCAGCAACTAATTTGCCGGAAATCCTCGAGTGATTGTCCAGTGATTGTCTAATGATTATGTCGCGGCGAGTTTTGGTGACGCAAAGGATTAACCCAAAGGCACCTGCTTTTCGGTTAGTGTTTACAAGATGTTTTATTGTTAGTATACAAATGAATTAACGCTGGTTATCCGGCATTATTTTGAGGCATGATATTGCCGAACAGGAATGAAGATGCGCAAATTTATCACAATTGATCTTGGTAATAAAACCACCGCCAGCCGTGATTTGTCTGGGCGTGAGATTGCCGAGTCCGGACGATATCTGATCGCGCGGATGCTGCTCGATCAAAATATAGCTACAGTCGATCCGATGGCACCGGAAAACCCGTTAATTTTTTCGGTTGGGCCATTTGCCGGAACAAATTTTTCCAATGCAAACCGACTGAGTGTTGGCTGTAAAAGCCCGCTGACTGGCGGTATTAAAGAGGCGAATAGCGGTGGGACATTTGGCTTTGCGATGGGACAGTTGCTGATTGCCGGCATCTCGTTTCACGGCGCAAGCGATTCATGGGTTGTGATCCGTATTGCCAAGGATGGTGTGATTAGCTTTGATGATGCTGCGCCCTACATGGGGCTTGGCAATTTCGATTCTGCGCGAAAGCTGCATGAGGCGTATGGTGAGAAAACCTCGCTGGCGCTGTGCGGGCCGGTTGGTGAATATCTTGGGCTGATGGCTGGGGTGGCGTTTTCTGATACCGATAACCGGCCATCTCGTCTGGCCGCGCGTGGCGGTGTTGGCGCGGTAATGGGTGCCAAGAAAATCAAGGCTGTTGTTATTGACAAGGACCGTATGCCGCCGGTGAATGACCGTAAAAAATTAATGGGTGCGATCAAGGATTATGGCAAAAAGCTTGGCGAGTCTGTTGCGGTGCAAAGCCTGAAAACGACTGGAACAGCGATGGTTGCCGACCTTACCAACCATCTGGGCGCCTTGCCGGTGCGTAATTTCTCATCTGGGCAATTAACCGGTGCCGATGATGGGCCGCTTCGAATGGGCGGTGACTTTATCCGCGAGCTGAATGGTGGTCGCGGCGGTGAGACATCGCACGCTTGTATGCCCGGATGCCTGATTAAATGCAGCAATGTCTATGTCGATGATACTGGGCGTGAACTTGTCTCGCCGCTGGAATATGAAACCATTGGCTTGCTGGGTACCAATTGCGGACTTGATGATCCGGATGATGTGGCAAGGTTGAACGAGACGGCAAATGATCTTGGCGTCGACAGTATCGAGCTTGGCGCGACAATCGGTGTTTTGATGGAGGCTGGCGAAGGCGCATTTGGCGATGTGGCATTTATGCAATCCTGCCTTGAGGATATTCGGGTTGGCAATGAGCGTGGGCGGCTTTATGCGTCGGGTACGGCGCGGGTTGGCAAGGCGCTGAAGGTTGCGCGGGTGCCGGTTATCAAACAGCAGGCGATCAGCGCCTATGATCCGCGGATCATCGAGGTTACCGGCATTTCAATGATGCTGACTGCGCAAGGTGCTGATCATACGGTTGGTAACGCACCATCGTTCAAATGTGATGATAAGACGATTGAAGAATTGGTTGCCGAAAGCTTGCGAATGCAGATTAACAGCGCGGTCGCTGACTCGTTCGGTCTTTGCGTGTTCGGCCGGTCGGTTACCGACGATAATCTGACGCTGATTGCCGATGCGATTAATGACTCGTTTGACGCTGGTGTGACCCCTGACTTTATCCGCAATATCGGCTTTGAGACATTGCGGCTTGAGGCGGCGTTCAACAAGGCCGCAGGGTTTGATCAGGACGATGATGAATTGCCATCATTTTTCCGCGACGAGCCGCTGCCACCAACCGGTAAAATGGCGCGTCTTTACAGCCGTGAAGTGAATATTGCGATGCAGAATTTGATGGATGCGCATAGCCACTAGGGTTAGGTTTTTCAAGTCGAGGCTGGGGTACGAATTGGGGCTGTGGTGCGGAGAAATCAATGCAAGATAGGCTAGCTGCTGATGGTGGGATCGGTGATTATGTGCGGGCAGATAGCCTAGAGAGCGCGATTGCCGCATTGTCCACCGGCCCGAAAACCATTCTTGCCGGCGGAACCGATGTGTTTCCACGCTTGCAAGATCGCCCGCTAAGCGGCCCTGTTCTTGATATATCGGGGATTCCCGCACTTGGCACAATTGCCTTTGACGGCAGCTATTGGCGCATTGGTGCGGCGGCAAGCTGGAGCAAATTGCTAAAGGCGGATGTGCCAGCGGCCTTTGATGGGTTAAAGGCGGCGGCGCGCGAAGTCGGCTCGGTGCAAATCCAGAACCGCGCAACGATTATTGGCAATCTTTGTAACGCGTCGCCTGCGGCTGATGGTGTGCCGCCGTTACTGACGCTAGATGCAGAGGTGGAAATTGTCGGTTCAGCTGGAATGCGCCACCTGCCTTTATCGGCGTTTATACTGGGTAATCGGAAAACCGCGCTTGGGGCTGGCGAGATGGTAAGTGCCTTGCGGATTCCCGGCGCGTCAGCTGCTGGCCGGTCGGGGTTTCGAAAGCTTGGCGCACGTTCCTATCTGGTGATTTCGATCAGTATGGCAGCGTTGCGACTGGTGGTTGATGATGCTGGTGTTATTGAAGATGTCGCGCTGGCGATCGGTGCTTGCAGTGAGGTCGCCCAGCGTATGGGCGGTGTTGAAGCGGCATTGCGCGGAACAGCATTAACCGCGGCCACCAGCAAGATTACCCCCGATCTTTTCACTGGTCTTTCGCCAATTGATGATGTGCGCGCAACAGCGGCTTACCGGCTGGAGGCGTCATGCGAAATTGTACAGCGGCTGATTCGTGATCAGCTGGCCTTTGTTGCGAATGAGGCGCAGGCATGACGCGATTTACCCTGAATGGCCGCGCTGTTGCCAGCGAATTACCGGCGGGAACGCGCCTTAGCGAGGTTCTTCGTGATGAAATGGGGCTTTATGGCACCAAGGTAGGCTGTAATGCCGGTGATTGCGGGGCGTGTAGTGTGCTTCTTGATGGCGCGCCAATTTGCAGTTGCCTGACCGCGGTTGCACAGGTTGACGGCGCCAACGTGACTAGTATTGAAGGCCTGCATGATGCCGGTATTATCGCAAAATTGCAGGATAGTTTTCTGGCGCATGGTGCGGCGCAATGCGGTATTTGCACCCCGGGTATGATGGTGTCTGCGGCGGCGTTGCTGGCGGATAATCAGGCACCAGATAGGCGTGCGGTCGAGGATGCGCTGGGCGGGGTTTTATGTCGATGTACGGGCTATAGCAAGATCATTGATGCGATCGTGGCGGTTGGCCATGGTGTGGTCGCCCCAGTTTGTCCGCAGGCTGGACAAAATGTTGGCAGTGCTATCCGGCATCTTGATGGCCAGCCAAAGGTTGATGGCAGCCTGCGTTATGGTGATGATGCGGTGCCGTCAGATGCGCTGGTGGTGCGGGTCATCCGCAGCCCATATCATTATAGTAGTTTTGAAATTGGCGATAAGGCCGCATTTCTTGCGCGCCATCCGGGTATTCATGCCGTTCTTGATGCCAGTGATGTTCCGGGTCGCAATTGTTTTGGTGTGATCCCGCCATTCGCCGACCAGCCGGTGTTTGCGGAAAAGACCGCGCTTTACCGCGGCGATGCGGTGGCAGCCATTGTTGGTGATGCGGCGGTGATTACGCATTTTGATGACGCTGATTTCCCGATTACATGGACGCCGCATGACACCATGTTATCACCGGCACAGGCGATGGCTGACGGGGCGCCAAAACTGCATGAAAGCCGTGATGGCAATATTCTGGTGCGCGGCTATGTCGAAACTGGCGACGCAGATGCGGCGTTGCGGGCGGCGGCGCATCTTGCAGAAATTCATACAACAACGCCGTTTATCGAACATGCCTATATCGAGCCTGAGGCCGGTTATGCGATGCGTGAGGGCAATCGTCTGGTTATTCGTGGTTGCACGCAAGCCGCGCAGATGGATCGCGACAGCCTAGCCGAGATTATGGCGATGGAGCGTGAGGCTATTCGGGTGGTGCCATCAGCCTGTGGTGGCGGCTTTGGATCAAAACTGGATATATCGTTTCAGCCTTATATCGCGCTGGCAGCGTGGGTTCTGGGGCGACCGGTGCGAATTTGCTACAGCCGCGGCGAGTCGATGCGTGCGTCGACCAAGCGGCATCCGTCGGATATCCGGCTGCAAGTTGGCTGTGATGAAACTGGCCGGATCAGCGGCTTTGTTTTTGATGGTGTCTTTAACACGGGTGCCTATGCCAGCTGGGGGCCGACGGTGGCGAACCGTGTTCCCATTCATGCAAGCGGGCCCTATCAAACAAAGGATTACCGCGCCAATTCTGTTGCCGTTCATACCAATGCCCCGCCAGCCGGTGCGTTTCGCGGATTTGGTGTCCCGCAATCAGCCGTGGCACAGGAATGCGCCTATGATTTGCTGGCGGAAAAAATTGGCATGGACCGGCTGGCATTTCGGCGGCTGAACGCGCTGAAAAATGGTGTGCCAACCGTCACGGGTCAAGTCTTTAACAGCGGTGTTGGTATCGACGATTGCTTTGCCGCCCTTGAAGACAGCTGGCAGCACGCGCTGGGCGCGGCAGATCAATTTAATGCGGCAGCGCTAGAGGATGCCAGCCCATGGCGCAAAGGTGTCGGTATCGCCAGCTGCTGGTATGGATGCGGCAACACATCATTGCCAAACCCGTCGACGATGCGCATGGGCATCACCAGCGATGGACAGGTTGTCCTGCATCAAGGGGCAATGGATATCGGGCAGGGCGCGAATACGGTGATTAGCCAAATTGCTGCAGATGCGCTTGGTGTTGCTGTTCATGATCTAAAGATTGTTGGGGGCGATACCGATTTAACGCCTGATTGCGGCAAAACCTCGGCGTCGCGCCAGACATTTGTGTCAGGCAAGGCAGCCATGCTGTCGGGTATGGCGTTGCGCTGGAAATTGCTGCGGCATGGCAATGTTGATGCTGACGCCAAGATCAGTCTTGATGGCGCAACTTTGCGGCTAGAGGATGCCGCTGGTGGGGCGGTTCGGGTTGAATTGGCAGGGCTGCCGGTAAATGAATATGGCTATGTCTTTATGGCCGAGGAAACCTATGATCCGCCGACCAGTCCGCTTGATGAAAAGGGGCAGGGCATTCCCTATGCGGTGTTTGGTTACGGTGCACAGATTGTTGAATTGTCGGTTGATATGGCACTGGGTCGGGTGCGGCTGGATAAAATCACAACCGCCCATGATGTCGGGCGTGCGATCAACCCCCTTTTGGTCGAGGGCCAGATAGAGGGCGGCGTTGGTCAGGGGATTGGCATGGCGTTAATGGAAGATTATCAGCCCGGACGAACCGAGAATTTGCATGATTATTTGATCCCGACAATTGGCGATATGCCCGAATTTGAGCATATCATTGTCGAGGTGGCTGACGAAGAAGGCCCTTATGGTGCCAAGGGGCTGGGCGAGCATGTGCTGATCCCGACCGCGCCGGCAATCTTGAATGCGATCCGCCATGCAACTGGTGCGGCCATCTATGATTTGCCCGCAACGCCGGATAAGGTGCGCGCGGCAATCGCGGCGCTGACTGCAGCCGGAGGCGATCAGGCATGACAATGAAAACCAGCCGTGACAAGCGCGTTGAAGAAAAGATCCGCTGTGATGCCTGTCCGGTGATGTGTTACATCGCCGATGGTAAATCGGGGGCCTGTGATCGCTATGCAAATGATGGCGGCCAGCTTGTAAGGCTTGATCCGTTGCTGGTGATGCAACGCCGGGTTGATGATGGCGGCCAGTTGGTGCCGTTTCTGGATAATGCGGATGATTGGAATGGTGATCTGATCGCCCCACAGGACGCCTTTGTAACCGCGGTTGGTGCGGGGACGACCTATCCCGATTACAAGCCGGCGCCGTTTATCGTCAGCAGTGTTGTTGACGGCGTGGATATGGTCACGGTGGTGTCTGAAGGGATTTTCAGCTATTGCGGCGCCAAGGTTAAAATCGACACCGACCGGCATATTGGCCCTGAAACCGCGCTGGTTCGGGTTGATGGTGAACCGGTTGGCCATGTAACAACCGGTGAATATGGATCGCAAATGCTGTCTTTGGGTGGGGTGCATCACCTTACCGGCGGCGGTAAAAAGGAAGGCCGTGTTACCTGTGCCACTTTGCTGGCGCTGTGCAATGGCGAGGCGGTTGATATGCAGATTGATGACGGCTCAAGCCTTTTGTTGCAGGCTGGCAAGCCGCCAGTCATTAATGGCGTTGTCGAGGCGCGGATGCGGGTCGGGTGCGGCTCGGCGACGGTCGGTATGTTTGCGGCGCAATGGCAAGGGCTGGTTGACGAAGTGGTCATTGTTGATGATCACATCACCGGCGTCATGTCCGAGCATCAGGCCGGCAAAGTTATTGGCTGGCCGTCAAGTGGGATTAAGATTATCGGCCGCAGATCAACGCCCGGGCGCTATTTTCAGGTTGCCGAACCGGGCACCGGATGGGGCGGTACAAACCTGACCGATCCGTTGACGATTTTGGGGCCGTTTGACGCCAAAATTGCCAAGCCGGGTCAGTCATTGCTGATGATCTCGACGACCGGCGAGCAGTTTGCTTATTACGAGCTGGATGAAAATCTGCTGCCAATAGAAACCGAAATGCCAGAAAGATTACAGCCATCAATCCGGCGTATTGAAGAAAATTGTGAACCGGCCCTAACTTCGGTCAGCTTTATGGGCGGTGCCGGTGGCTCGTTGCGAGCGGGTGTTACGGAAAATCCGGTGATGCTGACACGCTCGGTAAAGGATGCGCTTACCCGTGTTACGTGTGGCGGGGCGCCGGTTTATATTTGGCCGGGTGGCGGCATCACGCTAATGGTTGATGTAACTAGCCTGCCGGAAAATGCGTTTGGTTATGTGCCGACTCCCGCATTGGTTGCACCAATCGAATTTACCATGCGTAGGGAAGATTATATCGCGCTTGGTGGGCATCTCGATCATGTGATGTCGATTGACGATGTGCTGGCTGGCAAAATTGGGCGGCAGAATGATCACAAGCTGAGTGGCAAAAAACACTTTGCTCAACAGCCGCAAAACCCGTGGCCGATAAGGCGCTAGCCTATGTCCGGCTCACGGTCCCAACCGCCCCAGCTATCAAAGCCGCCCCAGCCTGTAAAGGCGCTAACCCCCCGAGCCATATCAGTAAAATTGCCCAAAAGGGGTGGACAGCCATTGCAAATGCCAAGCGGGGCAATGGTAAACTGGCTTGATCACCGGCTGCATCTTCAGCATGGGCCCATCGACCTTATCGTGACGGCAGAGGGTGATCCGGCAGCGGCAGCACTGGCTTACGCGCGAGCGGCTGACAGGTTTTGCGGCTTGCTGGATGAACTTGTTGGCGAATTGTCAATGCTGCGATTGCCTGCAGAAAAAGACAGGCTTGCCACTTTTGACGGGCCGGTTGCACAGCGTATGGCGGCGGCTATCCAGCCTCATCTACCCCGTTATAGTAACGCAGATTTTATCACCCCAATGGCGGCAGTTGCCGGAAGTGTTGCTGATGAGATTTTGCAAGCGATGGGGAGTGACCTTGATCGCGCATCGGTAAATAATGGCGGTGATATCGCGCTTTATCTTGGCAAGACGGCGCATTTTGACATTGGGATCGGTGATGAGCGCGATGCGCATCTAAGCGATTTTGCGGTGGCTGCAACGGCGGGTGGCCGCGGCAAATTACCTCTTCATGGTCGCATCAGGCTGCATCAGCATGACCGCATAGGCGGGGTTGCAACAAGTGGTTGGCGCGGGCGCAGCCAGTCATTGGGAATCGCGGATTCGGTGACAGTTCTGGCCCAAACGGCGGCGGCGGCTGATGTGGCGGCAACGCTGATTGCGAATGCGATAACAATATCGTCGCCAGCGATATTGCGGGTGCCGGCAACTGATCTATATCCAGATAGTGATTTAAAAGAACGACTGGTTACGGTTGAAGTTGGCGTGTTGACGGCAGATGAAATTAACAGCGCGCTAGGCCATGGTTCTGCGCTTGCCCGTCAGATGTGTGATGATGGGCTGATCGCTGGTATGCACGCACGGTTGCAGGGGCATTCGATTGTGGTGAATGTCTGATCAGGCGAAAGGCTGAATGTTTTTTGCAAAAGCCCCTTGGTCACGGCGCGAAAATCGGTCAGGCTAACGCACGTAAATTACCTCACCAATTTAGGCTCTCCGATAAGATCATGATAGATTTAATTGTGTTTGATAAGGATGGAGTGATCCTTGACCTTGAGGCAACTTGGTTGCCGGTGGCGCTGGCGGTGGCGCATTATACGGCAAGTCGTATCCCCGATGATTGGGATGGATCGGTGGGTGCGCCAGAATTGCTCGCCGCCATTGGTGTTAACGAGGAGGCTGGTATCATTGACCCGCGGGGGATTTTTGCGGCTGGTTCTTTTGCCGATATTCGAGATCGGTGGCAGAAAATGCTGCCACCTCATATGATCAGGCTGGATAGTGACAAGGGCTATGCGCATGATGTTGGGGAATTGGTTAACCTGCACGGCCGCAATAAAACTGTGCCGAAAGGTGACGTGGTGACACCGCTTCGCCAGCTCTATGATGCTGGCTATGCGCTGGCGATCCTGACCAACGATACCGAAAACAGTGCGCGAAAGAATATGCAAGATATCGGTGTCCTTGATTATTTTTGTGCGATCATTGGTGCGGATAGTGGCTATGGGCCAAAACCAGGGCCGCACGGGTTTTTTCGCTGTTGTGAGATTGCCGGTGTGACGCCGGCCGCCAGCATTATGGTCGGGGATACAATGGCCGATTATGGTACCGCCACTGCGGCAAAGGCAGCTGATTTTATCTGTGTCGCCGATCATGTTGACGATCGGCCGCATCATGATATTGATCATGCTAAGGTCATTGGCAGGATCGATCAGTTGCCAGCCTTGATGGCGGCGCGGCTGGCCGGTTAGCCAAGAGAACAATCAGCAGGAAAATCATGTCAGATAACGTCATTATTATCGGAGCCAGTCATGCGGGGATTGCCTGCGCCGAACAATTACGCATGAACGGGTTCGCCGGCCAAATTACGATGATCGACCGGCTTGAGGGCCCGCCGCTTGAACGCCCACCATTGTCGAAGGCGTTTTTGCAGGCCGATGGCAGCGACGATGCAAAATTTCTATTGCGGCGATCTGACTGGTTTACCGCGCATCAGATTGACCTTGTTGATAGCCGGATCGCAACGGCAATCGACCCGCTGCAAAAGCAAATAAGCCTCGATGATGGCAGCCAGCACCATTATGACAAGCTGGTGCTTGCCACTGGTGCGGTGCCGCGCCAGCTAGCCACGGCAAGCGGGCTTGATGGGGTGTTTGTGCTGCGTCATCCAGATGACGCGCATCGTTTGCGCATGGCGATCGGTGGTCGGCGCCGTGCAGTGGTGATTGGCGGCGGTTACATTGGGCTGGAGGTTGCCGCCAGCCTGACCAAAATTGGTGTTAAGGTTGATGTGATCGAAATGGCCGACAGATTACTGGCACGGGTAGCAAGCCCGCCCATTTCAGATTTTTTTGCCGCGTTACATCAAAGCCACGATGTGCAGCTTCACCTTGGTGCCAGCAGCGATGAAATTTTGCAAAAGGATGGCAGCTTTACCGGCGTGCGGCTTGATAGCGGGGGTGTGCTTGAGGCTGACTTATTGCTTGTTGGTATTGGCGTATCGCCAGACCTTGATCTGGCGGCCGATGCAGGGATTGCTTGCGGTAATGGCATTCTTGTCAATGCCATGATGCAAAGCTCAATCGATGATATTTTTGCCATTGGTGATGTGGCGTTAATTGATGGGGCGGCGTTGCGAATCGAGTCTGTTGATAATGCACAAGTAACAGCAGCGCGTGCCGCCGCCGCGATTTGCGGCACGGCGCAACCGGCAATTGCGGCACCATGGTTCTGGTCAGAACAATTTGATGTGCGATTGCAATCTGCCGGGATTGTGCCCGTGGCCGTGCCCGGGGTACAATATCGGGTGCGCCCGGGCAAGCGCGAGGGCGGATTCTCGGTCTGGAGTTATGATGGGGCGGGCGTTCTTGCAGCGGTTGAGGCGGTTCGTGATCCAGCAGGCTATATGCTTGGCAAGAAATGCCTTGATTTAGGCTTGTCACCCGATCCTAACGAAATCGTCAATGCCGATTTTGACCTGAAAACCTTTATTGCGGAGGCATCCCAATGATGAATTATCAGGATGCGGCACAGGCCAATCAAAAGGTGCGGATTGACCTTCGCAGCGACACAGTAACCAGACCAACTGCAGAGATGCGTGCAGCCATGGCAATTGCCGAAGTTGGGGATGATGTTTATGGCGATGATCCAACGGTTAACGCACTGCAGGCGCAGGTGGCCGCGCTTCTTGGCAAGGAAGCGGGTCTGTTTGTTGCCAGTGGAACGCAGTCCAACCTATGCGCATTGCTGGCGCATTGTCAGCGCGGTGATGAATTGCTGGTTGGTGATTGCTATCATGTCCACCGCTATGAGGCTGGCGGCGTGTCCGTGCTTGGTGGGGTAATGATGGAGGCGCTTGCCACTGATCATCGCGGCATGATGCAGCCTGATGCTATTACTGAGGCGGTAAAGCCGGATGACCCGCATTGCCCGATCAGCCGTCTTTTATGTCTGGAAAATACTGTCTCGGGTCATGTGCATGATGTGGCAAGCATCACCGGCCTTGCCAGTGCTGGCAGGGATAGCGGGCTTGCGGTACATCTTGATGGGGCAAGGCTGATGAATGCAGCGGTCAAGCTGGGTGTGCCTGCACGCCAGCTAGTCGAACCGGTCGATAGCGTGTCTTTATGCCTGTCAAAAGGATTGGGAACGCCAGCAGGGTCAGTGCTGGTCGGATCAACTGAATTTATTGCGCGCGCCCGCCGGATGCGAAAGCTGGTTGGCGGCGGTATGCGGCAGGTCGGAATTCTGGCCGCAGCAGGGCTTTATGCGCTGGAGCATCACATTGACCGGCTAGCCGATGACCATGCGGCGGCACTTCGGCTTGCGGATCAGCTTGGCCGCATTGCCAAGGTTAGCGTTAATGCCGATCTGGTTGAAACGAACATGGTATTTATGCAGTTGCCAGAGGGAGCGGCAGACCCGCTTCGGGCGCATCTTGCCGGCCGCGGCATACTGCTTGGCGGCGGCGACCGGATAATCCGGCTTGTCACGCATCTTGATATTGATGTCTCGTCGATCGACCAATTTACCGCTGAGCTGGCTGATTTTTTTGAATAGGGCGTTTTTGCGCAAGAAACAGCCGATAAGATGACGCAAAGGGAATATTCGATGGGGCTTTAACTATGGCAGTATCTGGCCGCAATTTGGCGTTTAGATAATTTCTCCATAGGGGCTGTTATGGCGGTTCATCTATCCATTGGTGCGCGGGTTCGCAAAAGCCCGTTCTTTAAAGCAAGCCGTGACGCAGGTCTGGCGGCTGCAAGTGTTTACAACCATATGTATATGCCAACCAGCTATGGTGATCCGGCGGCCGAATATGACCGGCTGATTAATGGCGTTGCCATGTGGGATGTTGCAGTTGAACGGCAGGTGGCGTTAAAGGGGCCGGATGCGCTGGCGCTGGCGCGGTTATTGACGCCGCGCAACCTTGACGGTCTGGTCATTGGGCAGGGCAAATATGTACCGCTGTGCAATCACAATGGCGTGATTATCAATGATCCGGTTCTGCTGCAGGTGGCCGAGGATGAAATCTGGCTGTCAATCGCCGATAGTGACATTCAATTATGGGCCAGTGCGGTGGCAGGTACGTTAAAGCTGGATGTCGATGTGTTCGAACCCGATGTCTCACCACTTGCGATTCAGGGGCCAAAGGCGATTGATGTTGTCTCAGATCTGTTCGGTGACTGGGTTCGTGAGCTGAAATATTTCGGTTTTCGTGTTACTGAACTCGATGGGATTCCGCTAGTGGTTGCGCGGTCGGGCTGGTCAAAGCAGGGCGGCTATGAGCTGTATCTGCGTGACGGCAATCGCGGTGATGAGTTGTGGGCGCGTGTTGCCAAGGCTGGCAAGCCCTATAATATCGGGCCGGGCACGCCCAATTACATTGAGCGGATTGAAAGCGGCCTGATTTCCTATGGCGCCGATACTGACGCAAAGACCAACCCGTTTGAGCTGGGCATGGATAAATTCATCGCGCTTGATCAGCCACATGATTTCATTGGCAAAGACGCGCTGATCGCGCTAAAGAGGGCGGGTGTCACGCGCCGCTTTATGGGGTTGATTATTGATGGCCCGCGGATCATGCAGACGAGTGAAGATCGTCAGACCATCACCTTTAATGGCGCCGATGCGGGCTATGTCAGTGCGTGTGTATACTCACCGAGGGTTGGTGAGAATATTGGCGTTGGCATGGTTGCAACAGCGGCGATTGATGCGCTGGAGCCGGTAGAAATCATGATGGAAGAGGGGCCGCGATCAGGCCGCATTGTTTCGTTACCATTTATCTAGGGGGGCATCCATCTAGCGGGCCATTACCTCTTGTGGCTAATCTTTAAAACCAATTTCGCTTAAATGTGAATTTCGCTAGCGTTACCAAATGCACGGGCATGAGAGCGAGTTACTGACAACAACATTTTTGATGCTAAGCGCGGTTAGCTTTGGTCTGATACTACGCTGGCTGAAGCAGCCGCCTCTGGTGGGATATATTCTTGCCGGATTGGCCCTGGGGCCAGCTGGCCTCGAGCTTGTCGATTACTCGGATGAAATTTCATCGCTTGCCGAATTTGGTGTAATCCTGCTGCTGTTCATCATCGGTATCGAATTATCAGTCAAAGCCGTACTTGACGCTATTTTGCCGCTACAATCATTATTGCTGGTGGTGTTTTTTGTTTCGATCGGCCTGCTGGTTGATCTGGATTATGTGAAAAGCCATTGGGGGGTTGTCGCTGCAGTTACGCTCGGCGTGCTGTTTATCAAGACGCTTTTTGGGTGGGCGCTTTTATCACTGGGCGGCGAACCAGTTGGTCGCGCGCTGGTATCATCACTGGTAACGCCGCAGATTGGCGAGTT
>Ga0255758_10000554_pt1 | contig 42102 bp, 24 predicted proteins | sample 011ome_24_FD_179958 | JGI IMG/M metagenome (GOLD analysis project Ga0255758, IMG submission 179958) | Coastal salt marsh microbial communities from the Groves Creek Marsh, Skidaway Island, Georgia - 011513CT metaG (version 2) | ecosystem: Environmental > Aquatic > Marine > Intertidal zone >... | reverse complement strand
CCAGATGAAGGAATTTTTATCGGTTGTTTTTTTGTTCGCTTTTCCGATGTTTTTTTTTCGAGTTGTACATTAATATTATACATATCTCTGACATGTGAACGTCTCTTCTTCAATTTTGGCTCGGACACGGAAACGCTTTTTGTTGTTTCACATCGAGAGCTGCTTTTACCGAATTTTCTTCGCGCCAAAAGTAATCGGAGCGAGTCGTGTTACTGCTCTCGATGATGATGATGTCCTTACGACGCGATGATGTGAATGTTTGAGATCTTGAGAAAACTTTTTTTTTTCTCCTACAAATGATGATTGCATCACACATGCGATAAAAAAATATGCGAGATAAAAACGAGACGATGGAAGTGTTGTTTCTGCTGCTGAAATTTTCCGCGCGATTACTGATTGGCGCGTGGTTGTTGCGAAAGTACGTCGAGGAAAAAGTGTTTGGCGACGAGGAGAGGACGTCGGATGATGGGATGATGTCGCTTTGGTTGTTTTTGACGAGCGCAGTGGAGGCTTTGGTGAGAGCGATTGAGAGTTGGAAAGAAGAGAAGTTGAAAAAAAGGAGATGGTGCGAAACGTTCGTCTCTTTGGCGATGGTGAAGAAAAATGATACAGACGACGATGAATACCTTACGATTAAGAAAATGGTAGATATCGCGAGAGCGAAGATCATAAAGAAGGAAAGCGTCGGTGAAGTACTTCTCAGCGCGAGTTTTATGGTCGCGTGCGCGGCGATTTTGGCGCTTTCCGCGAGCAAAGGCGAAGCGTGGCAGGGGGTGTACGTTACCGCAATTTTAATGTTAGAGATATTCGAGAGACGCTTCTTTATCGCGCGATTTGTCATGAAACACAGAAGAAGAAGATCTTGGCTGCAATACGTCTGCGACGATAACGAACAACAAACGATTCCTAAAATTGCCGTGGGCGCTTTCGCAAACTCGCCGGGCGATGAAATATACATCGTCGGTAAATATCGCGACCAACTCTTCGATCGGATCGTCGACGGCACTCATCAGATTATTCACAATAAAAAATACAGCAGTGGCAGTAGCAACATCAACGACTACTTCGATCGCTATTTTCCTCCAACCTTTACGGATCATCATATCAAGGAAGGGATGGTATATATCACCGAGGGGAAAACGTGTCCTCGTTTCTTGTGTTTCTCAAAGGAAGAGGTTTTAAACAACATCCTCGCGTTTACCAAAGAAGAAGAAGAAGAAGACGTCGATGATGCTTCAAATGAAATCAACTTGAGAGCAAAGATAGCAAACGGATTGTTGACGTCTTTGATGATGACACCCGGCGGAACTGCGATGACGCGGAGTGAAATTTTGCCTTCGACGCCGACGGAGAGAAATAATAAAAGGACAAAGAAGGAAAAAGACCTCGACGTATATAACGTTGGCGTATTGTTCAACACCACGCCGCGAAAACGTAACAAAACGACGCTTTTGCATAATATCGATAGCATTGGCGTAGGGAGAGCGTTAGTGTCCGGAAGACACTTTGTCTTTCTTAGAAATCCACCGGCGTCGATCGTTTCAGACCCGAAAATAGCACACTTTTTCGCCTCGAAAACGTGCGTTTTTACCACAAACGATCTCGTTTTGTTGAAGAAAAATACGCGCGTCGTCTTTGCAAATACGCAACGCGGTACCGGTGTTTCGTACATTGGCACGTTTGCTTCTTTACTCACGGAAAAAAACTTCGGTAGCGAGCTCGCGAAAACCTTTTTTTCTCGAGAACGGGCGGAAAGAGAAGAAAGAGATGATGAGATGTATGCCGAACCTGTCGCGAAGATTGAAACCGCGTGCTATCGTCTGCTACGCTGTTGTCGCAAAGGTATCCTGCCTAGCATGGAAAGAATCTTGGATAGTAATAATCGAGCAACATTCCTGGCGTTCTCTGCGATGATCCTCTCGCTGATTTTGATCGCGGCTATAAACGCACAAAGCATATTCATCGACTCGACGGCTTTTATCGTCTCCGTGTTCGCTCCAATTTTTCTGTGCGTCCTAGTAGACTTAGCGTACACTAAAACGTGGATATGGAGCATCTTCACCGAACGAAAAATGTTTTATAAAACAGTCGCTTTCGGTAAAAAAATACACGATGGAATCGAAGAGATTATTTACTCTGGATTTTCTTTTCGCTTCAAAGCAATCCTCGACGACGCGGCGAAGGAGTACTGTGCAGAGAACACCGCAATTCTCCACGAAATCGTGGTAAAAACTGTCGTGATTCTTTCATTCTTTGTTTTGATGATTGCATCTAACGTCGCTTTCTTTGAAACTGAAGATTTTGCAATCGAAGACGACCGCATTCGAACGAATCGAGCGGCGTCGACTTTCTTCGCGCTGGTCGTCGCGCGAGACTCCATGTGCTCTTTTCTCGAAAATCTCTCGAAAAACTCCGTTTCGATGCACCAGGTTGCCAGGATGAGAAGCGCATATGAGGCGAGAAAGAACGAAACGAGACTTCCAAAGAATTTGCGCAGAACGCGCTCGATGATTTAAATAGTTTATGCGTGTATGTGTCTCTCTCATCTTCTTTCAGATTAATTAAAACATTGATTTTGAAATGATTATTATTACTAGTACGTCGTTGCATCTCTTTCTTTAGCTCGCCTCCTCTGGCATTCCCGTCAACGACGTGAACTCTAACGGGGTAAACTTTATACCGTCGCCTTTGTAGAATTTGTTTTGGTATTCCACCCAGTGCAAACGTAAGGCGTGCAAAAACGCGCTCAAACTCTCCATACCTAACAAGACGCCTAACGTCGCGCCTAACCACACGCCAAATCCAATGACGATGGCAACTATGGATCCACTCTCAACTGCTGCCATGAGACATCGATCCCAAAAAACCGCAGAGAGTTGCGCGTGCGCTAAGGAAAGCGCCCAAAGACGCAAATAACTCGCCGTGTTGGAAATTGCGCCTAGGACGAATTCAATCGTGTGGATCATTTGGTGGACTAAAACGTCTCCAAAATCAAACTCTCCATCGCCATGACCGTGGTCGTCGCCGCTACTGTTGTTATTATTACTGCTGTTTCCGCCGAGGGATCTTAACTCTTCCGAGCTGTTCAATTGTTGCATGCCGTCGCCGTCGTTTTCGTCCAAACGAACGTACGTGCCGCCTCGGCTTTTTTGTTCGTGTCGTCTTTTTAAAATGATTGGTTTCGGGAACAGCATGACCGGCACCGCGACGAAACAACCAAACAAAATCAACAACTGCAATCCGCCTTGGCCTGGGAACATTTTGTTCTCAGGGCACCCGGCGCTTCCTCCTGGTCCTTCGCCCATGCAATCGACGTTGCCGGGCGCTAAGAACATGTAAATCATTACGTGGTACAAATCCGCGGTACACCCGGGGGTAATCCATTTCAAAACGATCAGGAACGAAAGGTATCCAAATAATCCGCCCAAGAAGACAACTTGAGGGATAAATTCGCAATACACGGACAGCCAATCACCGTCTTTCAATTGATTCAAAAGCGACATGAAAATCCCAACCATCATTTGCGTCACGCCTAACAAGATGGACATTTTCATCTTCAGAGAATTCAAAAACGGAAGTTCTGACCGAGTTCCGTGCCAAACCGGGTCGACACCAAACGGATACGCGGAATCATCTCGCGAGACTAAACCAGTGGTGTATTGTGAATCGCACGTGGTATCTTTCGTCGGATCGATCGGGTCGCATACGTACTTCGAAGCGCCGAATATTTTCATCGGCACAGAAAAGCACTCGTTATACAGAACGCCCGTATACACGGAAAACGCCGCCATTACCAAAATACAATACCGCGCGTGAAATACCATCGAGAAGATTTCGCCCATTGGTTTTTCCGAGATTTGTCTTTCCTTAAGGACCATGTAGATTGCAAACGCGAGCATTATAATACCGTGGCCGAAATCGCCAAACATAACCGCGAACAGAAATGGAAACGTTACGATCGTCATAACCGTCGGGTTCACTTCGCGATATCTCGCAACCCCGTACGCTTCGACGATTTGTTGAAACACGTTCGTCCACTTTGTGGTGCGGTAGTACGTCGGTGGCGTTTGACCTTTGTGCGAGATGGACGCGAAAATCGTTCCGACGGATGCCGACGAGTTTCGATTGGCTATTACCACTGCCTCCGAGACTCTGCTCTTCGCAGAAGTTGGACACCACCCTTCGGCGACTAAACATTTCCTCGTCACGTCGATCGAAAACATGTTCATCGCGTGATACGTCGCCTTCTCTCTTCTCACCAGGGTAAACCAGAACCACAAATCTTTCGCGACTTTACTCAACGTTCGATCTCTGTGTCGTATGCTCGCCTCTAACGTCGACCGTAACTCGACCAATCTCCCCGAACACTCCGCGTTCATTTGCCTCTGTCTCGTGAAGTCTTCCGGAAACGGGTACCTGTTCGCGTTGAACCCTTCGCAAATTTTCACAATCTTATTCCTCGCCCTCTCGCCGGCGAAAAAAACCACGTACACCGTCTTAAACGTCTTCTCCCCCGTCGTCGGCTCTTCCACGTGCCCGTCGATGTTCGCCAACTTCAAAAACACGTTTCCTCTCGTCGCGCGAAACAAAACGCGCTCGAACGCGTGCACTTTCTCCGTGTTGATCGTTCCGGTAATAAATCCCAACCTCGCGCTCGCCGCGACGCCGCCCATGGAAGCGTCGTTCCTCTCAACGTCGTGATCCGGATGATTTTGATCGATAAACGACCCAGTTCGTCGAGTCATTCGCGACGACGACCCCCCGTTTCCTAATCCTTCGTCATCGATTTCGCTTCGAAACGAACTCGACAACAAACTCTCCTCGTCCTGTCGCGCGTTTTCCCTTCGCATCATCCTCAACGAATCTTCCTCGTCCTGGTGCCTATTCGCGTCCGACCGCGCTTCCTCGAAAAACCCGCCCGCTTTCTCTAAAACCAACTGCAATTCCACCAGCTCTCCGTGCGATCGTCTCAGCTTTTCCGTGTTGGCGGATAACTGAGAGACTTCTTCCGATAACACGTCCAGCGTGTGTTCGAGCTCGTCGATCGAAATGACTCTGTTGTTGTTGTTGTTCTCTCGTCCGTACCCGTCTGTCTCCTCCTCGTTACTGTTAAACCTCCCACCGTAACCACCACCACTACCATCACCAATCTCTTTCCGTATCGTAATCCCCGCTTTATTCATGTGCTCGGTAAAAAACCTTAACTTCCTCAGCATCTCGTCGCACCGTTTCACCTGATTCGCGTACGTTTTCTGAAACGCCGATTTATCTTTATTCAAATCTCGAAACGCGACTAAACCAACCGAACCTAAAGTTTGCACCGTGTCGTGCGCGGCTTCCGCGGGGATGATCAGTTGGACCAGTTCCATCTCCTCCGAGCGGAACAGGTCCATTTCGATCGCCATCTTCTGGTTGTGCGTCTTCTTCTTTCGAAAGAAGAAAGGAGTAAGAATGTGTTTGTGTCGTCGTTTTGTCTGTCTTTTTGTTCTTTTCCACGAGCTCTCGAGAGAGAAAAAAATAATTTTTTTTTAAAATCTAGGGTTTCATCAAGAATTAGGGTTTAGAAAAAAGAGAGAAAGGGACGAAAAAACGTTTTCGTCACTCTTTTGGTGGATCTTTGACGACGAAGAGAAGAACATAAGAAGACAAAGAAGAAGAAGAATAAAGAGAGAGAGGAAAAGAGTTACTGCTTTTGTTGTCGCGCTCTCATCGCGCGAGGTGTTTTTGAGCGTGAGAGAAGAAAGAGAGAGAGTTTGAGAGAGATTTTTCTCTAACTAATAAGCGATCTCATCCAATAACGGCAAAGAAGAGTAGACAAATAGAAGACAAAGATGGAGACGTACGACGCGGTCGGGGAGAACAATTTCAACCCGTCGAGTTATCACGGGAACCACACGAAACAACACGCGACGTGGTCGCCGTACGATAACAACGGAGGCACGGTTATGGCTGTTGCCGGGGAGGATTACGTGATTTGCGCAGCCGATACGAGGATGAGCACGGGGTATTCGATCATGACGAGGCAGTATACGAAAGTGGACGAAATGTCCCCGAAAACGTTGATGGCGTCGGCTGGGTTTATGGCAGACGCGGCGACGTTGAAGAAGTTGTTGAAAGGGAGGTGCGATCAGTATCAGTTTGCGAATAACAAACCCATCGGGTGCGTGGCGTTTGCGCAGATGCTTTCGAATACGCTGTACATGCGAAGGTTTTTTCCGTATTACGCGTTCAACATCGTGGCTGGTTTAGATGCGGAAGGTAAAGGGGCGGTGTTTACGTACGATGCGGTCGGGAGTTACGAGAGGACGAATTATTCCTGTCAAGGGAGTGGGCAGCAGTTGATTATGCCGGTGTTGGATAATCAGTTGAAAACGGTCAGTCCGTTGGTGTTGCCGGCGGTGAGTAGCGCGACGCCGTTGAGCGAAGAAGAGGCGATTGATTTGATTAAAGATTGTTTTGCCACGGCTGGAGAGAGAGACATTTATACCGGAGACGCGGTGGAGTTGTTTGTGATGAATAAAGATGGGATTAGAAAGGAGACGATGCCGTTGAAGACGGATTAAACAAATAGTTATGATATAGTAGTTATGGTTTTGTTTTCTAAGTATAAGTAAATTTTCCTCTTTGGAACTAATTCTCTCTCTTTCTATGATATACTCTCGATATATATACCTTTGTGTATTTCACCGAACTACCATTTTTGGTCACCGAACTTTATGTATTTTTTATGTACCAACTTGGTCCAACTTGGGTTTAGAAGATGGTCGCGGTCAACAAAAAGACAGCCATGCCGACCATGGCGGCTCTGCCGTTAACCATTTCGGCAGTTGGCGTGAACTTCTCGTCCAACTTGGCCCCCTTGTACACGCCCATGACGCCGTCCTTCAACGCGGACGGGAAGTACCCTTGCGGTTCGACGACCGGGACGATGGAGGCACCGGCAATGCCGGCAACCGTCAACGCGACCAAGATCGGGTGCGTGGAGATGCCCGTCAACACGTCCGCGTTGAAAGTGTTCAACAGCGCCAACACGAAGCCAATTTGCGCGCATCGACCGTTGATCAATTCCGCGGTCGGCGTCCACCCGGACTGTCTGAACAAAGTTTCGCCGTACTTTTCGACGAACAAAGCTTCGCCCAAGGACGTTTCCGTGGAGCCCAAAATTTCAAACGCTTTCGTCAACTCCGGGATGTCCATATCTTTGACAAAGCCTGGGATCGGGGATCCTCCGTCCGCCATGTCCATGATGTCTTCGAGCTCGCCCAAACCGAGTTCGCCGCCGGACATCTCTTGGTTCATTTGTTCCGCTCTCGTCTGTTTTGGTTTAATAATAATAATAATAATAATAATAGTCACAACATGCGTTCAAAAGAGAGAGAGAAAGAAAATGCTGTCAGTAAAAGCCGAGAGAGAGCTAAAGAGAGAGAGCTAAAGAGACTTCCCGCGCGAGACAGAGAGAAACCATCTCGCGTGCACAGTATTTCTCTCTAATCAAAACGAGAATGAAATGATGACGTCTCGGGAATCTGTCGTGCCGTCACACGGGAAACAAAAATGCAAAAAGAATTATAAAACGCACAACAAAAGTCGCCGACCTCTTCGAGGTGGTCTTCGTCGTCGGTCTCAAAGCGACGATGGACGCGGTAAACGTCGTGTGCGCGGTAGTAGCGGAGAACATGATTATTTTTTGTGGTAAAGGTGTAGGTGTAAAGTGTGCGTCTGAATGAGGAGAAAAAAGATTAGTGCGAGTGACTGCTTTTTGGTACAAAGGCAGATCGATTTTAGCCACTAATTTTTTCTCCTGTTTGTGCTCACATTTAATACAGTTTTTTCCTCCACAGCATGTTCTTTTACGTGCAAAAGAGTATGATACTGATAATAATAATGAATAAATATATGTATAATATAAAATTGTTGGCGGTTTTCTTCATCTTGTTCTCGCTCTTGTAGGATAATACGACTTCTTTTACTTTATATTTAGGCGGCGGTGCTCCCTCGACTGGCTCTCGCGCTCGCTCTCGCGCTCGATCTCGCCTGCGCTTTTTTCGTCTTTAACAGATCCTCTTTTCTCGCCATTTCTTCTTTGATTCGATTTTTCAACTCTAACATCATTTGCTGTCGTTGTTGTTCCTTCTCCTCGGCCGTTTGCTCTATGTGTTTAGATTCTTTTTGGATGACTTCGTTGATTTGGTCGTTTTTCATGCCGTTTCGTCGCATGGATCGAGCCCACATGCGCTTTCGGGCGACGGTGCAATCGTCCACGCCCGGGGTCGGGACGCCTGGTTCGCAGTTTTTGCAGCAGTTGTCCACGCCTGGGATGTCAATGCCTGGGAGGCACTTCGGGTCCGGGTTACAGCCTTTCCATGGATTTTGTTTCTTCGTTTCGACTTCGCTGGTGCCCAACTCTGTTTGTTGGACTTTTTGCTTCACCAAGCACGTGTCCGCACAGCACGTATCGACACCTGGGACGGTACCACCTGGGATGCACTCAGGCGTCGTGTCGCAGGCCGCGTTGTCGGGGCAACACGTGTTCTTCCCCAGGTCCGGAACGCCCGGTTGGCAGGACGGGTTCGCGTCGCAGTTACCCGGCGTGCCGTCGTAATCCGGCGGGGGCGGCGGTTTGCAGCACGTGTCGATGCCCGGGAACTCAGAGCCAACTTGGCATTCCGGGTTCCCATCGCAAACGTGGCAACAGTTGTTTACTCCTGGTTCTAAGCCACCGGCGGTGCAAGTCGGGGACGGGTCGCATTCGCCTTGTTTACAGCACGAGTCCACTCCCGCGGTCGGGACGCCCGCCACGCACGTAGGCGTGGCGTCGCACGCCTTCATGAAGAGCGGTTTTCCCGTCGCCGGATCGACTGGATTTTGATTAACTAACGGTAAACCAGTCGCAGCGTCGACGAGCGGCGAGCCTGGAATCATTCGCGAGGCGGTACCGGTGCAGCACCCAACGCCCGGGATCGGGACGCCGGCGACGCAGCCCGGGTTCGGGTTGCACGCTTGGCCGGTAACCGGATCAATTTGGTTCAACATTTGCGGTTGCGCATTTTCAGCGGTGATAACGGCCGATGCGAACGGGTTGACGCCCGGGGCGAACGCCGCCGGCAATGTGGATGGATCCACAGCTTGCGGGACGCCAACGTATTGGCCCGGAATTTGTTGTTGTTGCTGATAGAATTGCGTTTGTTGCTCTTGGGAACCAACCATCGCTTGCGCAGACTCGCAGCAACCAATGCCTGGAATCGGGACACCGGCGACGCAATTCGCGTCCGTGTTACACGGGACGCCCGTCACCGGGTCAATTTGTTGTCTACTTTGCGCGTCGGCAATGATCAACGCCTTTTCGGCTTCGTTGCAGCAGCCGATGCCCGGAATCGGAACGCCGGCGACGCAATCTTCGGCGACGTTACACTCCGGTAAACCGTTCTCGCCAACAGGGTTGATTTCCGCCCCTGGTTGCGCGATACTACCAGTCGCCGCAGCGGCGACGGTGGCGTACGCCCCCGGCGCGGCTTGTAATTGTTGCTGGTACGCGGCGTACGGATCTTGCGCTTGTTGTTGTTGTACTGGTTGTTGTTGTTGATAGACTTGTTGCGGTTGTTGTTGATACGGAAGCGCCGCGGCGGGTTGCGTGGTCACCGCACCAGCGATCGGATACTGGTACGGGTTCACCGGCACTTGTTGTTGCGTCTGCGTCGGCGCCACATCCTCCGGCGTCAACGTCGAGGTTTCGCAACACCCGATGCCCGGATACGGCACGCCCGCGACGCACCCAATGATCGGGTTGCACTGCACCCCACTCTCCATATCCACCGGCCAACTCGCCGGCGGTTTCGATAAATCCGTGTTCAAACTTTGCGACAACGAGGCGCCTCCATCCGCCGGCGTGGCAAACGGCTGCCCCGTTTGCGGATCGATGGCCACCGCCGACGCGACGATCCCGGACGCGCCAACCTGCGCCGCGATGTTCGCTTGTTGCTGCACTGCCAACGCGTTCGTGTTCACCCACTGCGGGTTGGCCGTTTCCATCACGTTTGTCGTGGGGACTTCTTCTACAACCGCCTCGGCAACCGGTTGTTGTTGTTGTTCCGCGGCTTGAATTTCCTCGTAATCTGGTTGTTGTTTTACTTCTTCTTCTTCTTTTGTCGCTTCTTCTTCAACCGCCGGCGCCTCTTCCTGCGCGACTCGTTGGACTTCTTCGAAAGGGTCCGGCCACGCGTGGACGTCCATGGCGCCGAGTAATCCCACCTTCTCCATCGAAGAATTTTTCTTTCTTAAACCCAAAGGAGCGGAAGATGCTTTTTTCCCGAGCTCGCTGAACGAATGGGGCAACAAGGTATCTTTCGCTCCGCCTAACGTCGCGAACGAGGAACTACCACCACCGCGAGAAGACTTGACGGCGGTTAACGCGCCGACGGAGACGAACGCTAAAGCGCCCAAAGCGAGCGTCTTTCGGTTCAGTAACACGTTCGCGATGCGCGAAGATGATGTTTTCTTCGTCTTTTGGACGTCGTCGTCCCGATTGGATTCGAACAACAACGCTTCTCGTTCGTTGTTGTTCGTGTTCGTATTCGCTGTTCCGTAAGAGGAAGAGGAAGAGGACATCGTGTTCATTATTCCTCTCTGTCTCTCTGTCTCTCTCGTATCTTCTCTTTCTGAAGAAGCGCGCGCGTGAGAATCTTTCGCGACTTCTCTCCTCGCGTGCTTCGACGAAATGCCCGCGGCTTGCGTTTTCTCGTGTTTAGGGTTTATGAGTGATGATGTAAACCCTAAACAATACGTTTCTGAGACGCTCTGATCACATCACACATGCGATAATGCGTTATTCTTCAACCTCGCACGACTCTCTTTTAAAGTCTCGCACACTGATAATACCATGGGACGAAGAAAGAATCCACATCCTAAACGCGCGGTGAACGCGAGGACGGTTTTGAAGGGAGAGAAAGAAGAACCTTTGGTGTTGTGTTTGAGGATTCCTGACGAGGAGGATGGTCTCGAGGCGAATCATCATCAGATACAAAAAGAAGAAGAAGAAGAAGAAGAGGGAGTAGAAGAAGAAGAAGAAGAGATAACTGTTAGGAAAGGAACGAAGAGAAAGAGAGGGCACGAGTGCGATGTTTGCCAGAAGGTGTTTCGATATCCATCCGACGTGACCAGACACATGCGTACTCACACGAACGAGAAACCGTACGAATGTGATGTGTGCGAGAAGCGTTTTAGTCAAACTGCTAATTTGCAAACCCACATGCGTATTCACACGAACGAGAAACCGTACGAATGTGATGTGTGCGAGAAGCGTTTTCGTGAATCTGGTGATTTGAAAAAGCATATGCGTATCCACACGAACGAGAGACCGTACGAGTGTGACGTGTGCGAGAAGCGTTTTCGTACATCTGATCATTTGAAAAGCCACAAGCGTATTCACACGAAAGAGAAACCGTATGAATGCCACGTGTGCGAGAAGAGGTATCGTTACGCTAATAGTTTAAAATACCACATGCGCACTCAACATTAGCTCTCTCTCATAGTCCTGTTGTACATACATTCACATCACATACTCAACGAATACTCAAAAGAACACTTTCTTCGCCGCCGTTTGGTGCGAAAGAGACTCTCTTCTTTTTCTTTTTTGGAACAACAACAGTCAGACAGTCAGACAAGTAACCGCTTTGGAAATTTTTTCTTTCGTCTTCACTTCAATTGTATATGTAATAGAAAAAATGCTCTCGACGACGACGAACAGAACAACTTTCGTGGTGGATTCTTCTTCCTCTCTCCAAAAGGATTTAAGGAGGAGATGTCGTTTCCTTCTCCCCCAAACGCGTTCGGAACGAATTGGAAGAGGAAGAGAAAGAGAAAGACAACAAACCTTTAAGATGAATTCAAAGAATTCATCATCGACGGCGGCGTGTTGTTGTTCTCTCTCTTCTCCTTCTTCTTCGTCTCGATCAATGTTCGCGACGACGAGGACGACGACGACGCTCAACAACAAAAGAATGGTGGTGGTTCAGACGAAAGCTGGCGGCGGCGGCACGTCCTTAGTTCCAGTCTCGGACCGAGTGGTGGCGTTTCTCCCGTACTTGCTCCCGTTGATATCCGGCCTAAGATACTCGCGATACTTCTTCGCGGCGTTTCCGGCGGCGATAATTATGTTGCAACCGCTCTTACCTATCGTGAAAATTGTAGCCACGTTACCTCTTGGAAATTTGATTCCGTTTTTTGCCGCGTATTTAGGCGTGGCGAGGAACCAAAACTTGAGCAGGTTTTGTCGCTTTAACGGAATGCAGGCGATACTGTTGGACATTGTGTTGATATTTCCGGGGTTGTTGGAATCTTTGTTTTCGAGGGAGATTTTAGGCATAACTATTCCGTATTTCTTGTCGAAGTGGATGTATAACGTTATTTGGGTAGGGTTGGTCGTGGCGTTCGCGTTGTGTGCGGTCGGGTGCGCGACGGGGAGGTACGTGAATTTGCCAGTCGTGAGCGAAGCGGCGGAAGCTCAGATGCGATAAAGAGAGAGAGAGAGAGAGAAAGAGTGAGCGAGTGAGAGTGTTTTGTTCTTTTTAATAACTTTATATATATAACAACGTTCTTCCAGTGTATATTATTAATCGTCGTCTTCAGAGTCGGGAACTTGATCATCGTCATCTTCTTCAGATTCAGATTCTTCTCGATATTCTTCTTCCTCCTCCTCCTCCTCCTCTGAGTCGTCCAAGACGATAATCATATCATCCGATAACACTTTCCTTTTTTTCGCCGGTTCCGCGGTGAGAGCGAGTTCTTCTTCTTCATCGTCATCATCTTTATCTTTATCATTATCTTCTTTTTCTTTTTCTTCTTCTTCTTCATCTTCTTTCTCTCCGTCTTCGTTGCAATCCTTGCAGAACCAACCCGTTGGATGACTCCTTTTCGTTGGCTTTTTACTCATCGGCGGATCGTTGCAAAACCAATGAAATTTTCTCTCGCAACCAGCGCACGGGACCATTTCTTTCTTGTCGGATTTCTTGTTACAGTTGACGCAAGTATTTGGATCATCCTTTGGCTTGCGGATATTCTTCCTCGTCATCGTTTTTTTCTCGTTCGTCTTCTCGTTCTTTAGAGGAGGGGCGAGTTCCTCTTCTTCTTTGTCGTGTTGTTCCTCGTGTGCATCATAGCTCTTTTCCTCCTCTTCGTCCTCCTCGTCGTCGTCTTCGTCGTCGTCACTAATCGCTGCTTTGTGGCGCTTGGCCGATGACGACGTTTGCCTTCCGCAACCGCTGGAGGGAGTCGGCGTATTTTTCTTCTTCTCGGTGGCAGTCAAAGTTTTTGTAATCGCAATGCGTGTTTCCATTTCGTTCGAGCTCACGTCTTTCAACGCTTTCGCCTTCTTTTTCGTGACAGTTACTGTTTCTTCTTCTTCGTTTACTTCTTCTCTTTCTTCTTTCTCGTCGTCTGTAAGAGACGATGATGACGATAGCGATGATGAACCGTCGCTGTCGCTATCGCTGTCGCTATCGTCTTCCTCCTCTTCCTCTCTGTCTTTATTTGCAACGACAGGATTCTCTTTCCTCTTCTTCTCCGCCAACGCTAACGCTCTTTCTTGCATCTCTGCAATCCTCGCGCCGTCGACTTCGAGGGAGAAAACAAACGTCACGTCTTCGCCGGCAGCTTTGCGTAACTGCGCGTCGGGGACGTGCGACATGCGATAATGGTGCGCCCAAGTGTTCAGTTTCGCTTCGTCGAAGTCCTCCAATTGCTTTTCTTCCGGTAAAGGGTCGTTCACACCACCACCAATCGCGTTATCCTCGCTCGAAATGCTGCTGTGATTCATCATCGTCGTCGTCGTATTTTCTTCAATCTTGCGATGAACGTCGGGACATCGCGTACAATCGCACGTTCTGTGCGTATCGCTCGGACACTCCACGTCCAAAGAAAACAACTGCTGCAAATCCTCCGTCGTCATCGACATTTGCTCTAAACCTGATCCTCGCCCATCGACAACGCTCGTTAGCGCTTGCTTCGCCAATTGTCTTTGGAACACCTTCTCCTCGATCGTCCCCGAGGAAAGAAATCGGTACTCGTAGCACTTTTTCTTTTGACCGTCTCGCCAACATCTCGCCGCGGCTTGCTTATCGTTCGCCGGGTTCCAGTCCGGGTCAAATAACACCAAACGGTTCCCACCGACTAAGTTAATACCACACCCACCAGCTTTGGAAGAGAGCAAAAAGATAAACTCGTTGTTCGTCAAATCGTTGAACGCGTTGACGAGTTTCTGTCTTTTGTTAATACTCGTTCCTCCGTCCAAGCGCAAGGACGGGTAGTTGTTTTGACGGCACAAAATTTCCACCAAATCTAGCGTTTGCGTGTAGTTGGAGATAATCACGATCCGATCGCTCGTTTCCGTGCGTAACTGGTGCAATAATCGAGCTAAAACGGCGAATTTTCCGCCGTGCCATTCCCACCCTTCGCACATCTGCCCGCCCGCTCGACCGCCTCTTCCCGAGCCGCCGCCGTCGTACAAACCGTGGAAATACGGCGTCAAATTATCGTCGATCGCGTTCCCACCATCGGTTTTCCCGGCGTACTTCTTTTCCCGAATGGCATCAAAAATCAATTTCGGGTGATTGCACAGCTTTTTCAAAGCCGTGATGCACGCCAAAACGTCCATCTGTTTCCCGGTTTTCTGCGCGATTCTCGCCTTTTCGGACAATAAGTGTTCGTAAATCGATCTTTGCAGAGGCGTCGTCTTACAACACACGATTTCAATCACTTTCGGGGGTAAGTGCTTGGATAAAATTGTGTTCGTTCTTCTCAAGATGAACTTGTTCACGATAACGCTCAACATTTCGTTTCGTTCGTTCGCTTTTGCCAACTCGGCGTCCGTGGCGTATGGTTCTCTCCCGGCTAAAATTGGTCGCTCGTATTTCTTCGCGAACTCCTTCGTCGTGCCTAAAATCCCAGGGTTACAAAACGACACCATGCTATAAAACTCGTCCAAGTGGTTTTGCATCGGCGTTCCGGAAAGCATGATGCGTCGTTTACACGCCATCTTGGCCAAAGCTTGGTTCGTCAACGTCTCGCCGTTTTTCAATCTGTGCGCCTCGTCGCAAATGACCAACTGACACGAACTTTCCGTGGTAAATCGTTCGTGATATATTCGAAACGTTTCGTAGGAAACAATTAAGACTTGCGATCTGGACTGTGGCGCTAAGAACATCTTCACCGCGCTTTCCGCGTCCGCTCTCGAGTCTCCGCAAATCGGCGTCGTCTTCACTTTCCCTTTCAACCATTTTATGCACTCCGCGTCCCAGTTCGCCACCAACGACGTCGGACAGACAATGACCACTTTTTTCACCGTCGGTTTTTGATCTTCCTCGATGCTCGTGTTCAACAAAGTCCACATCAAAGCAATCGCTTGCAGCGTCTTCCCTAAGCCCATATCGTCGGCTAAGATACAACCGGCGCCTTCAAACCCGCGCAAACCCATCACGCACTCGTACAAAAACGACACCCCTTCCCGTTGATGCGGTCGCAACCACCTGGTCAACATGTTATCCACTTTCACCGCAGGTAACGAACTCTTCGCCTCTTCTCTTTCCTTATCCTCGTCTTGCCACAACACCAACTCTTCGACGCCTTCTGGGAGCACGATATCTTCCGCGTCCGCGTCGGACGGGATAATTCTCGGCAACTCGACTTTGAGCTTCGATCCGAACGGGATGAATATTTTCCGAGCGAGAATCGCTCTTTGTAACCCAGCTGTGTGACAGAAAAAGAAAACGTTTTCGAAATAGAATCGTCAGAACTGAAATGTAATGTAAACGCGATGACGACGAACAGAGAAGAAACAGAGAGAGAAAGAGATGATGTGCTTTTTTTTTCAAAAGTGGGCACCCAAAAGACTGAAAACGACGGACGAAAAAGAATCGTTCAAAAATCCAAAATCGACTCCCCTCCTCCGAACGCGCGTAAGAGAAAGCATACAAGCAAACGCACTAAAAACGTACCCGTTTGCAACGCCCCACCGGGAACGAGCGGCGCAAAGTGTCTCTTCAAAATAACCTCGTCTGGTTCCGGAGGTTTTAAATTGCTCAGAACCGACGCGTATCGAATTTTCGAGAGCGGAAGGCCATCTCGCAACGCTTTCACGTTTTGTTCCCGGATGAAATTTTCACCATCATCATCATCCTGGGAATGACGGTACTCCGAATCCGAATCTTCTTCTTCTTCCTCCTCTTCCTCCGATTCTTCTTCTCGCTGGTCTTCTTCCTCGTCTTCTTCCTCCTCCTCGCTGCTGCTCGACATTTTATTCGTGCTCTTATTCTTACGAGTCGTTTTAGTAGTAGTACAAAGCGCTCTCACAGTGTGTGTGTTTCGTAAGAAAAAGTGAGCAAAAAGTTTTTGGTTTTTTGAAATTTTTTCGAAAGAAATTTTTTTTTTTTCATCAATCGATTTGTTCCTGTTCCTTCATTTTTCATCCTCAAAAACACAACCACATCATCATCATCATCATCATCTTTCTGAGAATAGAACACACAAAAAAATGATGCGCTCTTCTTCTCGGTCGTTGAAAAGAGCGCTCTCCTCTCACTTCGCGACGACGACGACGATATCGACAAAAGCGACTTTATTTCGTTTTTTGAGGACGAGCGCGTGCGTACCTTTTACGAATACAAATCGTGCGAATGAATCCATTAAAAAAACCACCGGTTTAGTCGGTTTACCGGTGATGAACGACCCGATAAACACGTACGCGAATTTATGCGACCAAGTCCTGGAAAAGATCCAGTTCGTGCCGGAGAACGCGGCGTACAGAACAGTCGTGGAAGAAATGTACAAGCACCGAAAGAAAGTGACGTTAAGTGGGAAAACGGTGAGCGAAATTGAAGAGACGATCGCGGCTGGGCAAATCGAAGAGTTAGCGGTGCAAGCGAGAGACGAGTTGGAGCTGATTCCAAAGATGCGAGAGTGGAAACCGTGGGAGTTTTCGCACGAGATTGAGATTGAAAAAGCGGAGAATCCAACCGGGATCGCGAAGAATTAATTAATGTTGACGTCCGAAAAGTTGTTTTGGGACGGCGTCGGCGGACCCCGCTTTTGACGATTGCGTATATAATCGGGTTCGCAATATCATCGTCAGATTGAGACTCGGATTTTAAATGACTAACAATAAATACACACATCATCCGTAGCATTTTGTAACAACAGAGAAGAGAGAGAGAGAGTATTTAGAACAACGTACTAAAATATATCATCCCCGTCGTCTTTTGCGCCTTTGATGTATTAGCGTTTCATCAAGTAAAGAGAGAGAGAGAAAAAGTCAAAAAATACGACCGGAAGGCAAAGAAAAAGTTTGACTGAAAACAGCCACACTGTTGTTACACGAATAGCATCTCTTTCGCTTTACAGCGATGACAGACGATGCGAATACTATTATTACTCCTCCTCCTCCTCCTGTTGCGGACGAAGAGAGAGAGTCTTCTTCTTCTTCTTCTTTCGCTGGGAGGAGTGACGATTCAGACGACGACCGAGACGAAGAAGAAGAAGAAAAAGACGAGAAAAAAAAGAGCAAAAGAATAGCGGTGTATCTTCGATTGAAGCCATCTCACGATCATCTCTCGAAACGAGTGCGCGTGGAAGAACGAAACGGAGGAGACGACGACGATGAAAAGAAAAAGATGGTATCGTTCGACTGCGAGGAGGACGAACAGGAGGACGAGGAGAAGGAGAATGCTTCTGCTGCTGCTGCGAGTAAAAAATACGCGAAGAGAGGAAGTCAGATGTTTACCTTCTTCGATGAAATCTTGGACGAAAACGCGTCGCAGGAAGATACTTTCGATGTGTGCGCGAGAAACGTCGTTTTAAACTGTTTAGATGGCGTCAACGGAACGATATTCGCGTACGGGCAAACCGGGTCCGGGAAGACGCATACGATCACCGGCGGGAACGACGGCGCGTTTGAGAATCGAGGAATAATTCCGAGGAGTTTAGAAACGGTATTTCGAGAGATGGAGAAGAGAAAGAGAAAGGAAGAGGAGAAAAACGGGAACAAAGTGGTCACGTTTGACGCGACGTGCGAGTACGTGGAGGTGTATAACGAGCAAGCGTACGATTTGTTAGGGAGGCATGATTTGAACATGTCGTCTATGTTTTCGCGGGGAGGCGTCGAGGAATGTTCACGCGATGGTAATAATAATGATGATGATGATGTCAATGCTAAAGATGATGATATGAATGAAGCAGAAATGTTTCAAGTGTCGAGGGAAATTGGCAACAATCGCATCGATCTAGAACCATCGTCATCGAGAAACCAGCAACAACAACAACAACAACATCAACTTCATTTACCTCGAGTTTATCTTCAAGAAGACGAAAAGAAAACGTTCCATTTGAAAGGCATATCCACGCATAGAATTTGCAGCGAAGAAGAAGCGATGGATTTACTCTTTGCCGGCGATGCGAATCGCGCAGTTGCTGAAACGCCGCTAAACTTAGCATCGAGTCGTTCCCATTGCGTGTTCACAATCACGATCGAGAAACGAACGTCCGGCGACGATACTCTACAAAGGGCAAAGTTGAACATTGTTGATCTCGCTGGTTCCGAACGAGTCTCAAAAACAAAAATAGACGGTTCCGTGCTCACAGAAGCTAAGCATATTAACTTATCCTTGCACTATCTCGAACGAGTCATCGTCGCTTTGCAAGAGCAACAACAACTTCGACGAAGAAAAAACGACGCCAACGCTACGTATCACGTGCCGTATCGGAATTCAATAGTAACATGCATGCTTCGAGATTCGCTCGGAGGTAACTGTAACACCGTCATGATTGCGACGTGTTCGCACGACGAAGCGCAATTAACTGAAAACGTGGCGACGTGCAGATTTGCGCAACGTGTATCGTGCGTCACGAACGAGTATCACGTAAACCAAGAAATCGTCCCTGAGTTGGTGATTAAACGTTTACGAGCAGAGAACGCCCGTCTAATAGAAGAACTAAACGCGCTGAAAGAAGCGTACGCAATCTTAGAGAGGAAGGTTTTAGTTACATGCGGTGATGATGATGATGATGATGATGGTAAAAGTGCAAGTTTGAAACCTTCTCAAGTTACTGCTCTCTCTATTGAGCGGAAAGAAGAAAAAGAAGAAGAAGAAGAAGAAGAAGAAGAAGAAGAAGGAGGAGGTGATGATGATGATGATGATAATACTGCTGAAACAAGCGACGACGACGACGACGACGACAACGGCGTTGGTGAGCATGATGCCGACATGAACGACGCGCGCGAACAGATCCATGCAGCGGAAAATCCAAATCCCGCGAATCCTCTTCTCGACGACGACGCAGAAAACTTCGACCTCGACTACCATCGCTCCCTTCTCCTCGACAAAAAGCTCGCCTTCTCCGCGTTCCTATCCTCTTCTTCCTCGCACGTCCTCTCTCTTTCCCAAGCGATAACCACCAACGAGCAAAAAAAATCCTCCACCCTCGCCGTCGCCGCTCTCGTCCGCGATCGCGTCCTCCGACTCAAACTCGACTTCGCCAACCTCCGTCAATCCATCCAATCCACTCGAATACAAAAAGAAGCGTCGCGCTTAAATCCATCCTCCGAATTCTCCTTCTGCGAACGCGCGATCCACGAGCGTAAACTCCTCGAACAAATCAAAACAAAAAAAACCGAACACTCAAACGCGGTGAAAGAACTTCGCGAACTCAAAGGCGTCGTCGCCGTCGTCTCCAAGTTGATCGAGAAAAGTCGCTTTGGATTGAGAGATTCGTTTGAAACGTGGTTTCGAGATTTAGAGAAAAAGTGTGCAAACGTCGCCAGGAGAAGAGCCGAGGAGATTTTGCGAGGATAATGCGAGAACATGAAGATGAAGAGCGTCCGTGTATTTTTCTTCATTCATTTCGGAAAAACGAGAACGCGAGAAAAAGCCGCACTTTTCGTCCTCACTTTCGGGGTAAACACTCCTTTTAGGATAATAGAAAGAAAAGATGAGGGACTTCGCCTCCTCGAGCGCGACCACGACTTCGCTTTTGAAGAAGAAACTCGTCCGTCGTTCTTTATCGGTCACTGTTATTGGATTTTTCCTGTTCCTCTACGTGGACCAGTTGCAAAAGACGGAGAAGTACGCGTGGATGCGACGGATGACATTTCGAGTCCCGAAGTCTCACGAGAAGAGGAATCACTTACCGGTAGGCGGGACGCCGAAGAATCACGAGGATTACGACGACATCATCATTCCTCGCGAGGACGACGACGACGAGGTTGGTAATAATGGTAGATGGGAGGATAGGAGTAGTGATAGGAAGAAGTACGTGCCGCCGTTAGGAGAGTCGCGATTTGATGATGATGATGTCGAGAGAACCACCACCCGTAGCGAGGAGGAGGAAAATGTGCCGCCCTTGCCGGATTTCCCTCCGCCGCCGAATGTTTCGCCACCACCGGTGACGGCAGAAATGGAGAGGAAATTTCACTCGCAAAGTAAAGTTCGGGTGGATAAAATGTCCTTTCCAAACGCTCCGGATGAGTTGATCGAAGTCGTCAATCGCATGGGCTTACATCGCGGCAGCGCGGTGGTGGTATCGTTCGCAAACTCGCATCACATAGAGTTAGCGGTGAATTTCATCTTGTGGGCGAAAGCGATTGGGATGACGACGTTGATTGGTGCTTTAGACGACGACGCGTTCGAGATTTTGAAGAAAACAGTTGGGGACGAATCGCACGGTGGCGAAGGACAGGCGTTTACCTATCGCGTGGACCACCACTTGGAAGCGCAAGGAAGTTCGCACGCCTCGAAGGCGTGGAAGAATTTTGCAAAGATGCGCATTTCGCACGCGACGAGTTTACTCGAGTTTGGGTTTGATGTCGTCATGTCTGACGCGGACGTCGTTTGGTTGAAGAATCCCGAGGAGTACTTGAAATGCGAGAAGGTGAGCGAAGACGGGAAAGTGGTGGAGAATTTATCGTTCGATATCGACGGGTGTGAAGAGTTGAAAGCCGCCGACGTGATTGTGTCGAGCGATAATTTATCGCCGACGTCGGACGAGAGAGACGGTGGGAATTACGCCAAAGGAGGCGTCTTTAACACCGGGATTGTGTTTTTGAGACACACGAAAGGTGGGATTCAATGGGCGAAGCAATGGAACTTGCATTTGAGCGCGACGGATGGAAGGTTTCATCGATTAACCAGCGATCAACAGGTGTTCAACGCGATGTCGAGGAAAGAAAACGCGTGGCCTGGTTTGGAGGTGATGCGCATGGATGGAACGCGAACTCTCGGGCCGAAGGAGAACAAGCGCGTCTTGGTCGCCGCGGAAGGGGACACGTTGTTAGGAGTGTTTCCAGTGGCGAAGTTTAATCCCGGTCACGTGTACATGGTGCAAAAATTTCACGAGAAGGAAAAGAAGACGCCGTTTGCGGTACACGCGACATATACTTTTGACGGCAGTTCTGGCGATGCAAAAAAATGGAGGTTCATGGAAGCTGGACTGTGGCGCGTCCCTGAAGAAGAAAGAGAAGAAAAGTTTATCACGTTTGACGCTTCCGCTCACTTATGGGACGACGACGCCGTCGACGACCACGGCGCCATCTCTTCGCACGACACGCCCTCTATCACCGACCATCTCGTCGCCGGTTCTGGACACATTAAAGCCTTGGCGAACGCTATGGCCGTCGCAGCTTCGTTGAAGCGAACGCTATTGATCCCGCCGATGCCGTGTTGGTGCGATAAAGTTTGGGGCGGTCACGATAACATCTTCACCTTTCAGTGTCACTATCCGGGCAGTCGCGATAGCAACCACATTCCGGGAACGTGTCCTTTGGACCATTTCGTTTCGCCGTCAAAACTCGCGCGAGAGGCGAAAGTGAACGGAGTGAACATCAAACCTTTAGGCGCGGCTCCAGAGAGCGTAAAAATCATGCGCGGCGAATTCCCAACCTTGAAAGTTGGCGGCGGAAAGGAAGAAGAACAACAACACGGCGCTTCTTCGTTCGCCATCCCGACGCACGCGACAGAGCTGGAAATCTCAAAACTCTCCAACCGATTACCGTTAGTAATTAAACTCGAAACCACTCGAGACGCGTTCGGTGGTTTCACCGACCGCGCGAAAACAAAACAGTTCGAGCACTCCATAAACGATATCGGTTTATTTCCCGAACAGTGGTGTTCCGAATGCCATCCGCAGGGGTGTAAAAATCTCATCCCAGCCGCGACTATCGCGAAAGGCGTCTTAAAGCCGGTGAGAGAAGTACACGACCAGTTTTGCGCGAGCTTCGATAAAGCCGGGAAGTTTGATGACAGCCACGACGACCACATCGACGACAAAGAAGATACTACTAATAATAATGATAATGCTCGTATTTAAAGACGATTATCGTAGACATAGAATTAGCGCAGCGCGTAGCGGAGAGTTTTTGAACAGAGAGGTATAACGATAGCATGACGTGAGAATCTCACGTAAGAAACACACTTCTAATTTCTAAACGTAACCACAACACGTCCGCTCACGAAATGTGCTACTTCCCTTTACCGAGCAAGGACCCGAACACCGAGCCTCGCTCGCATTTGCATCTGTCTTCTTCTTTAACCCCGGCTAAGGCGGTTTCGATGTGCATCCCACATCCAGCCCTGCGTGTTGAAAATGTTCATCAGAATTTTTACTGGGAAAGAGATGAGACATTTTGAAGGAAAGATAGATAGATAGAGAGAGATATACAGAAAGGAAACGAGAAGACGGATTAAAACGAATAACGGCACACGAAAGAATAATCTCACCAGGTTGGTTTGTCGCACTTGGAACACTGCACTCGACGACACATTCTTACTCTTATTTAGAATTTTTCTCGGGAACGTGTGAAAATTTATGGCAGCTTTCGATGTGATACAGTTACAACAACTCTCATCAGATGAAAATCAGATGAAACCAAACATCTTCCCTTTCCCCTTCTTCTCGGCGATGGTTTTCCCTTGACTGGCCAAAAATCTTTCCGCCATGGCGTGTAACACGAACTCGATCGCCTCTTGCTCTTGCTTTTCGTTCAAAACTGGAATATCTATTTTCTCGTTAATCTTCGTCGCCGTGGCGACCACCCACACGTCGACTCTCGACTCGCCGGCGTCCGTCACGCCTTCGAAGAAGGCTTTGCTCCCCATCTTTTCCAACTGGCGTTCGATCGCGTCCGCGATGACATCCACCGCTTTCATGAAAATAATTTGTTCCGTGGCTTCGTTTAGGATTGGAATGTCGATGACGGCGTTGAGGAAGCTCGCGAAGACCAGGCGTTGACTTTGCGAAATGATATGGAACGGGAGCTTCATATCTTTGGTTTGTGTGTACAACCGGACGATATCTCTTTTGTGCATTTTGAGTAACTCTTTCTTCGATTTCCCTTCTCGTTTCGCCTTTAAGATCGCCTCGTGGCCTTCTTTTGAGTTTAAGTATTGTTCCACGATCTTTTCTTCTTTCGATTGCCCGAATAAACCTGCGCTGATTTTTGTTCTCTCGCTTCTTCGCGTCCTCTTCCTCCTAAGCGTCGATGATGAAATTGATGATGATGTTCGAAAAAAAGAAGAAGAAGAAGAAAGAGAAGTAGGACTTTGACTGCAAAATCGAACATTCGCTCTCAAAAAAGAATGCTCTCGTCGTCGTCGCTCGCGAGAGCAGCTGGAGGAGGCAGAGAAAGAGGAGGAGGTTCTCGACGCGATCGGAGGAAGGAGGAGCATCACGTATTCTTAAGTGGTGTTTTTTGCCAACACAACTCCCCTAATAAAAGACGTCAAGGGTTTAGGGTCTGCTAGGTTTTCAACCCCTAATAAAACCCTAGACATATTTTCAAGAAGAGTAAAAAATACGCGAAAAGCGGTTTAAAAAACGAGGAACACCACAACAATCAAAACGTCTTCTTCTGTCGACGACGACGAAGACGACGCGATGGAGGACAAAGAAGCAGAAGAAGAAAAAGGAGGAGAAGAGAAGAGAGGCGAGGAGAGAATGAAAGGAAAAGAAGAAGACAAAGAGGGTTTAAAAACGAGAACAAAAGACGAAAACCTACTCGTCCTCGAGACAACAACAGCCGAGAAGGAAGAGAAAAGAGACGACGACGGAGAACTCCGAAACGCTGCTGCTTCCAATCACGTGGTGCTGGCGATGACGTCTCCGATCAAGAGGCGGTTCACGCAGGAGAGCGTAGACGATGACCAGAATATCTCTGTTACGGAGGATTCTTCGAACAGTAGCAGGAGTGGTTTAATTGCAGAGGAAAGCGTCCAAGAGGAAGGAGGAGAAGCGGGAGAGCAGATGATTTTCTATCGCGTGTTCGCGAGGTTACAAAAGAAAGATTTACGGAAAGAACGGTCGGCGGCGAACGATTTGAAGTTTATATCGAGAGTTGGTTTGGGAGAAGATGATGATGGTGGGAGGATGAGGTTGGTAGAGGCGAGATCGCGGTCGGAGAAGTTAGACGCGGTGCTTTTGTTAGATGTGGATGATGAGAACGTGGCATCGGAGGCGGCGGCGGAGACTGGTGAAGGCGAATCCGCGGAGAAAACGAGCATAAAGACGTTGCGAGATGTGGTGAAGAAAATGGTCGAGAAAGCTAAGACGCATTTTGATGATAACAGCAGCGATGAATCCGCGGCGTTGATCTCTTCGATTTTCTTGGACGACGCGATGAATTCGTCTGTCGCAACCGCTTCTGTACAAAGTAACGGGGCGCTCATAATCCCTGTTTCCGCAAAAACGTGCGTGTTGAAATCAGCAAGGCTGGTTATCATCGCGCGCGCAAAAGAGTGGTTGAAAGTTTCGTTTTCTCCCCTTCCTTTCAATAATAATAATAATAATAATAGGAACGGGTATAAATTCGTCGTCTTGGTCATCACGGATGCTTACGCTATGCACAAACAAACAAAAAACGCACTCGCCACGAGTGGGACTATTGCCACTCTCTTTAGCGACGAAGAGTTTTACTTCGAAGCACTCGCTGCGGGATCTGTGAGCGAATTTCGAGAGGCTATGTGTCGTTTCTTGTATCGTCACGGAGGCGACGACGATGGAAACGGACAACCTCAAGAACGAACGTTTTCACTTCTCGAAACAACTTTAATAGAAGAGGAAGCAGACAGAGAACAGAGAAAAGCAATACAACGACGGTGCTGCTCAAATATTTCCTTTTTCGCACGAATCTCGGATGATTTTCATCGCGTCGTTAAGAAACGTTATTGGAGCGATTTCGCGGACGCCTTTAAAGACGCGCCTACATTTTTTCGAGCTTTGAACACAATCGTCTGGCTCTTCTTCAACACTACGGTTCCTTGTTTGGCGGTGGGTTTGGTTTTTACCATCGACTCCGACGAACGCATTGGCCTGGAGAGCTTTCTAACCTCCGAAGCTTTGGCAAATGTGGCATTTTCGTTGTTTGGTGGGCAATCCGCGTTAGTATTTCGGATAACCGGTCCAACGTTAGCGTTTCTTCAAGTCGTGAGGATAACCGCGTCTCGATTGAACGCGCACATGGTAACGTTCTATTCCATCGTCGCCCTGGTCTCTGGCTTATCGTCTATGCTCTTTGCCTCTTTTTCTGGTGCGTCGCTGATTAAATACGTTGGAAGATTCTTTGCCGAATGCCTGCGAATGTTCGTCGCGGTTATTTTCATGTATTCATCGATAAACGCCATGCGCAACAAAGGCATGCAAAGCGCGGAAACAGTTTCCGAGTTTCTCAAGTATTTCATTTTACACATTGGAACGTTCACCTTGAGTAGAAAAATACAATCAATTAAAACGAGTCCGTTTCTAAAGACGACGATACGGAAAGTCTTATCCGATTTGGCGCCGGCGATTGGTTTATTGGTATTTACGGGCGTGAGCTACATCGCGCCAGACGTGCCGGTCGATCGAGTCCATGACGAGAGGTACAAACTGAGTGGCACAATGTGGCCAACATATACGCCCGCAAGGTATTCCGAGATGAAAGATAATCCAAAATCAGTACTCGTCGCTTGCTTTTGCGGCGTATCACTCGCAGTGCAAGTATTTTTTGAGAGCCAAATCTCAGCGGTTCTTTCGAACCGACCGGAGAATAAGCTTAAGAAAGGTAAATCGTATCATTACGATTACTTTATCGTCGGGGTTATAAACGCGTTGCAAGGTTTGTTCGGCCTTCCAATCGCTATACCATCTTTACCGCACTCGCCCATCCACGCGAGAATTTCGAGTTTGAGCGTCGAGTATCAAGAAGATTACGTGGCAAAAACGCATATTATTTCAGCCACAGAAAACGGAAGATTTACGAACTTATGCGCGAGTTTGCTTCGTTTACTTTCCTTATGGGTTTTTCGTCACGCGTTATATGGAGAAATACCTGTAGCAGCGATATCCGGTTTTTTACTCTACATGGGTTACACGTCCTTAGAAGATAACGATATATGGAAACGGTTCCTTCTCATGTTTACGCAAAGAGAGCAAGTGAACCACCGAGCGGAAGAGAGTTTCCGTTTCGTGCGTCTGGGCGTAATCAACGCGTACACGATTTTGCAAATACTATCCTTTGCGGTCGTCTTTACAGTATCGCGTTCGACAGATTTCGATAAGAATACTGTGTTACCCGTGGCTACGTTTTATCCTTTTTTGTTCATATTGATAATTGTTTTCGCGACGTACGTTTTACCTATATTCTTCGCGGAGAAGGATCTGAGAGTACTCACGAAAGTTACGAGGCGGTTAGTTTCTCCCTTATTTTGTTAATGCGGACAAGATATACTACGAATACTATACTAATACGTATGCTGCTGTATATGCGTGCTTTATATAACACTTGCTGCTATTGATTCTGCTATTGTTTCCCGCCAATGGTGGTCGTTTTCAAAACTGGTGAAAATGCAATCCCCGAGCATTTCTTGCCGTCGATGACGAGCTCTACGAAGTACCCGGCGTCAAAAGTGCCCGTAATTTTACTCTTGGAAGAATCGACTTTCGAACCAATCGCTGGAAGTTTTCCTCCTCCTTTCGCCTTTTTGTATGGAGAGGTTGTTGTTGTTGTGCCGTTAGTACTCAGCTCTTTGAAGAGTTTGTCGTAATCTTTGCTCTGCATTGCATTCGCCAGGTGTTTCGCCGCTCCGTCCCAAATCTCTTTCTCCTCCGCCTTCATCTTGTTGTCCATTATTTTGAACGCGTCTTCTTTCATATTAGCCAGTTGTGCAAACGATTTCATCAAATCTGCTTCTGAGACCGTCAAGGCTCCAGATGCGTTATGCAATCTGGGCAAGTTCACGCTTCTCTGCATCACCCTTTGGTAGCATTCTTCGTTCCTCAACGCCTCTCTCTCCTCTTCCGTCGTCTCGTTCTTTTGCGTAGCCCCGTCTTCGGCCAACTTTCTCTTTTTGGGTGGCATGCTCTTCTCGTTGTTTGCAGGCGTCGTCGTTGTCGCTTTTTCCTTTTCTTCGTTCTTCTTTGCTCCCGCGGCGGCCGCAGCGGCGTTGTTGTTCGGCGCATCTCCTCCGCTGCTTTTGCCTCCGACCTCGCCGCTCCCGGCCGAGGCAACTTTCATCTGAGACGAACTCGATCGCCCGAGCTTGGAAGGTTGTTTCTTCATCTTTTTCTTCTTGACCGCGTTGACTTTATCCTCGTCCTCGTCGTCCGAAGGTGCTGGACGCACGCCCGGGACGAGCACTTCTTCTCGACTGGCGCGCGGACTCAAGCTGGGCAAATCGCTGCCGTGGGATTTCGGGGCGGCAGATTTTTGCACCTTCAGCTTGGGCAAGCCTAAAAGCCGGTCGGCTTTTGAGAATGATAAGGCAATCTTTTCGGTCGCTTCGCCGATGATGTTCTTCGGGTTTTTCGAACACTCCTCTCGGTGCTTCATCAACATTTGATTTCTCGTCTTGCCTTTGAATTCAACGACACAGAACTCGCAGTTGGCGACGGGCGCCGCCGGCGGTGGAGCAGATCTACCGTCCACTTTAAACGCTTGCGAACCTTTGACGGGCTCAAACGCGGACCGGACTCCGGCTCGTGGCGTTTCTGTCGTAGCGATGGATGTCACGTTGTTCGCGTTTTCGCGGCCGCTGCTCTGTTCCAACGAAGGCTGCACTTCGGTAGACTTTTTCGTAGAAATCGATAGATCCTTTTTCGTCTTCGTCGGGGTAATACTAACACTTGGCAGCTTCATGTCGCCGCCAGCCGATTTCTTCTTTTTCCTGGTTTTAAGATCCGTCGTCAGGGCGGCGGCATCTGCGTCCCAGCAGTCTTTCAGCGGGAACACGTCGTCCCACAAATTTTCTTTTTTATCATCATCGTCAAATAACTCTGGGTTCGTGAGTTCGTTGCCGTGCGTTAACCCAGCACCGGCAAAAAATGACGCGCCTGAATTAGTTGTCGATAACTCCACCGCAGAGACTTTTGATTTCTTCTTCTTTTTTTGCGAAGAGGCGGCGGTATTCGTGCCCGTAACGTTCGATTCTTCAATCATAACTTGATTCCCTTCTACCTCATCTGCAAACGCGCCACCGATTCGAAACACCGCCGATCGAGCTGGAACGAGCCTTGCACCAAATACTCCCATCTTCGGTGACATGTATTCCGGTAACTTTTGCCAAACGCTAAATTCGCACGAGAAGATCCACGCATCGCCGAGGCATTCGTTCTTACTGCCTCTCCCACCAACGACAAGCATACCATCGCCGTCGGGAAGCGCGCAGACGGCGTGCAACATTCTCGGTGGAATCATTTCGTGTGCCTCTTTCTCCGCAAGAATTTCTTTCCATGGCTCGTTTTTGTTCTTAAAGTCAAACTTCCAGACGTCGTTGAAGCACCTGCCGGCAGCATCTACGCCGCCAAAGAGAAACGCAACGTCATCCGTAACAGAGATTAAACTCGCAAACGCTCGAGCTGGAGGACATTTCCTTACTGGCACCCTCACGTGATTCCAAGTGTTGGATTTGAAATCGAAAATGTACGTCTCATTCGTATACGCGGCGTTCTGTTTCTTCATCGCAGCTTCATGTTCCGTAGGGAGATCGCTCTCCTTAATGAGGTGCGGGCCACATATGCGCTTGGGTTTCAAAGGCGGAATGCGTTTCTTCACTCCTCCAAACAGCACCACCTTCTGATCGCTAATGAAGGTCGACGACGCGCCAAACCTTTCGTCAGGTACCGCGTTGATCTTCCTATCTGCCGCTGGCTCCAAAATGGTCCATTTTTTCAACGCGGAGTCGTACGTTCGCGCGACGGTTTTACTACCACTCGTCGACGGATGATGGTCGTCACCGGCACCGCCGTTCTCCCCTTCTTCCGCACCGCCGGACAAAAACGTCAAGACCTCGTCTTCTTCATCTTTTTCATTCTTCTTCTTCGTCGTCGTCTTCTTGCGGCTGCTCGTCTTCAATTCTCTCGCGCAAAACGACGGAAACGCGTCCGGGTTCGGGCTGTTTTCCACGTGAAACGTCCAATGCGCGAATTCGCCGCCTGTAGTTGGAAGCGCAATAATAAAGAGAAAGATATAAAAAACGTGAGCAATCAGTACAAACGCGCAAAAGCAGGAAAAACGAAAGAAACGCACGCACCGACCAAGTCCAAAACCTTCATCTCCTCCCTCGAGGCTTCCTCGCCTTCGCCGCTCTGTCCTCCCCAGGAGTAAATGCACCCATCTTTTTCCGAGTACCACGAACACGGTGACACGGTACCAACGAGCTGAGGAATCAACGGCACGTCTTGCCAACGGCACGCGTTCGTGTTGTTTTCATCGTCAGGAGGAGTCTCTTCTTCGATTTTGTCCTCCTCGTCCAAAGTCATCGCCATTATCTCTTTAACACTTTCGCGCAAACAAAGATTTCTCTCTCTGACGAAGATCTCTCTTTCTCTCTTTGTCTCTCGGTTGTTGTTGTTGTTGTTTCAAAACCTCTTCTTCAACAACAAATCTCGCGCTCTACTGCGCTTAAAAATACTTTACGAAGAGATCTGCGCTTCTCTTACTCTCTCTTCTTCTCCGATTGTTCTTAATGCGCGCGCGCGAAAGCGTGTTCTCTTCTGTCGTTGTTCGTCTGTTTTTAAATGTATTCAAATCAAGCTTAGGGTTTCAAACCCTAATCGTTTAGTAAGAGAGAAAAAGACAGTTAGGGGTGTGCGAGCGCTTCAAACCACCCAACAGGATGATGATGATACGACGACGACGTAAACGACGCGAAAGAATACGACGACACCATATCTGAAATCAACGATGAGGATGATGATGGCACTCTCGTCTTCTCTTTCTCATTACCAGTATCATCATCATTGCCGCAAGAAGGATGATGATGCTGGTTTTGGCTTCAGTCAGCGGAAGATGAAATCCATCAGGGGTGGTGCGTGTGCATCGTCGGGCTTTGAGAAGCAGCGCGAGCAGCAGCAGCAGAAAAAGAAGAAGAAGACCGTAACGCTGAACAGAAAAGAAAAACAAGCTCTGTTACCGGATAACGTGTTGATTGATTACGTGTCAGAGCTGGACGTGAAGTTTTTATTCGATGAGATATCGACGGATGATTTGTATCTGATTCAAGGTGCAGAACAACCCCTAACGGGAGGAGAAGAAGCTGTTACGGTGATTGTCGACGTGGGCGCAAACATCGGATTGTTCGCGTTGGAAGCGCTGAAAAAAAAGTCACAAAATAACAGAAAGTGCATATTATACGCGTTCGAACCGTCACCGGAAACGTACAAAGCGTTGAAGCGCAACTTGGAGAGGAAGTTTAAGGACGATCCGAACGTATCGTTGCGTTTGGCGAACGAAGCCGTCGGCGACGGGGAAGAAGATTCAATCTCGTTTACGTCGTTTCCAAACGCTGCAGGGTGGTCGACGGCGATTGAAGACGAGAAAGAGACGCTCGCAAATGTCGTCGAATACGCCGTGGCGTTGATTATAAAACACGCGCCGACGTTTCTGATGTTGAAAACATTCGCGAGGTTCGTCTTGGAGAAGAATCTGTTTTTCGTCAAGTCTGCGTTTATTAAATCCATCTGTTTCTTCGTCGTGAAGTGGTTATCGCGAGGGAAAAGAATTGAAACCGTTCCGTGCGTGACTTTATCCAACGCCATCTTCAAAGACGAAACGAACGAGAACAACAACGACAAGAAGAAGAAAAAAATCAACCTCTTAAAAATCGACGTGGAGAGATACGAGCTCTCCGTCCTTCGCGGCATACTCGAGGAAGATTTTGCACACATCGAAACGATCGTCGTAGAAGTCCACGATAAGGAGGATAAAACCGGAGTTCAAGACGTCGTCGCTTTGTTAAAATCGAGAGGAAAGTTTCCGCGGGTAATTGTCGAGCAACCGGAGCATTTGAAAGGGTCCATGTTGTTCAACGTCTTCGCTTTCAGATGAGAAATTTTTGTAGAGTTTTTCTTTTGTCGAGTCATATGCTTCAAAAAAAACGCACACAACACTTACAACACACACGTAAACATCAATCACATCATGCCACCATCAACGGCGCGACGCCGACGCAAATTAGAAGAAGAGGAGAGCACGCCACCTTCGACGCCACCGCGACGAGGTCCTCGCTCTTCAACAGCAAAAGAAGAACGAGGAAAAGGAGGAGGAAACACAAAATTGGGGAAAATTGGACCCCCGAAATCCCCCATCAAACGCGCCATCAAACTCGTCCGGACGCAACTCTACCGACCGAAAATTCCAATATTCTCCTCCGCGTTCGTGTTGGCGATCATATTTATCATCGCGCCGTACGTGGATAAGACGTATCATAAGATTTCAGAGGAAGGGAGGGTGGCTTCGGATTTGGGGGATGTGAGGTTTGATGTTGGGAAATTTACCGTCCAGGTGAGAGAGTTTTCGGATTAAAAATTTCTTCTTCTTCTTCTTTGCGCGCACACATTCATCATCACATATTCAGCGTTTACTGACCCGACGATATCGTTCGCACGACTCTTCTTCTATCTTCTTTACGACGCAGTGGCAAAACACGGAGCAAACGCTGAAAATCACGCACAAGAGAGCCAAGTTTTGTTTCCGGCAGCGCTTGTGTCCAATCACGGAAACGTGGTCGTCCATCTCCAAGAGACCGTTTTTAACGCTCGCGAGCGGGCCGATTAAAGTGCACCAGTTGATCCACGGGCATTTTAGGATACAGGTTTTAGATAAGTTGAGAACGACGGTACAGACGATCGATAGTATGGAAAGGAAGACGTGCGAGGTGCATTACGACGGGAGGGTGGAGAGGAAGACGAGGACGACGGATGTTGAGGAGGAGGACAAAGACGACGGCGGCGGAGGCGTCGCGTTGATTGAAGTCGATAGTAGCGGTAGTAGTAGTAGTAGTAGTAGTGGTAGTGGTAATAATGGGAATAGTCAGAATAGCAATAGTAACGTAGAATTAGTGGAGTGCATAGTCATCAAAGGGACGGTGGTGAAAGAGGACGCGTGGATTGACCACTTCGTGAACACATTTTACGAACGACGAAGTAAAATGTACCACGCGCTCTTCTCGGACGACCAAGAATCGGAAATTGAGTTAGCGAAGCAGAAAGCAAACGCGAAATTGAGAGCGTCATATTCCGTCGCGCTTGCATCCAGAAGCGATGATAGAATTGGATTCACGATTATTTGGGACGAAATCGTTCCGGGCGTGCAAAGATCCCCGAGGAGGAATCGGAGGATGGTGAACTTGAACCATTTGATTTTGACGCACGCGGTGGAGAAGCGCGAGCGAGTGTATGGATTAGGTGAACAATACACATCGATCGAACACACAGGTAGGAGAGTGCCAATCATAACTGGCGAACAAGGCGTAGGGAGAGGGAAGCAACCGATTTCTGCGACCGCGGAGCTCCTATTTAAAGGTTCCAGCGGCGATTGGTGGACAACCTACTCGGCGATTCCACATTACGTCACCTCGAAGGCGCGATCGTTTTTTCTCACCAATTACACGTATTCTGAGTTTGATTTTACGGAGGAAAACGCAATCAGCGTGCACGTGGTTGCGCCTACCGGCATAGTTTGCGGTCAAATCATCGCAGCGATAGATATTCCGGGCGTATTACAAGCGTACACGGAATATTCTGGACGCATTAAACCGTTACCGGAATGGGCGATGCGAGGCGTCATCGTCGGTATGACTGGCGGTCCAAGTAAAGTCAGACGCATCGAAAAACAGCTAACCGATGGCGGGGTGAAAATAGCCGGGTTTTGGTTACAAGATTGGTCGGGATTTCGAAACACGAGCATCGGCATCGAACGCGTCTGGTGGAACTGGAAACTCGATGAAGATTTATACACGGATTGGCACGCGTTGCGCGAGGAGTTTGAAAAGAAAGGCACACACTTGGCAACGTACGTGAATCCGTTTTTGATGGACTCGAAAGACCATCACGGAGATTTATACCGTTTTGCTTTAGAGAATGGGTACTTCATCAAGAACAAGAAAGGCGAAGGGTACGGTTTCGTGAGTGAACCAGGGGTTACGTTTTCCTTGTTGGATTTAACCAACCCGGAGTGCGTGCGTTGGATCGAAAATGTCATCGTCGATATGCTCGTCGCGACAAAAGCGAAAGCGTTCATGGCAGATTTTGGAGAATATTTACCGTTCGATGCAACTCTGAAATCTGGAGAGTTACCAATTTTAACGCACAACCGGTACCCGGAAGATTGGGCGAGGATTCAAAAACGCGCTCTGCGACGCGCCGGCTTGGAGAAAACGGGATTTTTCTGGACGAGATCGGCGAGTTTATTGACGCCGTCATTTACGAGCGTTCAGTGGGTTGGCGACCAACTCGTGAGTTGGGATAATCGAGACGGCATTAAATCCGCGCTGAATGGCATATTAACCGGCGGTTTAAGCGGTTTGACTTTGAGTCATTCGGATATCGGCGGGTACACGGCGACGCCGGGGCGACACCGATCGAAAGAATTGCTGATGCGATGGATGGAATTGAATGCGTTTTCAGACGCTGTGTATCGTTCACACCAAGGAAACAGACCACACCACAACGCGCAAGTATGGGACGACGAGGAGATTATTGCGCATTTAGCGTGGTGCACGTCCATGCACATTGCGTTGCTCGAATACAAACGCGAAGCTATGCGCGAGGCGGAAAACGTCGGTTTACCTATGACGCGAATGATGTTCATTCACTACACCTACGACGAAGTAGCGAGTGATTTGACCTCGCAGTTTTTACTCGGACGGGACTTGTTGATCGCGCCGGTTTTGGATCGTAAAACGTCGAGAGTGCATTGTTATTTACCTCGCGAAGACGTGTGGATGGACGCGTGGACAACCATTTTAGCGCCGATATCGACGTCGGCGGTAAGAAAGAAAAAAAGTGGCGACGACGAGGAAAGTAGTGGGAGCGGGACATGGGTGACCGCGGATGCCCCGATGGGTTGGCCCGCGGTGTTTATCCGCTCAGGGGCAAGTAAGACGGCCAAAGCTGCGGCTGCGGCATTACGCGAGTTGGCGGTTGAGAAAGGCGGCGTGCCATCCAAAAGGCGCGTTAAGATCATGGATCCAGTTGAAAAACTGATTCTAGGATTAGTTTAGTAATATTAATTAACACAGAAAATCTACGGTGCTTAGGTAGTCGCCTCCGGTTCATACTTTATTATTCGAAATCTTCGCCGAGCTTTGCTTCACACCTTTCGACGCCGGCAGTGGCGGCGCCGCTTTCTTCACCGAGGCGTTCGCTCTCACCGTACGCTCCGCTCGCCGCCGTCCAAAGTTCGCGTTCTTTACCGCTTCCGAGTGCGAACTCGCACTCTGCGGCAGACTCTAGGGCTTCGCCCCAGCGACAGTAGGCTTCGATGCGTCTGGATTGGATGAGCGTTTTGGCGGCGCTGGTTTTCTTAGCGTCTCCTTGTTCTTCTTCAGCCGAGGCACATTTTTCGATAGCCGCTCGGTGCTTTTCCGCCGCGGCGAGGAACAACTTCGAGGCGTCCGCCAAGTTACTCGTAATGACAGATTCGTCTTCCTCCTCCTCGGAATCGTATAAATTGAAAACTTCGGCGTCATCGCGGACGAGCGCACCGCGTTGCGATAACGCTCGTCCCCAGGCGATGAGCGCTACGATTACGGCAACCGACGACGATGAAGAAGTAGAGGCTTGTTGCTCTTTTTCATCCGCAGCCGCCGCTGCTGTGCGGTCTTCGACGGCGACGGCTCGAAAGTATTTGCCGGCATCCACGAGCGCGTCCTCGGCGGTTTCGCCGTAGAAGCGCACGTCTTCTTCACTTAAACCGCCAAATGCACCTTTTTTCGACGAAGAACCAAACACGCGTTCGGCGGTGGCATCTCGTAAAGCTCGCAACGCGACGCCTCGAGCGAGAAGCGCGTTGCCCAGATTCCCTTTCGCTGAAACTGCGCTCGGTTCTACTTCTACGGCGACGACAAAGTCATTGGCGGCGTTCGCAAAACACTCTTCCGCGGACATGAGGTTTTCCAAAGATACCGCAGGTTTCGCCGATTCGTCTTCAGCCGCTCGCGCGAGCTTGCGGCCTTGGCGTAAGCTTTCTAAACCCGAAGCGATTTTCTCGTCGAACGACGACGACGACGATGCCAACGCGATCGGTTCTTGGGCTTTCTGATCTACTTGCTTCTTGGCATCTGCTATGTCGGTGACTATTTCGCTAATCGCACTCGCGGTGACTTCTGAAGACTCTTCCGACGCGGACGCCGCTATTCCGGCGAACGGGTCGAAGATATCTTCCTCTACTTCTTCCGTTCTGAGCATCGCTTGCATGTTTTCGAACGCGCTTTCTTTCGTTACGCCAGGCTGGGCGTTTATCGGAGCATCGCTAGTGACGCTGCTGCTAAATGATTCTTTGCTGTTGTTGTTGCTATTACTATTTGTTTCAGATGTGGACGTCGTCGGTTGTTGCATCGCCATCCTCGTTTGCATGGACGCCGATGGCTCTTGCCTTCGCCTGCTATCTTCATCACTACTGGCTTTCACAGTTTCTGCAACCATTTCAACGCTTCCCGTTCGTCGCAACGCGCGCTCAAATCCGGTTTTCGATTCGTTCATATCGTCCACGCTATCATCGTCCAGATCTAACGAATAATACGACTCTTCCTTCTCCTTGGCGGCGATGATTTTGTTCGCGCCCATTTTCATCGCATTGATCATCGCAGCGTTCGCATCACCGCTATCATCATCGCTCAAAAACACTCCTCTCTTTTTTTCGATCGATTCACTGATTTCCGAAACCACTCGCTCGGCGGTCGTTTCTGCCATTTCCGAGAGCGCGTCAAATCGCAAACCGAGCGCTTGCCACTGACTCTCGTCCATCTTTGAAATCAGCTCGTTCCCGAGCTCAGCCTCGTTTCTGGCGTCGATGGCTTCTTTCACGCGTTGCACCGCGTCTGCGAGCTTTGCAATCTCATCTACTCTGTTTTGCAACTCCTCGGAAAACGCGAATTCAGCAATCGCTTTGTTCTCAAACGGATTCTTCTTCTCCGTTTCTTCTTCCTCTTCTTCTCTCAACCTTTTCTGTTCCGCCGCTCTTGCCTCTAAAATCATCGTCAACCGCTCTCCAACGCCGTCGCTGACCCCGGAAATCTCCCTCTCCACGTTTTCCACCAGCTCCCACAACGTTTCCAACTCTTTCTGGACCTGTTGCCTCGTTCGTTCGTTTTCCGTCATCGATAACTTGGTCGCCTCTTCCAACTCGCGGTACATTTTTTTAAAATTCTCTCTCTGGTCAATCCTAGCATCCGCGACGTCCCTGGCTAACATCCCAGCCACGGCACCGGAATCTCGTTGACTCGCCGCTTGCTTCTCCGCGGCTCTTTGCATCGCCCTTTCCAGCGCGTCTAATCGAGCGTCAATTTTCTTGCTGAACTCCGCGCCATCTTCTTTCAAAGCTCTTTGAATGGCAAACTCGAGCGCGACCATGTTCTTCTTTTGCAACTGCGAGGATAAGTTCATCACGGTCGCATTGGTCGTCTTATTCCTCGTCACCACCATCAACTCTTCTTTCAACTGCATCAATCGCATCCGCGTCTTCTCTCTCACTTTCGTCTCCCTCTTTTTCTTCAACGAAAACGCCAGTATCGGTAACACGATGACGAGCGAACACAAGTACACTTCGCCGAGCGCGACGGCGGCGATGCCGCCGCCGATGGTGCCAAACGTCGCCACTATTTCCATAATTTCCAGCCACATTTCCTCGTGCACACTCTCGTCTTCTCTCGTGAGTTGGTAGATGTCGTCGTCCGCGTCTTCTTCCTCCAAAGAAGAGGAAGGGAGTAAAATGTTCCTCTTTCGCTTCTCGCTCGCATTCAACCAGTCGTCGGGAGCGTTTTTCGTCGTTTTGGTCGTTGCGTAAAAATTTAAACGTTCCCCGTCCAAGTAATCATCCGACGGCGTTATCGACGCCGCTTTCGCCGGGGGGCTCATCAAAACGCGCCTTCTTCTTGAAGAAGGCAGCCTTTTACTCGCAACACTACTCTCGCCAACAGACGAGGACGACGCGCATTCGTCAGTTCTCGCAACAACAAAGCGCCCGCGACTCGAGACGAATGTTGCCGTTACGACCAACGAATTCTGTTGTTGTTGTTGTTGCTGTCTCCCTCCTCTCTTCCTTCTCCTACTCCTCCTCCGCAAAAAAAATGAAGACGACGAGGACAACGAGGGGGTCTGAATCCTCCGAATCGTCGTCGTCGTCGTCATCGCAAAGTCTTTCTTCGGGTGTTGTCGTTCCCCGAAAGTAGCGTGTGTCTCGAGCGCGCGCAGGGAGTTGTTTTTTGTCGCTTTTTCCCTTTTTTTGAGAGGCACATTTTTGAAATTGAAAATTTAGGGTGTTAAAACCTAATTAGGAAGACAAAACTGTAGAAGGAAAAGCGATTGCCACAAAGAAGACAACGCGAAGAAGACAACACGAAGAAGAGGCTTCATTAAAGAAGAAGAAGAAGAAGACAACAAATGAGCGGCAAAAACGACGACGATGGTGGTGGTGGTGACGAAAATGAGGATTCGGAGGATGAAGACTTTGAATTCGAGGACATCAAAGCGCACGAGAAGGCGTTAGAGGAAGACGGCAATGATGATGATGATGCTGGGGGAATGTTTGATGAAGGTGTTGTTAATGGAGGAGAGGAGAAAGAAGGAGAGGAGCACGGAGAAGGCGCTTTGGGAGGCGCGAGTGGTCGTGGTCATCCGAACGCGATGGATGACGATGATTTACTGCGACAACAAATGGCCTCCATGCGAGGGATACTGTCCAAATCGAAACGATTGAACGTGCATTCGTTGGGGAATTACACGTTTGGCGTAAAAGTGGTGAAGAAGAAAGAAGGCGGAGAAGGAGGAGAAGAGGAGGAAAAAAGTAACGCGAAAGATGCGAGATTAAGAAGGATTCGAGAGCAGTACGAAAAAAGCGGAGGGATTGCGAGACGGTCCGTGGCTGGCGTGTGCGTGGTGAATCAGCACGGGTGTCCGCACGTCTTGTTGTTGCAAGAATCGACGTTGCCTCCGGGCGCGCAGCAGCGAACGGCGGACGGAAAGCCGGCGTCGCAGTGGGACAGACCTGGGCAGCACTTTTCCGCGAGTACGAGCACGTTTCGGTTACCTGGTGGGAGGTTAAGAGCCGGGGAAGGGACCACGGAAGGGTTGAAGAGAAAGTTAGCGAACAAATTAGCCGCGCCGAACGAATCGAACGAGGCGAATTTGAGAGCCTCGTTTGACATTTTAGATCAGTTGTCCACGTGGTACAGGATAGGATTCGAGCCGCAAATGTACCCGTATTTGCCACCGCACGTTACGAAACCGAAAGAAACGTTGGAGGTGTTTTTAGTGGAGTTGCCGGAGAAGTGTTACTTTGCGGTGCCAAAGACGAGCAAGTTGGTGGCGGTACCGATTTTCGAGTTGTACGACAACGCCGAGAAGTTTGGAGCCGTGGCGAGTAGCATTCCGCATTTACTATCAAGGATTGATATTAACTTAGAGACGACGATTGGTTGAAAATGAATACATGTTATATGAGATCATAGTATCAATTAATATACACTCCTAAATCACACACGCGCACCCACGCGTATGCAAGAAAATTCATCTTCCCATTCAAAAATCACTCCTCTACGATCAGTCTCGCGCACAACCGCCACCTCGAATTCGTCTTGTGAATTGGTCCTATACCTCTCTCAAACACCCAATGATCTACAACCTTCAAATTTGCCCCAACCTCCTCGGAATCCCCGGCGACTAACCGGTCGTTGTCGTCGTACGCGCCAAACTCTTGCCTGCTCTCGAACCTCACCGTAAACTGCGCGAACGCGTTGGTCAAGTCCTGACTGGTCGCCATCATCCGTCCTTGCACCACGGAAACGTTCTCCACCCCTTTTTCGCTCAAATTCCACCGAATCCTCGACCACCCGTTCTTCGTCCTTCTTTTCTGCTCTTGCTTCAACTCTTGCATCACTTTATCGCTCACGTCTCGGCGACAACTGGACAAATTGTTATTCGCAATCGCTCTCGATATCTCCTCGTACAATATCGACGCATCTCTCTTAAACATGTTTAAATCGAACCCTTTAATTGCCGATGTCACTTTCGACGTGCAATATATGTCCTTCGCTTTGTTCAAGCCGATATCGTATAAATATCGAGGTATTTTCGTCATCGAGCTCGGCATTTTCCTCCTCCCTCGATACGGTTCCGCGAGTGCGTTCGAGCTCGATTGAAACGGGTTAAAGTTGATATTATTCGACGTCGCTTTCGCCGCCATCGCGGCCGGTGGAGTAAACCCTTTCGGCGCGGATTGGCGCCGACCTTTCGTCGAGTACGACGCGTTCGTATTAGTATTATTATTATTATTATTATTAGGTGTTTTCCAATCGCCATTTCTCTTCTGAAGAAGAAAAGATATCGCGCGCCTCTCTCCAAAACCAAAACCATTTCTGCCCGAGAAGAAAGCATTAGCGCTTTGACGAGCTACTGCTAAAGTATTATTACTATTATTATTACTACCGCTAATGCTGCTACGACGAGAGGTTTTCTCCAACAACGACAATGCTCTTCTCATCGTTTTATTGTTTTGTTTTTTGTGTGGAAAAGAGTGTGGTTTTTACCAAAAAATACGAGTCAAAACACTCTCATAAACGCATGAAATACCAAACGTACTAAAACGCAATTATATCACATCTAACTCGATCAGACGCATCGAGAAGCAATTGTGTTATATATTTCAGGACAGTCGCACGAGCTGCTCGCGAGTTCGTTCGAAGCGCTTCTCAACAACAACACGAGCAGAGAGGAAAGAGGTAAAAATATTTGTGAGTTTTTTTAAAAGCAAAAAATACGAGTAACTCCCACACAACGTGAGGGCGCACGTAAGATGTCCGAGAAAGAAGAAGAAGGCGTAAAGCCGAGAAGAAGAAGACGCGCAACAAGTGACGATAAAGAAGGCGCAGAAGACAAAGAAGTAAAGAAGGAGGAAACTTTGCCGTCGTCAGAAGAAGAAGAAGAGGACCACGAAGAAGACATGAAAGAGGAAACTTTTTTTACCGAAGATATTAAAGAGGAAGAGGAAGAGGAAGAGTCGTCTTGGGACGTGATGGAAAAATCGGAAGCGAGCGGCGAGGACGAGAACGAACGGACGATGCGGGAGGAGAAGAGCGAGAGCGAAGAGGAGACTTTGAGGAGGAAGAAAGGAGGATTACTGTCGCTCTCGCCGCCGGCGTCGCTGGAGATTGGGGGTACCGTTGCGACGAGGACGGGAAAAAACGAAGGAGAAGAAAACGTCGTCTCGGAGAAAACAACGACGACGACGAAAGGAAGGAGAAGAACGGAGGATCAGAGTGGTGGTTCGGAAATAGAAGAGTTTTCGGACTTGGGCGAAGATTCGAAGCATTCTTCTTCTGACGAGAGAGACGAAAGGGAAGAAAAGAAGAAAGAGAGGAAGAAATCATTCCTGGAAGCGTTGAGAACAGAAGTGCGCGCGTTCTTGCGCAACGCACGAAAAGCGGCGGTAGACCTTCGCCGCGCGGCGCCGGCCGCGTGGCGAAGGTTCACGCGAGACGCGAGAAGACGCTTTCGAGACTTATGGAGGAGGGCGAAAGCGTTTAAAAATGGTTTATCCGAGGAAGATAAGAACCTTTTGAAAGCAGCTGGAGTTCTCGTCGGAGCGATTGTTGCCGTGAACGTTACGAACGCCATCGTCGGTGGTCGATCGAGCGCGCCTTTCGCGTGAGAAAGAAATCAAGCGCGCGCGCGCGTCTTGGATGCGCTCGATCACTCGCCCAGGCAAGTAAGTAAAAAGAGCTTACGGACGCACAAAAAACTTCGTTTATATACGCACTGAAGACGAGAGAGAGAGAGAGTGAGAGAGAGAAACATTGAAATATCTAAAAACATCTAACACATAATCCCCTAATACTCTACTCTTTCTTTCTAAATCTATCAACGCGCGTTGCCGTCGTCGTCGTCGTCGCTACTCCTCGTCTCCGCCCGGTTCGTTGTCAACAAAGGCACCGACACCTTCTCCTCCTCTTCTTCCCTTTCCTCTCCCTCTCTTCTCTTCCTCGCAAAATCGTCCGCGTTCCCTAAATGAAACACGTTCGCCAATCGCTCTTTCCTCTCTCGGATGGATTTGGAATCAAAGGCGACGACGTTTCTCCACGTCCCGCTGAAAAGTTCTTGCGATGTTTCAAACGCGAAATCTTCGAGAGTATGCCTCTTATTCTCGCTTTTGTTGGAGAAGAAGACGAGAGAGACGAAGAGGAAAGAGAGGAGGAGGAGGAAGGAGAGAGGAGGACGACGACGAGGCATGCTCTTTTTTTCCCTTTACACTTCAAACTCCAATCTACACATTAATCACCGTAAGTGTTTTCACTCGTGCACAAAGTCGTCCGGATAATTGTGTACTCACGCACACTCAGTTCTCCTATATCCGGTGAAAAGCATTTGTTCGTGGGCTTAACTACTCCTTCGTGGAAGCTCCCCGAGCGCTCAATACTTTCTTTTGTTGTGTGTGTTTTTTTATGATGATGTTTTTTTTTGTTTTTTGTACTTTTTCTCTCGTCTGCGAAAAGTCATCACACTTCCTTAAACCTCAGTCTGCGCTCTCTCTCTGCTCTCGTTTTAAAATCGATCGCCCTTTAGTAGGCGATGATGATCAACAAAAATGCAAAAGAAGTAAAC
>Ga0255758_10000553_pt1 | contig 42121 bp, 40 predicted proteins | sample 011ome_24_FD_179958 | JGI IMG/M metagenome (GOLD analysis project Ga0255758, IMG submission 179958) | Coastal salt marsh microbial communities from the Groves Creek Marsh, Skidaway Island, Georgia - 011513CT metaG (version 2) | ecosystem: Environmental > Aquatic > Marine > Intertidal zone >... | reverse complement strand
CATAGAAGTGGATGCTAATACCAATCACCTTATCCCAAATCTTGGAAATGCGGGAGTTGATGTCACTTTTGTAAACCCAGATTTTACAGTATTAAGGGCATCCAATTATGATGCATCCGACACTACGACTCTTGCATTTCGTTATAATTTCAAGGTGCAAGATACTTCCCTTGCACCCCTACAAGATGCGAGAGTTTATATTACGGACGAGCAGGGTGATGTTGTGGTTAATAAACAACTTACTGACTCAAGCGGTTTGATTAATTCACACTTATTTAACTATGATGGAGATATTTGTTTACAGAATGGTACTTTTTCGGGAATTACTCGCACTGTTAGGGCCACCCACACAAGGTTAGTTTTTAAATATGGTTTCCTGTTAAGATCAGACACCTTAATTATAGACGAAGACACTAAGGATTTTGTGCCTCTGTCTTCAGACATAAATATAACTGAGCCAAATAAATCAGTAGTGGATGGATACACGGAAATCTCATCTCCAGAAAGATTCTATGACAGGGCGAGTTCATTTCTTGAAGACAATTTAGGAACTTACACAGAAAATATTGTTTCTCGTTCTGGTAACTCCATTAATGCGGGCTCTTACGATGTAGTGGTTGACGGAAGTGTAACGGACTCTGCTTCTGCATTTGCATTTAATGGCACTACAATCACCATTAAGGCATCCAGTTTCGTGGGAAATATCCAGACCACTGGAACAGTCACATTGAGCAATAATGCAGAAGTCATTGGTTCTTATGGGCAAAATACAGTGCTTCCGTGGGAGGTTACGAATGTTGAGGCAACTGCAACTCTGCAATTATACAACCTTACTGCACCAAGGAAGGGGGAGGTTGAAAACCTTGTGGTTGCAGGAACGGCAGGAGATAAGGTGACCTCCTCTGGCACTTACACAGGACAAGAAGTGAGCGTGGGTGACAACATTCGTCTACGGATCACTTGCCAAGCAGGGACAGGAGCATTCCTTCCTTACGAGGCATTTGGTATTGCAACGAGTGTAGGGATTAGTTTCCAGGCAGACCAACAGGCAGATACTATCTACAACGACAACGGAATTAATGCAGACAATCTGACTACCCTTTCCGCTGATTATCCAAATGTAGAAATCGACATTTCAGATGGAGATGGGATCGCGGATGTCAGGGAGTTCTACGCTTTTTATGTAAAACAAACAACCACCTCTACTGGCATTGAGGAATGGTTTGGTGCAATTGATGCGATTGATCACATGAACTATCGAGTCAACACTGCCATAGCTGACATCAAATTACAGAACACTGGAAGCACTCCACTGGTAATTTCTGGTGCTAGAATCTTCCGTGATGATGGTACAAGTATTCTTCACGCAAATGTTAATGACCAACCAATGACACAGGATAGTGGTGAGTTGATCCAGTACATAAAAGGACAGGTAAATGAATCACTGGAAACAAATTTACCTCCTGCCGTAGCAACTGCAATCGATGGTAATGCAACCATCAGTGGCATCGACAAGAACTCTAAATTAATCCCAGCTCTTTTATGAGCTTAATTTTCTAACATGGGTGCTTGACCTATTTAAATCTAGCACCTAATTTAATTGTAACACTAATATTATTGTAACATGGCACAGACATTAGCAAACGACGGAAGTACAAATTTAAATTCAACCGGTAGTGGCATTAAGCTACGGGCTAACAGCTCGGGGGTACCGATGTCGCATGATGATGTCGATACCAACTTTGAAAACCTTAGGCTAAAGGTAAATGAGGTTATTGGAGAGGTTGGCACCAACACATCAAAGCTTTCCGGTATCGCAACTGGTGCAAATAACTACAGCCTTCCACTTGCCACCAGTACTGTACGTGGCGGTATTGAGCTATTTAGTAATACTGACCAATCTGTTGCCGCTAATAGTGTTTCAACTACCGCAAGCAGAACTTACGGAATACAATTAAATAGTGCGAACCAAGCAGTTGTTAATGTTCCTTGGAGCAATACAACCTATGGTGCCGCTAGTTCTACCGGCCTTGGCTTAAGTAAAATAGGTAGCAGCACACAGCAAAACATTGCCGCAAATAGTGTTACAAGTATAGCATCAAGAACCTATGCAGTACAGCATAATTCTGCTGATCAATTAGTTGTCAATGTACCTTGGAGTAACAGCAACACCACCTATTCAACCGCAACTTCAAGTACTGCAGGTTTGGTAAAGATTGGATATACTGAGACTGGCAACAAGTATCCCGTTGAGTTATCTAGTGGTAAGATGTTTGTTGAGGTTCCTTGGACTGACACAGACACCAATACTACATACACTGCTGGTACTGGTATATCAATTTCAGGAACTACGATTTCTGCCACTGGTGGCGTAGGGGGAAGTGGTGCAGATGCGCAAACACTAGAGCCACTGATGCTTTCTTTTTACATTAACGCAACAACAGGCACTACTAATTTCACCACTGCTAGAACATTAACTACTAACGCTACAAATAATTCACAAATAGTAAGTGGTAAGTTTGCTAACTGGGGAACAGTAGAGCAATACATTGCTACGCATATGGATAATAGACCTATTTCCATTTATGCGGTATTTGAAACTGATGTTACGGAAACCCTTACATCAGTTACTCAAGGACAAGAGCATACTTTTCACAAAATAGAACTTGTGGGCTCAGGTAATGGCACTCAATCGAGAGGTTATACAAAATGGGATGTAGCGGTAAATAGAACCTACGGAATCATAGAGTGTCGTTGTCCGCTTACAATACGTGACTTCCAGATCACCGCTACTACCACTGGATGTAATCATTTATTTGCAGTACATAATAGATATATGCTGTTGGGTGGATATATTGGATTTCGCTCCACCGCGAATATTTTTGGTGATGGTATATTCGCCGTTTACCAAGGTGCAGTTTGTTATGCTGCAGTAGGAGCTACAGACACCAAGGGTTGGGACTTCTGGGTTGATGGAAGCCACGCAGATGTATATCCACAATCTATATTCAAGGCACAAAATGGTGCATCGATTCAAGTTTTCCTAGGCAAAGGAAGTTATACATCTGGCTTAGGTAAAATTGACCCAGGTAATACCAATAATATAGGCTCCGGAGGTTATGCCGATACAGATGTGCCAAGGATTGTTTGTGCTGGAAATTTGCGCGCAGCTACTTTGACCCATGGATCTAGCCTTACCATTGATACGAACGGATGGCCGGGAACATATTATAAAAGCGCTGCAATTACCGGATCTGGCTCAAATAGTGGTAATAATTTTGGTCCATTTGCTAGAAATAACTTAGTAGCACAACCTACTGATTATGCACCAGGTAGTGGTCCTCGTGAAGCCGCCGCTGTATATTTCAGAGGAGTTAATAATACACTTGGGATACATGGTACATTTGATGCGTCCAATATTGATGGAGTCAGTCAAATAAATCACGGAGGTGGTTATCAACAAGGTATTCGATTTACCACACTGCCTGGTCATGTGCTCGCGGCTTATGAGAATCATAACACACTTGCAACTGAAGTAGGTGGAAATCTTGAGGAGTATATCAATAACTTAATTGAGTTGCCAACTATTGCGGGAGATAAGTTACCAGAAGCTGATGGCATACATACTGACACCACTGATGCAACTGGAGCATTAAGGGCGACCGCTTCATTTAGAGGATACGCAAGTCTTCAAACAACCAGCTTAGCCGTCGATTCATCAACACTCTCCAATGCAGGATTCTACGAGGCATTCTAATATGAATAATTCACCTATATACTATAATCACATTAAACCAATCCATGAAGTGGCTAGACCATATGTCAGTCACTCAAAAGCTAAGCGCGATGCGATTTTAGCTAAAAGTGATTGGACGCAAACCATGGACGCACCATTGAGTGACTCTAAGAAAGCAGAATGGGCTACATATCGTCAGGCATTAAGGGACTTACCGGCTTCCGAGAATCCCAACGATTTTCCTACGCCTCCGTCCGCCTAGTATGACGGGAATACCCCGTCATGGCGCATCTTAAGACAGTTATACGGCCCGCGAAGGTTTCAGAGCTTCCTTATATCGGTCAGCTTATTCTTGATGAATTTGTGAGTGAAACCCACTCGCACATTCCGGAGCTAGAAACATCTGACCATAAATCTATTGATGGATTCTGTGCAGACTTCAAGCAACGGTTAGAACAAGATATACCTACTGCGATCTTTATCGCGGAGCGTGGTGATGAGATTATTGGTGCTGCTGCGGGGAGTGTGAGTAAGCATCCGTGGGCTAGGGATCAGATGTGGGGATCTGAAGACTTCTGGTATGTAAAGAAGGAAGAACGAGGAACGCCCATTGGGATCAAGCTATTTAACAAGTTAATGGACTGGTTCAAGGAGAACGGTGCCGATCGCATCCACATGGTACATTACCATTGGAATCAAAAGGTATCTAAATTTTATGAGCGCAAGGGTTTTGTGCCGTTTGAAGTAAGCTACGTAAAGGTTGTATAATGGCACATAAAGTAGGTAGAAGTATTAAAAAGGAGATCTTGGATGATGCTCTAGGTATCGACGAGAATAAGACCTTTGGAATCAAGAATAAAACCTTTGTTGGTGGTGCATTAGCGAAAGTAACACCAGGTGCAAAAAACAATATATTTGGACAGGCAGGAGACTTTATTGAGGATAAGGTTACCGCACCAGTAAAGGACTTAGCGGGTAACTTACTTGATCCCGGAAAGGCAGCACGAGAAGCACAGCAGGCACAGCTCGACGCATACAATGCACAGGTATCTTCTTTGGAGGCAAAGGAGAATGAGTCAAACCGTATGGCACTTGCATCTACCTTGCTATCACGAGGAAAGGGTAAGTTCTTTGATATTACTAGACCCGAGGAAGTTGAGAAGTTTTTAATCGAGCAAGAGGGCAACTACCTTGATCCATTTCCTGACTATTTAAGAAAGTCTGGGGACAGACTACTTGGTGACCTAGAATCAACGGGTGAAAATATAAATAACTACATTGGGTCAGCAGACGACCGAATGAGGGATTTTCAGCCTACCCTTGAGGGGTTACAGTCAACGAATCAAAATGCAATAGATCGACTGCAGAGCATTTATGATGGACGTATGGAGTCCAAAATGAATGAGTTCCGGGATCGTGGCGTAGATATAACTCGACAACTTCAAGACCTGAACACTAGGTCGGGAGATATGGAGTACGGTTTACAGAGGGGTGTCCTTGATAATGCGGAACGCTATGCTGATTCACTAGGTAGATCCGTAGATATGCAAACCGCACTAGCGAATCGTCAATTTGATGAGCTAGACAGGATGCCTGGTTTAATGAAAGACCAGAACCGTGAGCTTGAGCAAAGGTTTGGCGATACATATTTAAGTGAACTTGCATCCGCCCGAGGTAACCTTGGTGCTGAGTATGGTGCGGCTGAAGGCATGAGGGGAGCAGAGTACGGCGCAGCCGGAAGAGTCATGGGAAGTGAATTAGGTGCAGCAGATATGATTCAGCGTGGCGAAAGGGCAAAAGCTTTAGCCGCTGGAGCAAATGCAGAAAACCTAGCAAACTCCCAACAACGTGGGATTCGTGGCGCTATGGTTGGTCAAGGAGGCGGTACTGCCCAAAATATGGGTAATGCCATGATACGTGCTCAACTAGGTCAACAGCGTGGCGACTTGCTTGCTGACGCTTTAATTCGTGATGCAGAAAGAAGGGGGCAGGCAGGGATTGATTACGCGGGTCGTACCGGAGCATCTGATATAGGTTATGCTGATAGGATCGGTGGATCGAACATGAACTTTGCGGATCGGGTAGGTACTGCAGGAATTGATAATTCCATGAAGTTGGAAAATATCCTGGATACTGAAGCTGATCTAGCAGGAGCCAAGATTGGGTCTGAACGATTTAAAGCTCTTGGAGATATTAACCCAGCAATGGCAGATGTATATCGTGATGAAGCAATGCTTAATCGTGCTAATACTGAACTAGGGTTTGGTGATACAAGAATGACCGCAGAGGCACAAAACCTTGGATTAGACCAAGGCATCGTGGATACCGACCAAGGTCTGTACTCTGACTTAATGGCACAGCAACTATCCAATACGGGAATGATTCCTGGTCTTGGTATGCAAGAAGCAATGCTACCCGCTCTTATGGGAGAGGCTGCACTTTCTGCTCAAGGTCCACTTGCGAGGTCAGTATCTCCATACACTGCCACAGGTACATTACCTCAAGGTCAGACAATATTTCAAAATACACCATACACGCCACCCGCTAGTGGTGGTAAGAAGAACTGGGTTGATTACTTGGCGGATGCGCCCGGATATATCAACAAGGGCAAGGAAGTGCTCGGTGGACTTAGGGGGATCTTCTCATAATGGCAGAGCAAAATCCATTACTCGCACAATACGCAGGAGCTAGGCAAGTAGCACAAGGTACACCTATGCGTGTATCTGCTGGTCAAGGCATGGCACCTGGTCAGGTAGCTCAGTATCTTCAAGGCAATGCACTTAATGTAGCTCAACGATTAGATGGTCGTGCTAATAACATGGTTGAATCCGATCCGGCTGTAGACATACGGGCTCGTGAAAGATTCCAAGAGCAAATGGATCAGCAGGTCTATGCTGATAACAATGCCATGGATCGCCAGAAAATCGACCTAGAGGGTCGTATGGCAATGGCAGATGCACAAAACGCACTTACTAAAGAGTTGGGGTATGCCAGGATTAATTCAGCTGAAGACATGCAGGACCGCGGGATTGAAGGGCAGAAGGAAATACTTAACATTCAGCTTACCGACAAGGAGAAGGATCGAGTCGAAGATGCCCGCAAGTTTGATACTAGGCAGGCATGGATGGAGAAAGCTAAACAGTTAGACCTCGATGATAATGAAGCTGACCGCGTATGGCGCTCATTGGAGTCTGACAAGCAGATTGAATCCGTTGAATCTGAGGGTGACAAGAATCGTGAAGTACAGGAAAAGAAGATTGAGTCATCTGAGCGGGTATCCTTAGAACAGATCCAAGCGCAGTTAAAGATTGCGGGAGATGAGAATGATACCCGTAGATACCTTGGGGATATGCAAAACGACATTGATAAAGCTCGTACCTTTATCATGCAAGACGAGGTTAATATCAAAGGTAAGCAGGTTGATAATCAGCGGGAGATTAGCCTATTAGAAATTGGGGAGAACAGGAGGCAGTTTAATGAGAACCTCGACCTTGGGTTTGCTAAAATTGATGCTGATATGGCAAAAGCCGATGCATCTAATGCTCGGTTACTAAAGATTGCTAGGCTTCAATTGGAGGGGACGAAATACAATGTCGATAAGAGCTTTGAGATAAAAGAGCTCGAGATGGCTGACATAAACGATAAGGCTCAAGCGATAGCCCCAATGATCAAGGATATGTTTGACACTGCAAATCAGTGGAAGACTACAGGTAGAAATGAGTTTCTTGATGATTTTGAGGAAAGCTTTATCGCATCAAAGGCATTTAAGTATAACATTAGTATTACAGATTCTAGGGGAAATATTAATCCTCAAGCATACGAAAAAGCAAAGCAGTTGTTTTATGCTGATGAAAAAGCAGTGGGTGAAATGCGCTCACTACGCGATACAATGTATGCGCAGCAAGAAAGAATGTACGCAGAACGGATACAAGATGCATATAAAGCAGCAAATAAATTCGGTGTAGATACAGGAAGCTTTGGACCTGTTTCAACTCCTGTGCCTCCTCCTTCTGGGGGCAACCCTAACGCACTAGCTCCTTCACCAACCTTAGTCCCTTTTAATCCATGATTTCTAAATCAAACGCACGAGAGGTTACTTTACCTAATGGCATTAAGATCATGGTAGAGCTAACTGCCGAGAATGCGGCTATGTATGACTTAATGAAGTCTAAAGCTGTAGCTTATGGCGGAATATCAGTAGAGGATGAGACGCAACTTAATAGGATACTTGACCCGATTAAAGAGGCTGCACTCGGAGACATATCTGGAGGAAAAGGTAAACTTCAAGACCCATCGAGCGTAGCGGGTGCAACATACTATCCTGAGGACTCAATTCAGGGCACTGAGCAGAATGGGAAGTTCTTCTTTCCCGGAGAAGCCCGAATGGTAGAAGAGTTGCCTGGTATTAGGCCGAATCCACTTACGGGCGGTCTTGAGTTACCACCTCACCAATCTGTTGGTATGTCGGGCGTGGTCAGGGGTGCGGGAGAAATGATTGGTGACGCAATATCCAATCCATTGGAATCTGCATTATTATTAGGGGGGGCAGGGACAGCAGCATACTTGGGTGATCAAGCTTTAGGTAGAAATAAATTTGGTATACCCGCACCTGAAGGGGAGACAGTACCAAGGAAAAGGTTCAGTCCATTTCCGGGAAAAGATAAAGCTGCGCCTAACTTAACCCAGTCTAACTATGCTGACATTTCAAAAAAGGTTAACCTTGATGAAAACCCACTTACTGCAAGTGATCTTGTAAAAGGATCTGACCGTGCAAAAGCACCCATTCAAAAGCAACTTGATAAGATGCCCCCAAGTGCTCAGCAAGCAATTAAGACGGGAGCAAATTACGGTCTTCAAACAGGAGTTTACCCGAAAAACTCACTAACTGCAGAGTCTGCGGTAAATCAGCAATTCCAGCAAATCCCCGGAAGCTCTTACATAGGTAATAAAGTAAAAGACTACAGGGAAAGAGCACGTCAAGCAGTTGAGGGAATTGCTAAATCAGAAAAGGGCAAAGGTCTCAAGCAAGTAAATCCTGATCTTAATGTGGATGGTGATTCACCAAGCAAGAAATTTAAAGTACCTGGAGGAGCAAGGACTGCCGGTGTAGCGGGTGCGCTTATTGGTGGTGGTGCAATACTAAAAGGCGGATATGATTATTATCAGGACCAATCCCTAAGGGCGAAGAGGGAAATAATGCTTCAGACTATAAACGGGGACAGGCTTGCAAATGGGCAAAGAGCTTTAACGCAGGAAGAATTTGATGAGCTTGAAGCATTGCATAACGAAATGAAAGAGGCGGGAGCTTACTGATGTCAGAAGGACACAAACATAACTTCACGGAAGAGGAGAAGCAGGAGGCGCTTGCTCAATTTGCTGCAGCAAACCAAGCAGTAGATGAAAGTCCTGAGTTTGGTGAGTACAAAAAGAATTTAGGCTTAGAGGTTGGGTTTGATACACTTAAGCAAGCTGCGATCGAGACTGCAAAGGAATCGCCCAAGGAGGCATTGGCATTCGGAGGAACAAACGCATTGGTTGCGGGTAACCCATTAAAGGCTACACCACAAGGTTTTGCTGCATCTATCCTTCCATCACTTCATAATTACGGACAGGGCGACCCGATGGTTGAGGCATACAAGCAGGTTCCCGCTCCACCTAACATACCTTTAGGTGACTCAGGGTTACAGATACCCATTGGTGACGCAGTTAAAGGTTTTAACAATATTGCATTTCAGACTATGAGCGGCGGTAAGAATATGGTTCAGGATGCATTAGGTGGCTTAGGTGGTATGCTACAGGTTCAGCCTGGTCAGTACCCACAAGATTATGTAGGGGCGGATAGTAAGTCCACCGCAGTAACTCCACCGCAGTTTAATGCCTTAATTGCTAGGTAGTGTGGCAACGCTTGATGATGACATTTTCAATCCTACAGTCGCTCGTATTCGGGCTAGACTGCAGGCGGTAGGCTCAGATCTTTCTACTGTATCTAATAAAGATCTTCTTCTGCAGATGGCAGAGGAGGCGAGGAATGAAGGTGGACTTGATTATGTCGGTGAACGATATGGGGAAGGCTTTAAGAATCAGTATTTAGATATAGTTAATGCCCCAGAGCCAGGGCGAGAAGGTTTCATTGGTGGAATCAAGGAGATACCCGAAGGTCTAGGTCGAGGGTACGAGGGCATGAAGAGTACTGCATTAGGCGGACTTGGATTAGCTGCAGGAACATTAGGGTTTGAGGATGCTGAATCAAGCCTCATGGAAAGTGCGGCAGAAGCACAACAAAGAGCATCTGAGTACAACCCGTCAATTAGTCGTGCATCGGATGTAAGATGGGACAACCCATCGGAGGTCATAAGATTTTTATCAGGTGGTTTTGGTGAAGCCCTTCCTTCAACGGTAGAGGCAGCTGGATCATTTGCATTGGGAGCAGGGGTAGGTGGTTTAGTCGGTAGGGGAGTTGTTAAAAGCCGACTTAAAGAAACTTTAAAAAATGTAGTAAAACGCAAGGGTGACGAGACTGCCGAACAAGCGATAAAGCGTACATTTAGTATGGCGGGCATGCAGTTAGGATTGGGTACTAGCTCAATAGGATTAGGTGTGGGTGAGATATACACAGAGCTTTATCCTTACACCCAAGTGGACTCAGCTAGCGGTGAGTACATTGATCCAGATAAAGCTAAGGCAATCGCCATAGGTTTTGGTACGCTTGCGGGTTCACTTGATTTACTATCTGCGGGACTTCAACTTAATAAGATTATTGGTATTGGAGATGAAGCTTCGACTAGATACCTTAAACGATTACTTTACAACCTACCCGAGGGGGTGGTAGTCGAGGGTGCGACTGAGTCAGCACAGGAGTTCATAAACATAGCGGCTGAAAAATACTCTAAGGGTAAGGAGCTTACTTTTAATGGTGAAGAGCTTGAGCGTATGTTTGATGCTGGCGTACTTGGTGCGTTAGGTGGTGTTCAGTTTAGTGCGGCGGGTGCAATTAGGTTAGGTCAGGGTAATAAAAAGACGGGCGACGATTTATTAGGATCAGAATCTGATGACGATCCTAGTCCAGGTGGTGGCATACCTGATGACTTCAAGATGGCAGATGAGCTTGAGTCTACCCTTAATGAAATTGATGAGGCTGACGAGGAGGTCTCATTTAAGGCGGGTGACCAGGTTGCTGTATTTAGGGAAGGTAAGAAGATAAGTGGCACTGTATCCTCCATCAATGACACAACCGCAATTGTAGACTCCAAGGTTAAGGTAGGGGATAAGGAGGTAACTACTAGAGTAGAGGTCGATCTTGCTCGTGAGGGTTTATTCAACGATACATTTGTGCCGGAAGAGGAAGACTTAACTCCCGAGGTAGATGAGCCTGAGGTTGTGGATACGGACGCATCCGAAACGCCTACCGTGTATGAGGATTTCTCATATAATGAAAAGAGCGTAAAGATTGAGCCACAGGAGAAGGAGGTCTTGGAGAAGGCAATCAAGGCATACGAGGATTCAGCACAGAAAGTTAATGGAGTATCAAGTCAATCAGCTACTCCAAAAAAAGATTTTGCAGAAACAACAGGAATAAACAGCCAGTCCAAGTTGGGTCAAAAGGTATACCAACAACTAAAGGACTTGGATGTAATAGATAAAGACGGCAAGTTCACTAAGCCTACCGCCAAGGATCAGAAGCTTGAACAAGATGCAGCTAAGTTGCAGGTCACTAAGAATAAGAACAAGGTAAAGAAACTATTCGGTAAGACTAGCGATGATGGAAGGCGAGTTACTGTACCCGATCCGGTGGGCCAAAAGGTAGCAATCAATAATAGTGCTGAGCCATATACTATTACATCATACGATCCTGACACAGGAGAAATGCGGGCTGAACAGGTAACTACTAGGGGTGGTAAGATAATCAACCGACCCGTGAAAGTAGATGCCGACGGAGCTTTTGATGTAGCAACGGACAAGCGAATAGGGAATGTCAGGAAGTTTACAAAGCGAGGTAAGGTAGGTAATAAGAAGACTGAGTACCGAGCGTACCAAAGTGCTGAGAACGAGGATATATTCTTTAGTGAGGAAGCACCAGAGGGCGGATACATCCCTGGACTAGGGGGCGAGTTTACCACGGCAGAGCAAAAGTCTGTTATGCTACAAGACCCGATCGTCCTGAACATGAATGGAGGAATCCCGAATGAGCAAGACATGGAGATCGCACAGCGTAATCTTGCTACGAATAATGACGGGGTAGTATTTGAGAATGTTGGTTTTAATCAAAGGGAGATAATCATTACCCGAAACCAAGGCGAGGTGTATGAAACACGAAACACATCTATTCGCAACAAGATGGGAGAGCTTGGTTACTCTGAGGCCGAGATGGATGAAGTGTTTAACCCTGTGGGGGAAGTACTAGGAGAAGACCCTATACTCCCACTAATTGGATCCATCGTAGGAAATCATCAATTCGAAAGGTCTAGTCCATTTATAGGTAAGACTATATCAAGGGAAGAGCTTATGGCAGATTCCCCTGACAGGAGTGGCATTGATGAAAAGTATATAGATTCCAACGGAGAAGTTAATGCGATTCGCTGGGCGTATGACAATAAGAGGTCATACTTTACAGGTAAGTCACTAAGCACATCCGATATGGTGCAGGGCAATAACCTAGGTGTTAGTGAGACTTTCGACTTTGATCCTGATGCGGTGTATGAGTTTAGGGGCAGGGATGCTTATGATGTAATCGAGGCTAAGACACAGGAGGAATTTGAGGAGGCATTGTACAGGAAGCGACCAAAGGGAACTAAGAAGATATTTAAAAACCGATCCGAGAACACGGGCGGGTATTATGAGTTTGCCTCAGATGATTATGGTAAGAGTTTCACGCTCGGAGATGTAGAGTTTAAAAAACCAGTTCCAGATGAGCAAAATGCTTACCTTCCATTGCTAGATGACTCACTTGAGCAACAACAGGTATCTATTCTTTCAGTTGAAAATAGGTTAAGCCCAAGGCAAGAAAAGGGAGAGGAGGGGGAGGTCTTAGTTATTTTACAGGCAGACACCACCAGGGATGGACTAGAGGAAGGTAACGTCCGCATAGCTCAGCTAGACAAGACAGGGAAGAAGATTTTTGATTCAGTAAAAGTAAAGAAGGATGGTAAACTGCCTGTCAATAGGTATACACCTGTTCAAGACCTTACCGAGAGTAGTTATACTATGATTGGTCAGGTTAAGTTGTTTGAGCCTCACTCCGAGAGGATTGACTTAATGTATACTAATTTATCCGAGTTCCTGTCTGACCCGGAAGTGCAGGCGGTAACAGGATATGATGGGGAGGTTTTCGTGCCTTCACTCAATATACCTAAGGTTAGTGGAGCTAGGGGCGAAAGGTTAAAGCAGTCCTTTTCTGCGATCCAGCAGATAGAGCGGTTGCAGAAGGATAAGCCAAAAGACTACAAGAAGAGGATCAAAGGATTGCAGTCTATACTTGATGGCTTGCAGGCGGAAAAAATACTTTTACGGGACACAGAAACTAAAGTAATAGAATCAGCCTTAGGAACTCTTAATACAAAATTTTCTGCTGAGAATGGATTAATCGAAGCTGACTTAAAGGATGTAATGCAGATATATCCAATGCTTGATCCGGTTTTACAGAAAAGGATAACAGACCTTTTAAACAAGGGAGAAGGGTCAAGTGAAGCTACATTCTTTACCGATCTACTTGAGCTTACGGTATCCGACCAGGAAGTAAAAGAGCAGATACGAGACCTTAAGGCAAAATTCGCAAGCGTAGATGCCGAGAAACTATATGCTGCACTACGAAATTCCCCTGAGTTAGGTAGTGTTATATCCGAGTACAGCGAGATTTACCGCCAACTTACTGGGTACCAAAATCAATCTAGTGAATACATAAAGACATTAAACGATGGTATATTTAATCTGACTCAGGCTTTCAAGGAAGTGCGTAGCAAGCTGGGCATGCCCGAGATTAGCAATATCGAAAAGCATGCACTAGATGCAGTCGAAAACATAAGTGCAAGTGCTGAGATGAAGCAATTGCAGAGTATCCTGGCAACGGAGGGATTGCGTGCATATAGGGAGCTTGTCGAGCAAGGCGTAATTATTCCTTACACTACTAATGTATTACCCGTAGCGCGATGGGGTGATTTTGGGGCAGGCACTCCTGAGTACAACGACTGGGTAGAGTACTCAAAGAAAAATCCTATACGAAAGGAAAAGGACTATGGGATACCTGCCATTAGGTCAAAGCCAGCCGAGAGGTTTGAAAAGCAGATAAAGAAAAAGTTCGAGGAGGTCATAAGGATTGCTACATTAGCCGAGGATCAGGAGAGCAAAAAGGAACAGACTCGTGCAGTAGAAAATATATTAAGCAGAATCAAAACAGGAGACTCTACCGCTCTTGATTTTAAAGCACTCCTTTTTGAGTACATCAGGGTGTACACTGATCAGTCAGAACTGAATACGGATGGGGCTGAGGAAATATTCGATATACTTGATTCTGAGGCTATACTACGCGTGGTAGGTCGCGCCCCAATTGATGCAGTTGACCGCCTTATACTAGAAGTACAGCACTCGGATGAGTTTAACGACTTCATGCGAGATAACAAAGGAATGGGCATTCTTTCGCAGGACATAAAAGATAAGATATTTGGAAGCATGCGTAATGCATATGGCGTGCCCTCTCCTGAAGAAAAGATTTGGAAGGTTACCCCAAGTAAAAAACCAAGGGGTAAAAGAAAACAAAGGGAGTCCGAGAAGTTTATAATAGCAAAAAATAAATTCAGCGCACTTAGCCAATACCGTGAGCTGATGGGTTTGCCGTCAAATGATACTGGCATTAAGGCAAGCACTTCCAAATTCGGAACCTCAATATACAAGAGGGGGGCACAGACCTTAGCTAATAACCTAGCTGATATGTTTAGGGGTGGCGTGATTTTGTTTTCTGATGAGGATAATAGGACTACTGTAAAAATGTCTAACATGGGTGCAATGCCCAAGGGTTATGTTGACATGACCACAGGTAGGGAGATGGAGACGGACATCTCACCCCTTAACGAGGAAGATATTGAGGGCAATCGGGCTGGTCGGATCAAGCAGACAGGTGTGGTTGCATTTACTGAAGAGCATCCGATGGAGCTTACAGGGATGCAAGAGCAGTTGGGTGAGGCAAGGGCAGCCATCGGTAGGTTTACGGAAGCTAATTCTGCAATGCAAGGTCTTCCATTCCCTGCGATTAGTGCGGTCAATCGAGTACTTAAGTTGGCAGAGTCTAATAAGGCTACCAAGTATTGGGCACAAGCGATTCAGCGTAATAAGGATTTAGTAGATGGAATGACCGTGAGGTTTGTTCCGTGGTCTGAGTTCAGGAAGTACGCAACCACTCGGGAGGACCAAATATCAACTGCGGTATATCTGCAGTCGAAGAATGAAATTTTAGTTTCCGATCTATTTTACGACAACCCGAGCATCACCGCAGATGAGCAGTTGTCTAGCGTGATCGTACACGAGATAATCCACGGCCCCACAAAGTTGGCTATGGATATTGGATACATGCAAGCCAATGGTCATGAGTTGCCGGGCAAGATGGACTCCACTGATGCCGAGACCCTTGGAAGAATCTACAGAAGCTTAGACGAAGTAGTACTCCCAGAGTTACGCGAAAAACTAGGTAACGCAGACTATGTACATGGATTGTCATCAGTAGATGAGTTTTGGTCAGAGGTGGCATCTAACCCTAAGTTCCGTAAGTCACTATCCAGGACAAGATTTTCAGCAGAAACGAAGAAGAAGTTAGGGATAAGTAAGTCGTGGATTTCAAATGCATGGGACTATGTAAAAGCAATCCTTGCTAAGTTCTTCGGGCTTGAGACAAACACCGAGTCACTCAAGTGGGCAAACGAGCAACTTGATAAGGTACTAGAGTCAGCTCAACAACTTACCCCAATGCGTCATTCAATAAATGCAGTCAATGCTCGAGGGGTCGGAAGCCTGCACATGCTTGGTGGCGAAGGAGCAATCAAGGTAATGGGAGATGAGTTTGCATTTGAGTGGTTTGATGGCACAAAGCGCGTGTTAATCAATCCAAAGGAGTTGCAGATAAAAAGGAATATATCATGGAGTAAGGAAGGGATCTTTGAGGATGGAGAAAAAATCTCCGACACCACACAGATGATTAAGTTATCTGACTTGGTGGAGTGGGATCAATTATTCTACGCCTACCCAGGTCTTGAGAATATAGATGTAACTATTGACCCTAATTATAGGGCTGAGGGTTCATACATAAAAGAGGTTGCATCTATTCAGTTGGGTCTAGGTGGTTTTACAGAAAGGGACTTATCTGAAAAAGATACTATTTCTACACTTATCCATGAGATGCAGCATGCGATAGATACAATAGACGGAAACCCTGGAGGGTTTAGCCCAAGTGCTTTTAAGTTAAACCTGCCTTGGTTGAAGAAGTCCAAGCTATGGCAAGACTTCATGATGGGTATGGCAGATGAGGGGTCAGTTGCATCAATACATAATTGGATGTTAATCGCCCATCGGAATATCAATACCCTAAAGGAGTTGGTACCTAATGATCAAACGGGAGTAATCCAAGATACCATAGATAACCTTGAGAAGGTAGTCTCAATACTTTCACCCTTCGAGATATATAAGAGCAAGTCAGGAGAAGTTACTGCTTTTGCATCTGAGAATATATACGAGGCAATGAACGAGCGGCTGGAGCAAGAGCTAGCTGATTATAGGGAAGCAATTAAAGCCGGCAAAACTGCCCGTCATCCAGCACTAAACTTTGGGGGTATGTTGGCTAACAATGCGTGGAGGTTTAATTATACCAACTTTCATGTTATTGAGTCCGCACTGAAAAGAGCAGGTAAGAATGATCTGGCTGAATTATTTAGTCCGCATGCAACCCGAGACTTTGAAGCACTAGGCATGTACGATAAGGCGGTACCCACTCCCGATGCATCCGAGCGTGTGTTTCAAGAGGGTGATGTGGCTGCAGTCAATGAGGTAGTAAGCTTACTAGCTAAGGCATATAATAAGTTGTCTTCCAAGGGCATGGTTACACAGACTCCCGAGGAGTTCCTTAAGGACATGGCTCCCGGTAAGGTAGGCACTGAGGGATTTTACAAGCGACTAGCTAAAGGCATAGATGACCCTGAGTCTATCCGTATAGGTGACCAAGGTAGAAACCAGGTAACAAGAACCCATGCCTCTAATAAGGCTATTGATTACATTTCTCAAATGCTTAGGGGTAGGAAGCAAAAGAACACAGGCATCCTAGACAAGCTGGATCAAGCGGAAAGAACTGCACTTGATATCAATGAGCAGATAGAAGACTTTAACGAACTATTTAAGGGAGTAATAAAGAAAGGCTTAGCTACCCCTGAAGACATTTCTAAGACCATGCTCGTTAGTATGAAGAAGCTCACCATTGAGCAAATACGAGACATTGCCGCACAGGTTAAGAAGCCAATCCGCAAGTCCGCAATGGATATGGATGATGTTAAGACCAGTGATATTGTACGAGTGGTCAACAAGATCGTAGACATTGACACCTTCGAGGACTTAACTACTCAAGAAAAGAATGACGCTATTGAGAACCTCAATGATCGTCAGTTCTCAGGCAACACACCTGAGGACAAGTACCGCAGAATGGCGCTACTCAAAGTTTTGGAATCACAAAAGGACACAGGGATGTTCCTTTACAGAATGGCAACCGACAAGCTCGGACAAGGAGTAGGGTCGGAAAGGAATAAACTAATTCGTGATCTTAATAAGATCGTGAGTGCCACAAAGACCGAACAACTAGATGGCATCAAGTACGAGTCAACCTTCACTAAAAGACTTGATACGGTTAAGAAGAAAAGGAAGAACTTATTTTTACTCGTTGAACTTCTTGACTCCACCCAAAAGGAGAAGGAGATGCTCAAGGAGTTACATAATGTAATAAATCCTACATACAAAAGACTCCGTGCATCCATGGGAGAGCTTGAACCTACCGACATTGGTGACGGAAAGCCCATGACCATTATGAGGCTGAATAGAAACCCCGACGGGAAACCTGTCGGCGGGTACACTAAGGAGACTATCGTCATTAGCCTAGATAAGAACGGGGCAATAAATAATCCCGGCTTTGATAAGGCAATATCTGAAACACTTCACTTTGCCCGTGATCCTGTCAATGTGCAGAAGTACGGAGACCAACCATGGTTCAGGAATATGTCCCGCAATGCACAGGTTGCCCTCATGGATCCAAGTGGGGGACTAAAGGATAAATACTTTACGCAACGAAAGAACTGGCACCTCGGGTCACTAGAATCAGTAGGTCAAGCGATGAGTCGGTTTGGTCCTGCGGGGAAGAAGATAGGCGGGTTGATCTCGCAAGTCATTGGTCAAACACGAGACCTTCAAAGCCAAGTCAAGGTCTACGCAATCGCAGCCAATAAGGCATTTGTTCGGGTATCCAAGGAACTAGGTCTTAATGGATCGAGTATTTACAGCGAAGTCTGGCAAGACATGGCATTTTGGTTCGACAATCACCCCGAGTACTACGGCAGGGAAGATGTTGCATTTTCTGAAATGTGGAAGTGGTTAAGGAACGAGCGCCCCATGCATCTTGAGAATGTTAAAGACATGAATCGTGCCCGTGATGCCGTTAGGTTTTGGGTTAATAAGGAGGTAGAGGCTAAGAATCACATGCGATATGTGAATGAGGAGGTGCTTGGCAATAGGATCCGTGATGACCAGGTTACCGTGCAGTCAGAACTTGATGGGTCACAGGTAGATTTTTACAGAAGACCAATTGATCTAGGTTTCTCCACATGGAGCAGATCCTTAAATAATCATGCAATCTCATCAGTTGTTATGATTATGAGAAATAATCTAAACGAGGAAGTAAATACCGACACTAATCGTGAGAAGCTGCTCCAACAGCTTTCCAATAGTGCCCAGCAAGGAGACATGCCAAATGTAGATAAGTTGATGTCCCTTCTTTATGGGGATGATCAGGTAATTAGTGAGTTCGTGGAGCCATTCATATTAGGTGGGGTGAGAAGGTCAGCCTTTACTGGACCAGATGGAGCACCGGTAGGGAACTCTCAGTTTGCCATGTCATGGAAGAAGTCAGGTAAGGACATGATGACATTCCTTAATGATGTCTTTGATACATACTCTGAGAATGATGGTCTTGATTCTGAGCAAGAAGACCAAGCGAGGTTTGAGTGGTACGATAGCTTTGCTAAGCAATTAAATTCAAGATATAAAAGATTAGTTCGGGCTGACACTCAAGTAGCTAACGATGCTCACAATGTGATGAAGGCAAGTGAGGCTATTAAGAATACACCTCGCTCATTAGACTCAAGGCAAATTGAGTCCAAGCTTCCCAAAAAGTTTTTCTACTACGACATTCATGATGAGGTAAGCACTCAGATTAGATTAGCCATGATGGTTGCCACATCAGTGTTCGGTAGGAATGGCATGAAGATCAATAACATCGGTCAAGGTTTCTATGACAAGATGAAGGATCGTAAAGCTCTGTTTAACAATATCATGACAGAGGCTACTAGGGGAGTCCATGAAGCCCCTCAGATGACATACAGCGGTGCAGCCAAGAAGGAAGCTTATCGAATCTTAAAGGATCAGTTTAAGGAAAGTAACCCTAAGTTAGCATGGGAAAGACTGTATAATGATGCGGTTACCTATCGAGAATTTGGAAAAGTCTTCGATCAACTAGGTCAGTACTACGGCAAGGGGAACATATCGGGAGCTTACGGTGATGCAAATGTGCTACTTGAGTTATTGGGCACGCAATCACTACTTGTGCTTAATAATCCCAAGTCATCATTTTGGCAGACCCTAGCGTTGGGAGAGTTCCCGATGGCATTTCGTGGTCTGAATAGGATGTCAGGTAAAGCTACAGGTGCTGCGCTTGCAAATATGTTCGATCAATCATTTGGCGGTATACTTGAGGCAATGAACTTCAGTCTTCCCAAGACAAGTCGTCTCGCTAGGTCACTAAATAATACACACTTTCGCACACCAGAAATGGAGCTACCGCTCAAGGATTTACTTACTCAGGTCGGACCAAATGGTGAGATGGTGAATGGTACGAAAACGAACTCATTCAAGAAGGGTATTCGTTTTGTAAAGAATGCAATAGCACACAGCAGGCAATACAACCCGGATGGTAGTAGGCAATCCTTTGATGCATTCACAATGTTTACGGGACTATTCCCGTGGGCGAACGGAGTGATCAATCACTCGGTGGGTGTTGGTACTGCTACTGCCTACGAGTCTGAGATACTTAGGATCGCAAAGCACATACAGGATCAGGGTAATGACATATTTGATCCAAGGGAGTTCACTGCAGAGGAGTTGGGCATGAATAACTCAAAGACTGCGGAGATGGTGATCGGGGAGAGGGATGGTTGGAACAACATGAACAACATGCTCCTGGAGAATGGCACATCAAGCATGTCAAGGCTTGCGTTTGACTACCTCCAAAGAAGGGTAAGTAACCCGGATGCACCCGTGCTTGAGCACAATACGGTTCTTATGATGAACCAAGTGGGAATGTCCAATGTATCAGGTGAGGGATTTAATGCTAAGATCCCCGCACTTTATAATAACGGACTAATGAGGTACGCTGGAATCTTCCTTGGTTGGCCTATCTGGAAGATGGCACAGTCCAACAGATTTATTGGTAGGGAAGCAGGTGATGAGCTTGGTTCCTACATGGCATTCATTAAGTACCTCGGGTTACTTTCTGCGGTATATATGCCATTGGGATTATCCGCAGCTTTCTTAGTAGATTGGTATGACGAGGAGATTGTAGGTAAGCCTAACAACCTTCCACCACTTACCCCGTGGGCAATGATGCCGGTAGTCGGTCCCTTGTTCGCGCTTAGCAATGAAGAGTCTACAATCTACGCCCTTACATCTAGGCTTGCCAGGGCAGGTAACATTTACGGCATGGGTTTTGAGTTGGCTAATAGTATGTTCGCCACAGGTGATCCTTTTGGTGCAGCCAAAGAGTTCTCCCTAGATAGTAGACTATTCATGTTCAACACCTTTAGGAATGTGCGAGATGCACTAGGTACATGGTACCACCAAGGTGAGGCAGATTACGGTAATGTCATTCGACCAATGATGTACGGGCTAGGCTTAGGGTCAGTCATACAGCAAATGGACATAGTTACCAACCTCATGGATATAGACATTGAGGAGCGTAGGGTAGCTGACTACTTATCAGCAAAGAATTTAATCAAGAAGGCATCGTGGGTAATGGGGCTTCCATTAACACCGCCCGCCAAAGGGTATGGTAAGCCTTCTCCTGTCTCCATAAACCTGCGCCAAATGGAAAGGGCGGCATACGCCAATGACAAGACAGAGTTTTTTAAGCAATACCAAGAGGCGATAAGTGCCGCCAAGGTGTACATCGAGGAGAACGGCATGAACACAACTGCCGAGAAGTATGTACACGAAAGGTTTAGGCAACGAAACTTAAGGTATGGAATAACCAAGGGTAGAATCTCGGACGCTGATTGGAAAAGGATCCTGGAGATACAAGATGCTGATGATCGAGTCATGCTCGAGAACTACCTAGGTCTACATGAATTTTATTTAAATCAAATAGGAACTAAGCAATCTTCACTCCCAAGTGCGTCTCAGTTGAGGCGCATGGCATTGCTAGGGGTTCCTATGCGCTACTAATACATTATGCCAGTTAAAAAAATCTCCCCCGGAACTACTGAAGTCATTGAGAAAAGTAGGAATGTACATTTTATAAAGCACGCATTGAAGTCCACTAAGGACGAAGACTCATTTTGGGTGCTACTCAGCTTTGACCGACACCATGATAACCCAAAGTCTGACAATGTCATGGAGCGTAGACACCTTCAGCAAGCTAAAGAAAGAAATGCTTTGATTATAGATGGAGGTGACTTGTTTTGTGCGATGCAAGGCAAGTATGATCCTAGGTCAGACAAGAGGGATTTAAAGCCCGAGCATCAAAAAGGTGACTACCTAGATGCGTTAGTTAAAACCGCAGCAGATTTTTACGGACCATATGCGGATCGGTTTGCCATCATGGCTCCAGGGAACCATGAGACCGCCATATCCAAGAGGCATGAAACAAACCTCACAGAGCGATTAGTTACTATGCTCAACGATAGGCATGGTACAAATATAAGGGTAGGTGGGTTTAGTGGTTGGGTAAAGTTTCAGATAATGCTTTACGGGCAGGCACTTACAGTAAATCTATGGTACCACCATGGGTATGGTGGGGACGCTCCAGTCACTAAAGGGGTCATCCAAACCAACCGACAATCTGTTTATCTCCCAGATGCACACATTGTAGCAACGGGGCACACGCACAATGAATGGCAGTTCCCCATTCCGAGGATAAGATTAAGCCACAAAGGTAATGTGTACCATGATGAGCAGTTACACCTCAAGGTTCCATCTTACAAGGAGGAATATGTGGATGGTTATGGGGGGTGGCATATTGAGAGGGGAGGGCCACCAAAACCAACAGGTGCAGTTTGGCTTAAATTAAGTGCAAGAAAGACCACGAAGAGCGGTAAGGATACAAGTGAGCCACTAATTGAGGCGATCCGTGCCAAGTAAGTCTTGCCAATGTGTTACACGAAGAACTATGTTACTATAATGCATCAACACATAATTATCAATTCAGACATCGGACTCCACTTAGTAATATTTTCAGAAGAGGAAACCATAGATCTTGTTGATGTAATTGATCAGATGATAACCGAACAACTTTGCGATGCCACAGAAGGGATACAAAAAACCTAACGCCAAGAAACGAAGCGTATATCAGCGTAAGTACAATAGTAAACCTGCGCAGATTAAGAATAGGTCTAACCGCAATAAGGCTAGGCGTAAAATAAAGTGCCCTGCCGGCAAGGATGTTCATCACAAAGATGGGAATCCAAGAAATAATAAGCGATCAAATTTGACCTGCTCATCTGTGAATAGCAATCGAAAGAAAAATAAGCACAAAACAAAATGAGCGATGTGTCTCCTCAGCGAAAATGCATCAACGAAGCAAAGAATTTATATCATGTATTTGTTTCAAGGTGGGAAAAGGAATCTGACCTAGAGGCACATGAAATAGCTGACGCGCTAACCGAGGCATTTGATGAATACTATGAAATCGAGGAAGACACGACAGTGGAATTTGATCCAGACTTTGACTTGGGCGATGAGCAATGATCCAAGTATTTATTCTGAACAATTCAAGCGGGAGGTAAATGCCGCCCACAGGAGGTTCTTCCTTAAGAGGGGAATGGATCCCAACAATCTACCTAGACTCTGGGACCTTGGTGATCGTATATCTTCGTCGTCTCCTCAGAAGAATGACCCACCCATAATGCAATCTGCTCCAAGCTCTTTCCATGTTTCCGGCATCTTGAGACAAATGAGTGGCGAAGGCAGTGAAAAGACTTACCTTTAATCTTCAACCGAGCAAGCATTCTACCATAGTAAACCGATAGGGTTGCCCTGCGGGAAACATCTCGATCAATTTCATTCTGTGCAGGAAATACAAATTTCTCATCAAGCTTATCTTTACTTAAGTTTTTAAGCATCTTTAGAACCGCACCATTTCCTACGAGTGGATCATCTAAAGGGATACAAATACGAGTATCAGTTTTCTTAGTATGAATAATTAGCGTTTTATCATCTAAGTTAATAGATTCCCATTCAAGCCTAGCAATATCTGATAATCTGAGACCCGTCCACCACGCTAGGGCAGTAGCTTCCATGAAGAAATAACCGGAGTGAGCAATAATAGTATTATACTCCTCTTGCGTAATAGGTTGGCGAGGCTTCTTCTCCTTTTGTTGGTGGGATAATTTACTCTTGTCGATCGCAACAAGTTTGGTTGGGTTCGTGATAGTATAACCCATGGCAATTGCATACTGATACAAGGATCGTATAGCCGAGTGCCGTTGCTCACGACTGCCCGCTTTTGCCTTAGTGTCTTGGTTTATGTAATTAGCCACCATCTCCTTAGTTACTCCGTCAAGGTAGCTAACCTTGGAGAACTCAATGAATGCACGAATCAAAGACTCTTGCGTATAAATGGTATTCACGGACTGAGCCATATTGGTCTTGTACTTCTTCCATTCCTCAATGAGGTCAGAAAGTTTTATCTTCTTACCCGCAACGATCATGGCAATAGCGTCACGCTGTAATGCACCCGCACGGGCTGCCATCTCAAGCTCTTCAATCTTAGCTTGCTTGCACAGCTCCCTAGCATCCTTTAGGCTTTTAGTCTCAAGTGATTTACGCTTACGCTTACCCTCACTTGAAAGGAAGCTGACATAATAGATTCCAGTCTTTTCTTTATAAATCTTCACGAGTTACACCTAATAAAGTGTAACACTATTTGTCAATTCATATCATAACGGGGCAGGTTTTTGGTCATCATGTAGATTTGCCGCCTACACTCGCATTATCCCTTCTTTCCTGTCCGAAGACACTCCTGACTACCGCCTACAGAAAGCCGATAAATCGTTTAATGAAGCAAGAAGGAAAGTCACAAGGAACCCCTAAGTATGAATATGTTATTATAAATATCGTGTAACTATTAACCTATAGCAAGTGATGTTTGTACATTATTATGTACTATTTTATGACCGAAATTTCGTGCTGATTTAATGCGGTCTGTTCGTGTTCTTATTCTTGAGGTTAAGCGATCAGTGAAGTCATATGCGAATGAGTCAGCTGAGTATATGCGATCCTTAATCCGATCAGACTTGAGACCGGTGGTCTTGTACCCAAATAGATGAACCTTCAAGCCATTAGTGTATGGCTCAAGTGCATCAAGTATCTGCGCGACAACTTCTGGATTTTTGTTACGCTTACAGGTTGACCCTATCCCGATCCAACCAGGTATTGGCGTGTGCTTGCTAAACGAGTGATCCCATAAGCCTTGCTCATTGCACACTTTATTACCAAACCTGTCGATCCAAGGTCTACTTATCGACTCATCCCTGAGCATACGTCGATATAAGTGGAAGTGATCGACATAATCTTCCACATCCCAACCTTGAAGCACGGGCATGACAGGAACCTTAAGACCCTGCTTGATTGCTTGATCCACGATTTGGATGTATCGCTCAACAGTTTTGCGTTGATGTACTTTAATTGATGCCTTCTTGCCCATGCCTTGTAGCATCTTAATGACATCAGGTTCACACATGTAGTCCTGTGTTACAATGCACGCAAGATCACCGCAGTCCTGAAAGCGTACGGCAATGCGTACATATTCCTCGGGCGACATAATAAAGTCCCCGTACTTTGTGACTTGGGAGAATGCTCCCGAGTCCATCATCCAACGACCCGCACGGATCGGAGCCTTGCGTATTTGCAAGGCCCCGTTGTTAATCCGTACCAAAGCGTTTGCCGAGATCATGGCATTCACTTGGTGGGCTCGCTGAAAATCATCTGTTCCAACGAAGTATTCCTTCATGATTTATTCCTTTCTATTTCTTCATTCATGTCTAAGCCTTCATCCTTAATATGTTTTAGGATTAACTTTTTATAGACATCCTTGGTTATCCATCGGTTTAACTTATTATCAAATAGTCCCCAGCATGGTGACCATTTGTAGTCCGTCTTGCGAACTTCATACCTTTTCATGATTTATTCCTTTCTATTATCCATGTGTTTACATTTGGGTTTTCAACCCACGGGTGTCGCTTAAAGCCTACTGCCTTAAGACTTGTCCCGCTCTCGTACTTTCTTGTGTAGGTCACCACCACCTCGTACCCCATGGCGAAGCATGACTTGATCGCTTTGGAGTAGAGGAAGCTACATAGGTTAGGGTAACCTTCTTTTGCTACGCACCTGACTACCTCAATCCGAGTTGTGTTCGGTCCGTACCAATCATGCGAAGTCCAACCTTGATTTAGGAGCCTTTCTCCTGTCCAGTCTTTAGTGGCATCCCTTGCCCATCTGCTTGAGCAGTTATTAACCGTGACTAGACCGACAAGCTTCATGTCCTGAGTGCCACCGACAAAACCACCGATGGAGAACTTGTGTCGCTTTAGTGGCTTGCTATGCCTATGATGCTCTTCAGTGAAGTCAGCAGCGTCATCCTTTGATATTGGGTAATACAAGTAACTCATGATGCCTGGTTCCAGTCGCACTTCGTACATTGCACGAAGTTGTTTTTGAGTAGTTCACCTGTCTCATCGCAGAACACGCCCTCGCCCTCGGCAGGTGCATTACACGCAGGGCAGTCCATGGTGTATGTGTCAGTGTAACCACTTCTTGCTCCTGTCTTACTTTTAACAGGACGTCCATGCGACACGAATAAGCTTTCAATCTCCTCCTTGGTTGCTGGCTTTGGCTTACTCATAGCTTACCCTCCGCGTATAGGTCAACGAGGGTAGTGATTGCATCTTCCTTGGGCATGTCGTTGAGGTTATCAATGAGACTCTCGACTGCGTTTTGCCTAATCTTGTTTAGGTTCTCCTTTATCGACAATCCCTCTTCCTCGGCTTGCTCGCACGCATTCTCCCAATACCCCTGCAGGGTATGACTGCCGTCAATGCCATCCTTTTTGAGTGCACGCCTCAGAGTATCGTCCCACCCTGCGTCTTCTGGTATCTCAGGTGGTGGCTTAGGTTCAAACTTAAACTCACTCATCGGTCACCTCCTCTACTTTAAGTAAGGGAAGACCATGCAGTCGGCTCCGTAGTTTCTCCTCAGACTTCTCGTGCACGATCATGGATGTAGCACCACCTAGTTCCTCCTCCAGGAATATCCTGAACTTCTTGAGCGGAGTCTTGTCCTTCTCAAACTCATCAATGAGCTTGTGTAGATCATTCTCACCTAGGTGCTTGTATGGTAATAGGTCACGAGACGATCCCTCGAGGAAGATTGGTCCTCCCTCGCCGTCATTCCATATCTCGATACCATCTACATTAGTTTTCACTTGATACCCTGTGCCCCTGCGGGTCTCAAAGTATCGAACGCTTGTTACTTTTAGATCACTCATCGTCTGTTATGTTTTCTTGGTTAGTATCTTTTTCTACACTTATGCACTCAGCACCCCATCCGGCGGCTTCCTCCACTCCTGTGCGCTTGAGCTTACGAGGATCGGTCTCCTCGCTTATGAATTTAAAAAAGAATCGTTCACCTGCCTCTATGCAGTGCGCTATATATCTGATTTTCATATTATTCTCCTTCTATTTCTGACTCATGTACGAGTCCGTGTTTAGTAGGGCGGTAGCCCTGTGATTCAAGTGTGCTGAATAACCTCATCCAGCAATGCCCGAAGAGCTTCACGATCGTCTCGGGAAACTCGATTAGCTTGAGAGCTAGGTACTTGCGTACCGACTCCTCGCATAGCTCGTCATTCATGACATCGTATGCCAACTGATATGGCGGTTGCCTGTGGTTATTCCACTCCTCGCACTCAGTTACATCAACTGGTAGATCGTTGATTAGGTCAGGGCATATCTCCAAAAGCTCCTCTTGAGTGCAGTGTTTGATGTAGTCCTCGACCAAGCTACGTTTCTCAGAATCCCTCTTGAAGTTTTGCGGATCAACTGAAACTGGGATCATCCGTACCTCCTTCTATCTTGTAGTTCATCGAACCGATTTGATGCAGCCAACTCCATGGCATCTGACTCCCAAGACTCAACCAACTCACTCTGATTGCCTTCGAAGTGTGCTTCAACGCATAGTCGAACTTGCTCTAGCTCCTTAGGGTCAGTTATGTCGTTGTCCTCACAGTCGGATGCCTCATCGAGTATCGCGCTAATGTTCTTCGCAGAAGCATCACATCCTGGCGTGCCTCCACCCTCTGCGGGTTTGTGATCAGGTTCCCCTGCTTCGTATTCAAACTCAACGGAGCCACTACAATAGTAGTGCTTGCCGTTGTCTTCGATTTCTAATCCATCGTATGTATAACTCATGTTACTTATCCTTTCGTGTTACTTTTTGCTACTGTTAGAACCGTGCCAAGAGGTAGGTCTTGATTAAGAGCCTCTTGTACGATTGCGTTTTGTGTCTGCCTTAGACTATTAGTGGTCGTCTTGGGCTGATATTTACTCATGAATGCGATAACCTGCTCCGGGTTCTCGACTTTGTGTGACCTAAGTATCGCTCTACCCATCTCGATCCACTCTTGCATTTCCTTACGGGCAGAAGCGGGAACCTTCGGGCTGTCTACTGTAATCACGGGTGCTGCATTAAACGAGTCTTTAGCGAACTCTGGTGCATACTCCTTGATCTTCTTGAATTTATCACCATCAATTGCTCGATAGGATTCCTTCACACTGATCCGCACCTGTCTTGCGCCTAGCACATAGATAACTGCTTCAGGCAGGAAGGTTAGGTTATCTATGGTCTCAAGTGCGTGCTTAGTCAGCCTGCTCTTTTGACTTGCTTGCTTTGCCTTTGCCTCCAGGTCTTTGGAGTAGAATTGCTTGGCTACAATTTGCGCCAAGGCATCTGTGTATACTCCATCCTCCTGCTCCTCAGGTAGGGTGATGACATGCAATGAGTCATCGGACTTTGTTTTCTTAATGACTGGGGTGGAATCTTCCATATCCCATTCATCTACTGCACTTGATTGTTCTGTTTCTATTATTATTTCTGTCATGATCTTGTTCTCCTAGTTGTAGGTTACCGCAACCTCCTGATCAATGAAGGTGTACGCATGTTTTGTTGTGTAGAATTTTAGAACTTCCACAGTAGTTGGGACACTAGGCAGTATGAACTTATCTGTTTCATACTCCTCCTCCCACTCTAACTGAACGAAGCTCCAAGTTTTATTTAGCTCTGCATCTTTGGGTAAGGAGTCATGCTCCTCATAAGGACCAAATGTGTCCTCCCATTGCCGAAAGGTCATACGCTTCATAAGCATACCGCCTTACATTCACTTAGCTTCTGCTTAAGTATCGGCCAATATTGTTTTTCTAAGTCATACTCACCGACTAGACCGCCGTGATCCTTCCAGTCGAACAGGTGTTCTGCAAGAAGCTCACTCGGCTCCATCGTCTTGGTGTGTCGAGGTACACGCTTTTGGTGCATAACGGTCATAGCAGCATCCTCCTTGCGGACTAGCTTGTCATAGACCATCTCCTCAATAGTGTCTTTGATTAGTATGCAGTAGATATTTACATCCACTTTAGAATCGAGTCGGAATACCCGACCTAGTGCTTGATTGAACTTACCATAAGACCAGTCAAGACTTGCAATAATTAGATTAGGGCATTGGCTAAAAGATAGTGCTTGCGCACATCCAATGCTCATAAGCATTACCTGTGTTTTCTTGTTTTTGAAGTTATTTGATTCCAGGCTTTTACGGGATATGCCGCCGTGGATTGTTGAGTGTTCTATGTTTGCCGATGATAGCAGATCGCGTAGGACACGACCTTGACCCTTTGAGTAGTAGACGATTGTAACTTGCTCGCCCCTGAGTAAGCAGGAGATTGTAGTCTCAATTACCGCAATAATTTTGTGATTAAACGGGCTAGGCATGAGTAATCCTTCCGCCTCATAGTTATCGGCATGCTTACCCTCATCTGGTGATGAACATACACCGCGAAGATACTGCATCTGAGTCATTACCATCTGTGTGCCCGCGGCAGGAACATTCTCGAAGTCCAACCAATGCTTGTACATGGCATGTTGCTCGAGGGACATAGATACACGAACATCATGTATGATGCACTCGACAAGGTCAGGGTTACATTGCTTCTTGGTCACAAAGCCAAGGAATGTACCTGTCTGCTTGAGTAGTGACTGAGGCTCGGACAGTATGGGTGACTCCTTGGTAGGGGTTATCTGCGTCTTGCTCCTTCTGTTGATTTCCCGTTGGGTATGATCATTCTCCTTAGAAAGGAAGCGATCCCTGAACTTATGCATCTGCTGACGAGTGTAAGGCCAGCGAGAGTTGGATCTGCCACCTTTCCACCAGTTGTCCACGCACAACCATCCAGCTAAGGTAAAGATGTCATAAGCATAGTTATGGATCGGTGTAGCAGTAAGACAGAACCGATAGGGTGCTTGCATCATGGTCACCGCTTGCGTGATCTGTGAGTCAGGATTCTTGATAAGGTGTGCCTCATCAATGACAACCATATCCCATATCGGACCAAGCTTGTTAGCTAAGCAGGGCATAGCAATGCACTTAACTCCACCCTTAGGGGTACTTGCTGACTTCCTCTTCTTAACTACGGCGTTGCCGTCCTCATCATACTCGATGCTTGGGGTAGCAGTCTCGATAACCCTTCCGTCCGAGATCTTACCGATATTCTGAGAAAAGAACTCATCTCCGATCTTCCACTTGGGTAGCTCACAACGCTTACGCATCTTGTCTTCCATCGTGGTCTTAGTCCATGCGTCCGGCTCAACCTCCAATGCATCCTTACGAAACATTACATAGTCCCATGTGATGAACACACCATAGGGCATCTCGCCACCATTCTTCTTACGCAGATGCTCAATATCAATCTCGGATGATATGGTAAACACGGGCGTATCAGGGGAGAACTTCTTGAACTCACCTTGCCATTGAGCTAGATCCATTGATCCGCCATCGTCTACCGTGCCCTTAGGTGCGATAAGAAGAGTGCGACCAGGTGCCTTGCATTGTATGAGTCCGATTGCCATAGCTGACTTACCCGCACCTGTCTCGGCTGCGATCAGACCAGTGTCGGCACATGCCATAGACGCAATGAACTTACGCTGTACATCGTACCAACTTACTCCCTCGGTGAATACCTGCATGAACTCAAGGGTATCAAGGTTATGCTGGTACTTCTCGGGGTACTTTTGAGTGATGGTATTAACTACAGGCTTTTCGAAGATTTCCCATATGAGATTCTCATCTACCTCGGGTGCACCTCGTGGCTTATCCACATTGACATACTGTCGGAATACAACCTCAAGCGGGTTATTCCATGTACGTACAAAGTGATCACCTAGTTCCTTTGAGGACACATGATCCTTACTGCACCTGTACCAACCATAGTCGTACCTTACTAGCTCACCATCCACATACTTAGTGTCAGGTGCCCAATTGGTAGATAGGTTGACCACAAGATTGGTATCTTTACCTTCAAGCGTAAGGTCATGTATAACCTTGGTGATCTCCTTCTTAGCCGCATTGTAGTGAACCTTTGGCTTAGTGAATGCATCAGAGTATCCCTTGCCTTGTAGCTCCACGCTGTACTCCTTGCCCTCTGCGATAACATAAGGCTGAATAACACCGCAGTGAGGTAGGGCGAATCGCCTGGTGTCCTTACACTTTAGCTTACCAAACTCATCCACATAAGCGACAGCGAATAGTCGGACGGTTCAAGTATGGGTGGCGCAATCTTCTCGGAGTCCTGAAGTGCCTTGAGTATTGCCTCTGCACATTCTTGATCCTTGGTTACCTTGGGGTGAGAGTACAAAGCAACAAGCTTGTCTCGGTCCTCCATAGTTATTGTTAGCTCTAGCGGAGCCTTACCCTTGATTGACTCAAGGCAGTCAATAACAGAACCCCTAGGGATTTTGATGTTAAGGTTATGCTCCTCGATTAGAGCGGTTAGTTCTTTCCAGCCTCTATGACCGGTGTCATCAAACGGTGCGAACTCGGTATCAATTCCGAGCGTCCCGTCATTCTTGATGTACATGTCGTGTATATTGATCATGCACTCCTCCTTTCTGTTGTCTGTACGCCATTGCTTGCAAACTGAGCTAGGTCGAAGAATACTCCTCGATGACTGAGCTCATGCTTACGCAATAGATTCCAGATGATTTGTTGTACGTAGACTGCTACCTGTCTATTAACGGGTAGGTCTTGTTTATAGTATGGGTCGAGACATCCCTCGCCCTTTGGTTCTTTTCCCTTGGTTAGAGCTGGGTGCTCATCATAAGGGTTGGGCAGATCGCCCTTGTGTTGTCCTAGTATTACCTGACCTGATGACCTGGCATTACCACACTCAATGATGTATGTGTTGTCATTCATATCAGCGGACTTGATTGTTTTGCGTGAAGCCTTGGTGTCTACGCATGAGACAATAATGTCTGCTCTGATCTGCTCCTTTCGCATGAGGTTTCCGCGGTGCGACCAATTCAATCCATAGTGCATATTGATACGCTCAATTAACACCTTAGACTTAGGTTGACCTACATCCTGTAAGTAGAATGCTTGTCTACCTACATTGCTGTAAGCAACGGAGTCACCATCAAAGGCACGAACGGATACACCCTCATGCCCTTGATTAACCATCGCAGAATGCACATCAACAATCTGATTAACAACATGGGAGCCTGTGCCCCCGCATCCAATGACATAGATCATTGGCTTATGTAGTCTTCTTACTCTGTGCATAGTTCCGATACATCTCCTGTTAGCTTCCACTCCTTAAGGTTGGGAAGCATGTTATAGGTTGATTCGAAGAAAGCATTCTCCCACTCGGGGATCATGCCTACACCTATGCCATTTGGTGTGCGTGTATTACAAAATGCAGCGTTCATATGATGAACATCCATTGCATTGAATATGTTGTACACCCTAGTGCTAGGGTTAGGTCTTCGATTATTTCTAAGGCAACCGACTCGTAGTGTTCCGCACAGCAAATTGAAAACCATTGCTGGATAGTAGAACACTTTGCGCGTCGATCCCTTAACGCTTATATTCCTGCGTTTAGCAGGTACCCACCATGAGAAGTTAATCTCACTTGTGTAGGTTAGTATTTTATCAGGTAGGAACTCAGTACTTGATGATGTCTGATTTGCAATGGCAACCATATCGTCTGCCCCTACGGGCTTTGGACTATGCCACCCATGCTCATCGTCCCACTTCATCAGTAGTGCAACATCTTGGTTGCCTACCTTGAAGAACATCAATGCCCTGGATACCTTACCCTCAAAAACAGTTGAATCCACATTCTTTTGTATCATGAGATAAGTATTTGATTAGTTTTGCGTATGGTTTCGCCAACTCCACGATCCTTCTTGCTTGGTCAAGGTCGTGGTATATTGGTGATCCCATGTGAGTACTCCCGTCCTGATATGTTTGCTCAGCGTAGGAGTCCATTATTGCGTAAGCCGGGTTAGTCCCATGCTCCATGGTGAAGGTTGGGTTACGCAAGCATTGCCCATTGTACCAGTGGATATTATCCCACCACGACAGCACAATAGCAGGTAGATGGTAACATTCCTCATCAGGATATTCACCATCTCCCACCGTTCTAACATCTAGCTCAACTGCTTCTACATCAGCACATAGCTTCTGTAGATTGTCGGGTAGCAGATGCTTGGACATCTTTTGCTTCCTCTCAGTTGGTGCCTTTTCCCATATCCAATCTGATGTACACTTAGTGAAGTCTAGCCTGAAGCTCTCCCTCGCATGGTCATACATATAGTTTGGTGTCCATAGTGCTATGGGGCATGACTCAAGCAGGTTAAGTAGATACCAACCTGCACCAAATCTACGCTCAAGCAGATCAATCCTTGCGCCTACTGCATAGCTAGTGAACTGACTATGGGAGTCGATATAGCATCCACCATTCTTGATACCTGCCACAATGGGGAACCCTGACTCTGAGAACATCTCACTCAACCCTTTGTCTGCCTCACTGTCGTCATGAAGCATGAGGTAGGGTAGATCAGTTAGGGTAATCGTTGGTGCGGTACGAGGTAGAGCTAGAGGCGAGGAGGCAACAAACGAGAATGGAGCCCTGCCGGGCTTACTCTTTTTAGCCTTTCTTTCAGGGCCGAGCAGTATTTTAACCATGGGTATTCCTCACCCTTTGGTACCGTAACTTGCCTCAAACCTGACGACGAGTCTGTCACCTTCAACTTTTTCTGTGTATTTTGCATTTGTTAGTTCCGGATAGGTTTTAGCGAGCAAGCCTTGTACCTCAGGCACCGATAATGATGGTGCTGGATCAGGTAGTGGCTCCTTGCCAGGTATTACGAAGTCACGAGGTAGTACTCTACTCACAGCTCGATCTCCACATTATCAGCGGGTTCCGCTGGGGATGAATTAGGGGGGGAATTGTCCCCGCTTGACAATGACTTATCCAATGACTCCTTAGCCTTGGCGCTCCGATCCGACTGGAACAGAGGTAGGTCAGCCATTGCTTTCTCAGCCTTATCCCTTGCAGCTTCCTTTGCCGTCTTCTTCTTAGCCACTGTTCCCTTAGCGGGAGTCTTCTTCTTAGCCTGTTGTATCTTATCATACTCCTCCTTGATGGAGTTGGAGATAGGCACACGCTCCTCAACTACAGGTTTCAGCTCAGCAAGTACGACCTGCTCTAGCTCCTCTGGGGTTGATGGTGGGATTTGTATAGGCTTTTTAACAAGCTTGAGAATCCCATCCGTTGTGTGAGCGTTTAGCACCTTGCCATTTAGATCTGCAAGATGCTTATCGCCCGACAGAAGAAAGGTGGCATTGATCTTACCCTCCTCCTGTGACGGCGAGAACACAGTATTTACGGTGAACCCTGCACCACAGAGTTCACCAATCTGTTTAGTGACACTCATTAGATGTCCCTCATTGCGTTGAAGAGGCTCTTCACTTTCTTTTCGAGCTTCTCAATGATCTGCGATTGCTCATGCACAATCTTTCCAAGCTTAAGGATTGCCTCCGTATCCATAGGATTATCCTCTTGCGGAGAATCCGTAGAAGCAATGAAGGCATGCAACGCAGTACCCAACTTAGCCAGCACATCAGGAACCTCGGGGCAGGTTTGTGATAGCACAGGTTCTGCCTCCTGCTTGTTATCAACGGCAGTGGCAATATCCTCTGCCTCCTGTTCTGCTGATGGTACATCCTTAGCCACCTCAATATCCTTAGGCTTAGGTGGTGTAGGTATATCGTTGACCACCTCAGTCTCCGGGATGTCGGTGATGTCGGTGATGTCACCGCGCTCCTCCTCCTTGGTAGCAACAGGTGAGGTATCCATAACCTCAAGCTTCTGCTTCCACTCATTGACTAATCTCCAGCGTGTCTGCTCCTTACTCTCGCCCTTCACCTCAAGCACATTCTTGTCATCGGTAAAGAAGTTGGTCGGGTTAGCCGACAGCTTAGGGTTAGATAGGACGATAAGATCCTTGAACTTATCCTTTAGGGGCTTATCTAGTGGAGCATACCACTTGTTGAACGATAGTTTATCATTTATTTCTGACATTATACTGTTTCCTTGCTATTTACTGCCGCTTTCCATTTTGCGACCTGCTTAAGTGCTGATCGCACGGACCCTTGTGCATTGCGCGCGGCATGTTGCGCAATGTTGTCCGGTACACCCGTTAGGCTAACAAGGGATGCGGACATCTCCTCATTAGTTGGGTTAGTTATGTGGTAGGGCATGAACCGCTCGGCAAATCTAGGCTCGAGGTATTCCTCACGCTCAGACTTGCTAAGTTTATCAAGCACCACCTTTTGTTCTTGGTTCTTGTTTGTAGTCACAAAGACCACAAAGTGATCAGGCAGATAGTCCTCGATCCAATCGAGTAGCATCTCCTGAAGATGTCGTTGCATCTTATCCACCTCATTGATGACAAGGGCACGACATTTGCCATACATTGGCATGTACCTACACTCGTCAATTAAGGTGGACAGAGTTGCCTCCTTGATACTGCGACCCGAATACTCGGGTCCATGTCTTAGGTTGAAATCAGAGTCCACCCAAGAGCGTGCAAGCATCATGGCAATAGATGTCTTACCCACACCAGGATCACCGCTGAAAGCAAAAGACCCCGTAGATTCTGAACCTACGAGGTCTTTCATTTCGGAGAGTTGTTGTGCAACTCCTCGATATGTGGCTTGCGCCTTGCTTCCTACTATTTGATCTGGTGACTCAAGCTTCCACTTAGCCCAGTTCATCGTCAGCGGGAATCTTATCCATGATCAACTGTGCCTTGAAGTCACTGTATAAGATAGGCTCAAATCCTATATCAACATTGAGCATAGGGCACACTTGCATGATGTCATCCTGAGGGTAGCGAGGATCATTGAAGACAAATGAACCATACTCACCGCAGTCTTCGAATATCTTGCAGTACCCCCAAGCATGATCGCCTGTGGTTTTGTTAGGCTTGTTCATCATGTACCAATGTCCGGCTCCCGATAGATTGAAGAAGTGTAGGTACACCTTATCCAAGCTGGGGTCATCTGATGGTGCGTCAGGTAGATCGCGCCATATATCGGCAAGCTTTTCATAGTTACGAGCGATCTCAACTGCCTCCTCCTCCCTGAATGTTGACTCAGCTAGAGCCTGGCATTGCAGATTAGGCACGAACTCCTCCAGTCGCTTCCCGAGGTTAGCATACTTGCTCGGCCACGGAACTGACCCTCGCTTAGGCACCTTTAGCGTGCAGATCATCTCACCGGATTTGTGATCGGTTAGGGAGTACTCACTCCCATCATTTGGGTTACTGTATGTTGTCATTGCCCATCATCCTTCCTATTAGTTCTAGGTCCATTGGAGACTCCATATTGTAGAGTGGGGAGCCTTCTTGACTTTTCGTTATTAGTTTTACTTGCTTGCCGAACTGAACACGCACGGCGAAGCATCCATTTATATCCACAACCTCAATGAAGTTAGGTCGGGCATCATGCACATTCATCAGTGCAACAACGCCATTGATCTGCCCCTCATTGATGTTTGGATGATTTCTTATAGAGGGTGGCACATCTAGTGCCTCCCATAGTACAGGTGAAACAGGACGCATAGCATCCTTCACCATATGATCGATGTGTGTATTTACATCCCCCACAACATAGGGATCTAGTTTATCAGGCATAGTGCCTCCTTTCGTTACTTATTATTTCGTGTTACATTTGTAACACATATTAATCCCATCGGAGCTTCTTCCATCCTCCGATGTTACTGGTCTGCTCCTTACCCACCTCATGAGGTTCAATGTAGTGGATAGTGTAATGGTGAAACCTTGGCTTCATGACTATACCCTCGTAGTGCTTGAACTTGAGGTGCGGGTCATCTGGATATCGCCAGCCACTTGCCGTTTTTACTGCTTCACGCACAGCATTGTGGTAATTATCCCACTCCGGCAGGACTGTAGGGTTTACCCGTCTATTGACGAATAACTTCTGATGCGGATATAGCCCGCCACGCCTGCACTCAAGGTGAAGAAATGGCAGTAGGTTGTCCTGCTCCAACCATCCCTTACGATGGCAGTATGCCCACTTAGCTGCAATGTCATGGATAACTGCCTTACCTTTTAGGTTGGGGTACTTGTCAGATGTAAACAGACCTAGGTCATAGCCGACATACCCACCTCGTTTATCAGTGGCAGTCTTCCTGATCCTATCGTTCCACACAACCATGTAGCACCGCATCTCATCAAGCTTACCCTCAACATATGTCTTGGGGTCGAGTGGTGATTGGAGTGATCCGGCGGGATGCTTAAGCATATCCATAATCTCCTGAAGAGGTAGGATAGGGCATGACTCCATGCGAGGCATCCAGATTGGCTTAGGCTCAACGCATTCAACCACATTGCAGAAGTCAGTAGGAGACTTGGGTGCATGTACGAAGTGGCTGTTGTCGCCAAATATGTAGTCGTTGACGAGTGATAGCTCTTCTGCGATTGGGCGAAGAAAGTCATCACCGACCTTTGCGATCGGCTCACCCTTTCTGTTCCACGCGTGGTATAGCTTTTGCTCCATTGCGTACCTCCTTCCTAGGTCCGATGATTTCTACACGCACAGCAGTACCATTGTAATAGTAGTCAATCTTACCACCTCGCTTCAACTGGGTGACATCATCCTTAGTTAGTTGTATAGGTATATGCTTCATGTGTGTGTCCCCCATCCGTGTGAGTCATGGTATATAAGTCCGCCATTCATGGAGAATACATACCCCATCCGCTCATCCTCGGGCAACTCAGATGTATACTTACGATAGTCATAAAGCATCATGAAGTCCTGAGTCCTTTCCTTATCTATACCGGGGTAGGGATACCATTTATCTGCAGATTCATTGTTACGCACATAATTCCATCGCTCAACAGCATCCTTCAGTTCTACCTCACGGCGAAGTTCATACCGTTGGAACGCAAAGCAATAACGGTCATCACGAGTAAGGCGGTACACGATCTTATTAGGTATAGACTTGTATGACCCCGTGTCCACACACCATTCACGATGGGCATGCCATATCTGGAATGTCTTAAACAGACGGTCCGTATGATCCCATGGTAAACCACGACCCTTACCATTAGGTGGCTCATCTGAGCCCCAACCTGCACCATTGAGTACAGCTTCTGCGATACCGGTCATTACAAGCTTAGCACCCGCATCCATATATATATTAGTATACGGATCGAGTGTAGAGTCATAGGCATACAAGCCACGGGCATGGTTAAGGAACCACTCCCTTCTGCTTACCTCATCAGCTAGTTCACCTGTATATGTTGCTGCTACTACTACTTCAGGCACTGGGCACCTCCTTGTTTTCCCACTTTGCAGTGAATTTATCATGTGCCTTATTGAACTCTCGGTCAGCTTGCTCATTGTTGTATGACCAATCGGCCACCAATTCATCTGCACCATTGCCAAGTATGATCAATACACCGATCCGAAGGTGGTTGTGTACGGTCTTATCTGCCAGGAGATGACTTGTCCTGCCAGTATCCACAAGCTTGGTGAGTACAACAGATGACTCATCTACACCCATGATATGGGGTAAGGCTCGGTTCATGTCACTAACTCTTGCCCCTCCAATTGATGACCCCTCAGTGTGCGATGAACCAATGACATAAGTAGCTTCACCGTCATTAACGGAATTAATTGTCCACCCGTCATCCAAGACAGCATGAAGGAAGTCCACAACGATAGGTCTGTAGTTCTTACCCATGTTTATTCCTCCTTGCTTGTGTTAGTTCTAGACCAAGTGATGTACCAAATGCCTTGGTACGCCTGGGTCGACCGACCTCCACCTCAATGCAAGCCTGTGACTTGCGTGGTTTGCGTTGTTTTTGTACACGACGCTCAACAGCGAGCTTCATGCGTTTCTTTGCTTTGTTTTTAGACATAGCTTGGGGTATCCAACCCCGATGTTGTTATTATTAGCACCCAGTGGGCACACCAGTGCGCCCATGGGCAGATTTAGGAGTCACATCCCCCACCGATGGAGGATCATTTGACTTAAAGATCAGGTTAACAAATGACTTATTGACCTGCAGTTGGGTAACACGACGGAACTTAGCCTCACCCTTGATTAAGGATTGAGCAAAGTTGTGAGCTTTGTTGGCACGCTTGCCACGCCTTGTCCTACTCATTGGAATAGCAGGTCATCACTGAGGATAGGTGTATTTATACCCTCAACACCCTCACCATTGTATGGGTCTTTGATGGATTTAAACTTATTACCCTCAAGGTTACTCAAGCTAATGTGTAGCTGAATTTTATTGTGCCTGGTATGATAAGGACGAAACCATGGTATCAAATCAATGAAGGTTTCGGGTTGGAAGTGTATGTAACTACTCTCCCTGTATTCTTGCTTCACAGTGCCTTCCTTAATCCACTTCATTGGATCAGGATCGTACCACTTGGAGCAGTAGATGCCCCTTTGGAAAGCATACCCAGTGTAATGATACAGGTTAGGGAATGAAGGTGTGAGCAGAATCTCATCATCCTTAAACTCTTCCTTGTGATCCTTTAGGTATCTTGAATTATGTATGGACACATGGAACTCCTTTAGTGGAGTATGCCCATACCTTCGCGCGGCTAATTCAGCCTTAGCCTTTAACATATTATGCAATGGGAAATCCACATCAGGGCAGATTTCTACACACGCATACCTTCTACTTTTACGAACCAGCTTCATTTAGTTTAGCTGCTACTTCGCAGGAAGCTAGGTTACTGAAGATACAGTATGTACCATAGCCAGCATTGCCGACTACCCATACCTTTGACTTAACTTCACCCATGATGCAGTCCTCGATCGAGGTGACATACTTGGGATTGACCCATTGATTTTGGTTACCAATTTGTACAAGCATGACTTATCCTTTCTTACGAAAGCCAGCCTTGAGCATAGTAGACTCACGCTTAGTAAGGACCGGAGCGGGGACAGAACGGAAGCATGGTGTGCCGTTGCCATGCACCTTCTGAATGGGATGTCTCCATCCGAGTCCGTAAGCTACATGGAGAATGATTGGTTCGTTGATCCATTTCATTTTATTGCGCCGAGTTTAACGGGCTGGCTCCGCCCGGTTGTTGTTGTGAATGATAGCATTCGTTGTAAAAAATGGCTGTTGCCCACACCATGATCAGAAGTGAGATGTCGATCTCACCTACATAGTGCGGACTACGGGACAGTGGCTCCGCTTGTGTGACCGTAGTTTGGTTGGGGTAACTACTCCCATTTACACATCTGCTCTAGCCTGTTGTTATCAGGCACTACTTGCTTCAAGCAGTTTGGTTACACAAAGGCGGGGGCACCCAACCCCCTAACTGTATTTACATACTACATTTAGCCTCCTTGGTTTAAGGTTCTTGGATGTGAAAGAGGTCACCCACACTACATAGTGTAGTGCGAGTGACTGCACCCACGATGAACGCATCCATCGCTTCGGGATGCTACGGGGGCATAACGCTCCCCGTGGACGAAACAACATCACCTACATTTATAGACAATCATCCATAGACATACATACACACCAATTACCTGTATAGCTGGGTCAGATAATCTGAGACGAACATCATTCATTCAGCCCGTAGGCCTAGTTCGTTGTTATTATGGATAGACATAGGTTTCAGTCTAGACAGTTCCTGCAGTGATGAGACAGGTCTTGCCGTACCTAATTGCATCAAGTGATCTGCACATACATGACATACATACAAATTACTAGGTGGCTCCGAACCACCGCTCCTTGCTCATGCTCCGTTGGTAGATGCGCGGAGAGGAGGCATACAAGAGTGCATTCCCATTACCGCGGTTCAAATCGCTAGGGTGTCCATGACCTGGTCATAGTACTGGCTACATCTCGTATGTTTTATAAAGCGTCTGACGGGGACTTACACCCTCCTTCACCTCTATGGCTACTTCGTTCAGTATGTGATCAAACGCTACTCACAGATCGCATTGTATTGGCATCGGCTCCATTCGTCCGTCCATGCAATTAAATGCAGTGAACATCACATAACTATAAAATATTCTGATGACCTAAGACATCAGTACCGCACATAGGTAACTCCACGCACCCCCAAGGGACTGAACATACAGGCACAACGCTAAATATATACCGCAATACATAAAAGGTAATCGCTACCCGCTACGCTGTATAGAGTGAATGGCAAATGTACGAGCGATCAACAAGCCGGACCGCAACTGGCGAGCAACGCCGATCGTAACCGACGCGCATCAATATAGTACACAATGAACACAAGACCGCAGGCTACATAACCCAACGCGATCTGTGGCTAATCAAAAACTGACCTGCTCCGCAACTAGGCTGCTGCTCGATGATAGTGATAGCGATTTTTTAAAAAAATCTACAAGACATCTAAGGAGTCCAGGGTCAATGCGTACAAAATAAATAGGTACGCAATGAAATCTAGGCAAGTTGCCTAGAAGTTTTTGAAATTATTTTACGATCTTTACGCTAGTATTCCAACGCGTAGGCAACTCCCGCAAGAATTCCGTTGTCGTTGGTAGCGTGAAATCATGCGTTTTGATCTACTCCCACGGGAGCAATCTACTTTGCAAGTTCTCAATCTATGTCTAAAAGTTGCCTGATTTGCAATTAACGCAAGGCAACCTAGGCAACTCATCGAAACAAGTTGCCTAGGTTGCCTTGCCATTGGCGAGCAATGGCAAGGTAAGTTTATAATGTTGGTTAGGTGTTCCAATTGATTAAGCAGTCAAAGATTTCCTCAAGTCAATGTCACCATTGGCAAGGATTTTTACTCCTGTAGATTCTCCTCCTGCTTCTCGGTGTGCTTCACTTATGGCAGTCAAAACCTGTTGGTTGTGGGAATGTAACATTAGAAATCCCCTAGCCATTAGGTTGGCATTTTGAGCGTTTTTCTTGGCTTTACCTTCAAGTTCTTTGGCGTTAATGGCATTGCATCGGTCAAAGAGTGCGACTGCCATCTGCCTTGCAAAGTTTGCAACTTGTCCAAGATATTTTCCATCGGGCAAAAGTTGGCAAATTGCCATGGGGTCAAAGGAATTGATTTTGCCAAGTTCTTTCATGGTGTTGCCATGTTCTTTCCATAGGGTCGAATTGACTTCGTTCCGTGCTTCCTCGGTCAAGCGGTTGCGTTCTACTTGGGTCAAGGATTCGTTGGCGTCAATCTCCTCATAGGTGGCAAGCAATGCGTCTGAGGGCGTTGGCGTTGGTGTTTCGATCTCGGCAACT
>Ga0255758_10000533_pt1 | contig 43244 bp, 48 predicted proteins | sample 011ome_24_FD_179958 | JGI IMG/M metagenome (GOLD analysis project Ga0255758, IMG submission 179958) | Coastal salt marsh microbial communities from the Groves Creek Marsh, Skidaway Island, Georgia - 011513CT metaG (version 2) | ecosystem: Environmental > Aquatic > Marine > Intertidal zone >... | reverse complement strand
TAAATGCTAAACACCCTGTTCGTTCCATGTATTTTGAATATGTTCAGCTAGATTCTTTCCGTCTGAAGTTTTCAAAGTTCGACAAGCAACAGTGTCAATCAGACGTATGTGAAAAGTACGACTGGTCTATCTCCGAAGACTTGTTCTTGCAATTTGCAGAACAGGCGGCTTGAGAATAGAGTTCAGAATCCCATCTAACTGGTGGTTTAGTTCTGGGTGCAAGGTCATGAAGTGTTATCGGATCCCGCCTCCCGCTTGCTCCATTTTAAAAATCTTAGCAACGGCCTCTGGTTGCATCCACGAAGTAAACTCCTTGGATGACGATTTTACAGCCATCGTGATCGATGAATACGAACTGTGCGGTTAGTGCCTAAGATATCATGATAAAAATCGAACCTTTGGATAATTGCGCCGGGTTGGGGTCTAAAGATCAGGGTTTTGACTGCGCTGCCCTTCGATAGATGATAAACGGCATCACAATCAAAGCGGTTAGAAAAATAATGAGCAAGGCGGGACCCAATTGGGCGCGCAGCAGGTTGATCACGATTTGCCGCTGCTGGTCATAGTTAGCTGCGACAGGTTGCACTTGATTGTTGATTTCAAAAACTTGATAAGCAACTTGCATTTGCTCAAAGCGATCCGGCATTTGCTGCCGTAAATCTTGAGTTTCCCCTGGATCAGTCACTATGTTAAAGAGGCGCCATTGGCCATCGCCTAGTGGTGGCTGGTTGCGCACGATTTTGTAATCACCTTGAAAGAGCGCACCATGACCGGTCAATTCATAGCCAATGGTTTCAGATTCGTGATAGACGCGGTTGCGTTCACCGCGCAACACAGGACCTAAGTCCTTGCCAGAGATCGGCAACACTGGCCTCCCCCCATAGCGGCCTGCTGGCGGACTAACTTGAGCAAAGCTAAGAATCGTTGCTGCGACATCGGTGGCCCATGCAAAAGCCTCCGTCTGCATCACGGTCTCGCCCAGCGGTTTGCCTGAAATAACCAAAGGAACTCGCAACCCACCCTCGCCAGCATAAAATTTATAGTAAGCAAGGGGGCTTACCGCTGCGCTCGTAAAACCAGGATTTATGGTATTAAAACTGCCTTTTAGACCCAGCGTTTCGTAATCGGTGTTGTAACCACGCTGGCCAATCATTAATTGGGTCGCTAGGTTTGTGGGGTCGTGCGCACCGCTGCCCTCAGCGCCATTATCTGAGGTAAAGATAAAGATCGTGTTATCTAGTTGCCCGTTGTCTTTTAGATAGGCAATTAACCGACCTATATGGTTGTCCATGGCTTCGATCATACCCGCGTACACCGCCATGCGTTTAGCTTCATAGCGCTTTCTTTCAGGCGTTAAATCGTTCCAGTCAGAAGTCGATGGCATTTCAATCATTGGCACGGAGGCGGGTAGGATCCCGAGGTCAACCGCGCTGGCTAACCGAGCAGCTCGTAATTCCTGCCAGCCCTTGTCATAAACCCCCATGTAGCGATCGATATAAGGTTGTGGCGCCTGCACGGGAATATGAACCGCCTGAAAGGGTACATAGGCAAAGAAAGGTTTTCCATCGGCAAGATTGCTATCGATGAATTCGATGGTCTTATCGATGAGAAACTTTGAGGAATAGAAATCGTCTGGCAATTCGAAGCGTTTCCCATCTGCAAACCAGTTTGCTTGATCGTAAATGGGTAAGTAAGGCCGTTGCTCAAAGTTATCCGCACCAGAATCCATAAGCGCAACCGTGCGCTCAAAGCCTCTTTGGCTGGGTAATTTGCCTGGAGCTGCTCCTAAGTGCCATTTGCCGGCCATATAGGTATGGTATCCGGCACCCTCAAGCAAAGTCGCGATGGTCACTACATTGTCACCTAAGACACCTTGATAGTTGTCTTGTAATTTTTGCTCGGGGGATAGCATCTCAGGGATATTAGGGACGCCAGCTAAATGGCTACTAACACCCGTGAGCAACATAGCCCGTGCTGGCGCGCAGTTGGCTGCGGTGTGATAGTTGGTAAAACGTGTACCCGATTCTGCTAATTCCGAGAGGGTTGGGGTATTAACTTCACTGCCGTAGGGCGCGATGTCGGTAAAGCCGAGGTCGTCCGCTAATAAAAAAATAATATTGGGTCGGGCGGTTTGCCCTTCGGCAACTGCAGATAACACCAGCAACAGGCTGGTAGTAAAAGCAAGGTAAAGCGATTGACGGGTCATTCTGGTCTCGACTGGGTCAGATTTTTCGAGGCGAACAGAAGAAGGCTGGCAACGGTGATCTCAAAAAGTATGGCGGACGTTGCAAAGTCGGCACCGTGCAAGATCCAGGCAACGGTACGCCCAATAGCTGCGAGGGTCAAAAGCATTGCGGGCGGGTAATACCAGATGGGTTGAGAGGTTACTAATCCAAACAAAATACATAGACCCGCAACCAGGAAGAAGGCGCTAAAGTCGCCGATTTGAGCACTCAGGCCCAGCCCGGTTTGCAGGCTCAGCCCAAGGTCTGGACTAATGCCGGCAGGGTTGATTAGCCAGCGAAGGCCCATCACGATAAATAAAAGCGCGGGCAGCGTCACAACGAGTGTGAGAAGGCGTCGTAATAAGTGAGGTTTTCCCATTGATAGAAGCTCCATTGCCGTAAATTGGTAGTTGAAATTTAAGTGCGCCATACCGTTGGTGGTTTGAACGGCTAGCGAACAGTCCCAAAATTTATAATAGGCGTAGTCCGCTACAGTCACGTCATCTTATTTGTTAGGCATCGTAGTTAGAACCAGGGCACTTGATACTGTGGCCCTCGGGGACTAGGTTCTCGATGGCCCTCAGGCAGTCGACAGAGTCGGTTTAGGCGAGTTACCGAACCGTCTGCATACTCCCAAATAAGTTGTTCGCCGTCTCGATATCGACGAACCACCACGGGGCCAAACCCAAAAATATGAAAATCAAGCACCTTTTTATTCCAGGTCACCCCAGCCGAGGTTCGAGGACAATAGGGCGTTTCACCGATCTTAAAGAAAATAGCGCCCTCAGTATCGTTGCTGGTAAGCCCGCCAGAGCTATTCGGGCCAGCATCGTGAATGATGCCTGATGAAGTGACCACCACGCGGGATCCACATTGCTCTATTCGTTCGACGTGACCAACTTTGCCCTCAACGCCGATCCAAAGTCCGCGTAAATCGTCTGCATTTTCTGGCAATGGTTCTCTGCAGTCCCCCAGTACTGATGAAGGAAAACGTTGATATCCACATCCGGGGGTATTGCCTTTGGGAATATCTGCGGCCATTTTACCGCTACCATCTAGGACCGGTAGCTCGCAATAATTAATCAGGCTCCCGTCTCCCGCCAATACAGCAGGATCCATGGTTAAAGGGGGTCTTTCACTGAAAAAGATAAACCAGAACCCCACACCAACAATTACGATAAGGGTCGTTAGTAGAACCAAGAGGGTTTTCAATATGCGCGTTAACATTGGGCCTTACCAGTTATGCCTCTTGGGGCGTTGAATCACCAAAGCCTCTAAATAAAGTGAGTAAATCGCAGTCTCTCCAGGTTCACCGACTGTGTCCCAACTGTATGCGCCGTTAAGAATGCATTTCTCATTAAAAAGATATGGCGCTTGCCGATGGTGTCCTCAAAGGGCCTTTTTAATAAAGGCGGTCTCTTAGAATCACTTGCTACGGTTAATGCCAGTCATTAATCTGAGTAAGATAACCTTTGCGACGCAACGAGGCAATCGATTACCGCAGGCCCGCGATGAATCGTTAGATAATTATCTAGGTGTAATTAAGATTTAACTGGCGCCCTCATTCGAGCGTGAGGCGAAGGGTTTTTAAGCCTGTCGGCGTAGCAATGAAACCGGTTTAGGGAAGCGCTAGCCGGCAGCGTCGGTAACTGGGGTCTGTTCTACGATCGTAGATTTAATAATGTCCTCATAGGAGCCATCTGATCGAGTGATCACCAGGCGATCAGAAGCCTGATTATTTAATTTTGGGTCAATTTCGCCAACGACGATGAGTGTTTCTCCGGTCTGCCAATGATTAAAGACGATTTTTTGCATTAACTGAGTGCCCCAAACGCTATTGGTCAATGGACGTGTTACGTAGAAGGCTGGCGATAAGATCTTGATGGCGGCGTAAAAACGGATTTTGCAGCGCTAAAATGGCGAGTGTCATGTACAGATAGAAAAGGGCTCGCATTAAACTATTGAGCGGGTGATCGCGCCTGCGTCAAATTCGCTTTAATCAAGCACATAGATAAACCGATTGGCCTCGGCTAAAACAGTGGCGCGATCTACGTCATCGGGTACAAGAAATTCTGCTTGCCGACCACAGAAACCCGCAGGGTTAAGGTATTCTTCTACCAAGTGGTATTGGGGACGGTCTGTATAGTCGTCGAAGAAAATGCGGCAACCTGGTTTGGCCCGAGCCAAACTTGTTAAAAAACAAGCCACCCGGCATCGACCATCGATGAGAACCAGGTCTGGGCTTAAATGGCGTTCCCAAACCGAGTTGACGTATTGCTGGAACAAGTGGCGATGACGGTAGCTAATAGGTCTACCCGCCCAACCGACCGGACCCAGATTAACCCATTCGACATCAAAGCGTCCGGCGTCGGCGATTTGATCTTTGACGCGGTTGATCCAATGCTCGGACGTATCCACTGCGATAATTTGAGCGGCAGTGTTGCGTAACATCCACACACTAGATTTGCCTACGCCATACTCAGCATAGACTTGGGCGCCGGTCGCGGCTGCTTTGAACGCAAGATCATCGCCGTCGAATAAAAAATCTTTAGATCGACGTCTTATTGACAAGGCCCATTTTCTGATCAGTTTCATAACGGATTCTCTCCAATTCCCGCAAGCACCGAACGGTTTTGCAATTGCTTGGCTGCTGATTTGATATCGGTTTGGTCAGCGATCGAAATGCTACACTATAAGCGTCTGGGAGTGGCAAAATAGTGCACTCCCAGTATCTGCAGATGGTTTATCAGACAACAGGATTATATTGTCATGGATGTCACGCAAATCTTAGATGCGCTCAATCGAGAGCAGCGCGCTGCCGTGACGGCTCCTCAAGGCAGCGCTTTGGTGCTTGCCGGTGCTGGTAGTGGTAAAACTCGGGTGCTAACGCAAAGGATTGCCTGGCTTGTTCAAACCGAAGGCTTATCGCCTTTTGGTATTTTAGCGGTGACGTTTACGAATAAGGCAGCCGCGGAAATGCGCGCTCGGATTGAGCAACATCTCGGCATGCCTTTACGAGGGATGTGGGTAGGTACTTTTCACAGTTTGGCTCACCGATTCCTACGAGCCCATTGGATGGACGCACAGCTCGATCAAAACTTTCAGATTATCGACGCTGATGACCAGCTCCGGCTTGTGAAGCGGGTTTTAGTCAATCTAGGCATTGATGATAAAAAGTGGCCAGCCAAACAAGCGGTGTGGTGGATCAACGCTCAAAAAGATGAAGGCCTGCGATCGCAGCATATCCAAGATGATGGTGATCTTTTTATCCAGACGCATTTGTCGATTTATCAAGCCTATGAAGAAGCCTGTGATCGTGGCGGCATGGTAGATTTTGCCGAGTTGTTGCTACGAACACATGAAACCTTGCTCACAAATGCCTCCCTTTTGGCGCACTATCAGGAGCGGTTTAAAGCCATATTGGTCGATGAGTTTCAAGATACCAACGCAATTCAATACGCCTGGCTGCGAATTTTGGCAGGTGATGCCGACAAACTCATGGTGGTAGGAGATGATGACCAGTCCATCTACGGCTGGCGAGGCGCAAAGATCGAGAATATCCAGCGCTTTCAGGATGATTACCCAAGATCCGAAACTTATCGGCTAGAGCAAAATTATCGATCAACCGAAACAATTTTAGGGGCAGCTAACGCGATTATTGAGCACAATGACGATCGGCTGGGTAAAGCGCTATGGACTGAATCCGGTGAGGGTGAGCCGATATCCCTCTATGCGGCTTATAACGAAATTGATGAAGCTCGATATATTGTAGAGCGTATCAAAGCTTTCAGTGATGAGGGCCACGCCTATCAGGAATGTGCCATCTTGTATCGATCAAATGCACAGTCTCGAGTGTTAGAAGAAGCGCTACTCCGATCTCAGCTGCCTTACCGAATCTATGGTGGCCAGCGGTTTTTTGAGCGAGCAGAAATACGCTCTTCGTTGGCTTATTTGAAACTGTTAAGTCAGCGGCACAGTGATGCAGCATTTGAACGGGTTGTTAATTTGCCGCCCCGGGGTATAGGGGATAAGTCGGTACAGATCATTCGAGATGCTGCCCGTGAACAAGGGGTATCCCTCTGGCAAGCAGCGCAAAACCTTGTTGCCAATACTGGATTCACTGCCAGAGCTAAAGCCGCGGTTTCAAGCTTTATTGACCTGATTGATACCCTCGATGCAGCAACCGAAGATATGGACCTTGCCTACATGGTCGGGGAGGTCATAGACGTTTCAGGGCTGAAGGCCTTCTATGAAAAAGAAGGCGGAGAAAAGGGACAGGCGAGGCTCGAAAATCTAGAAGAATTGGTCAGCGCTGCTCAAACGTTTGATCCTGATGATGTCCCGTTGTTTGATGAGACTACGCCTCAAGATATGACGCTACTTGATGAGTTCCTGAGTCATGCCTCATTGGAGGCAGGCGAGGGACAGGGTGATCAAAATCAAGATAGTGTGCAGATGATGACAATGCATAGCGCCAAGGGATTGGAGTTTCCGGTGGTATTTTTGGCGGGTCTCGAGGAAGGGCTTTTTCCGCATCAAATGTCTGTTGAAGAACCGGGCAGAATGTCCGAGGAGCGCCGATTGTGTTATGTCGGCGTAACCAGAGCGATGCAAAAACTGTATCTGACTTACGCAGAGGCCAGGCGACTCAATGGCACTGACCGATACAACCGGGTGAGCCGTTTCGTTCAGGAAATTCCTAAGGCCCTGATTCAGGAGGTTCGGTCTCACGAATCAATTGTAAGGCCGGCCTATCATACGGAACACAAGGTTAAACGCATCGCCAGTGAAGTCGAAGGTACTGACTTTGAATTGGGCCAAAAAGTGCTTCACAGTAAATTTGGTGAAGGATGGATTACCAATTATGAGGGCCACGGCCAACAAGCCCGGGTCGAGGTTAAATTCGATGCTGTGGGTAGCAAATGGTTGATGCTCGCGTTTGCAAAATTAGAAGCAATTTGAAAGAGAGGTGTTATGCGTAAAGAGCTTTTAGCGTTTTTATCAGTTGTTCTTTTGATCTCGGGTTGTGGCGGTAATACCGAGAATCCTGGTGCTGAAACCGCTGTAGACCCACAGAAGCAATACCGCTGGCGTATGGTAACGACCTGGCCGAAAAATTTCCCCGGGATGGGTATGGCGCCAGAGCGCATTGCTGATAGGGTTCGCGAGATGAGTAATGGCCGCTTGGACATCACCGTATATGGTGCTGGTGAGGTCGTGCCTGCTCTTGAAACCTTTGAAGCTGTTTCTAGCGGGACGGTTCAAATGGGGCATGGGGCTGCCTATTATTGGCGGGGCAGTGTACCTGCGGCTCAGTTTTTTACCGCGGTACCCTTTGGGCTGTCGGCGCAAGAGATGAACGGTTGGCTGCTACATGGTGGGGGGATGGCCCTGTGGGAAGAGCTTTACGCCCGCTATAACCTAGTGCCAATGGTAGGCGGCAATACCGGCGTCCAAATGGCGGGGTGGTTCAATAAAGAAATTAATAGTCTGGCAGACCTAAAAGGCATCAAGATGCGAATACCCGGTCTTGGTGGTGAAGTGTTTGAAGCTGCCGGCGGCACTGCAGTGAATATTCCAGCAGGTGAAATTTTCACGAGCTTGCAGACAGGGGTGATCGATGCTGCAGAGTGGGTCGGGCCTTTTAACGATCTTGTGCTTGGGTTTCACCAGGTCGCGAAATATTACTACTATCCTGGATGGCAAGAGCCAGGGCCGAATCTAGAAATGATAGTGAATCAGAGGGCTTATGACTCGTTACCTAAAGATCTGCAGATTATCCTGCGCACAGCCGCGGAAGCTATCAATAATGATGTGCTTTCGGAATATACGGCTCGCAATAATCGAGCTCTATCTGAGTTGGTTGATGTGCATCAGGTTCAGGTTCGGCGACTGCCAGACGATGTCTTAGCAGCGCTCAAAGCCATTTCAGATGAGCGGGTACAAGCTCTTGTCGGCGACGACCCTCTGGCCCGGAAAATATACGAATCTTATGAGAGTTACCGGCAAGGTGTCATGAACTATAGCGAGTTATCCGAGCGGGCCTTTTTGAATGCGCGAGCAAACCTTGAAGGTTATGAGCCATAAATTAGGCCAGGTAACCAAGTAGCAAGTGCTGGCTGCCAAGCTAAACAGACCAGCACTAGGATTTGAATGGCAATAAAAGGCAAGACCCCCCAATAGAGATCGGTGGTTTGAACGGTATCTTTGGCGACGCCTCTTAGGTAAAAGAGCGCAAAGCCAAAGGGTGGGGTCAAAAAGGAGGTTTGTAGATTAACGGCGATCATAATGCCTAGCCAAATAGGGTCAACGCCCATGGCCATTAAGATGGGTCCGACAATAGGCACCACAACAAACGTAATTTCGATGAAATCTAAAATAAACCCGAGAAGGAAGATGACTGCCATCACGATAATCATGGCCCCGAACACGCCCCCAGGCATTTGATCGAATAAGTGCGCAACGATCTCGTCACCTCCGAGTCCGCGGAATACGAGAGAAAATAGTGAAGCGCCGATTAGAATGAAAAATACCATGCAGGTGGTCTCGGTGGTGGCCACGAGACCCGCTTTGAGCTCGTCAAAGCGCATTGTTCTGCGGAACACCGCCAATCCCAGTGCACCAAGCGCGCCTACGCCAGCAGCCTCAGTCGGCGTGGCAGCGCCAGCAATAATGGCGCCGAGCACAAGAATAATGAGCGCAAGGGGCGGCACGGCGCTTTTGATTAATTGGCCCAGCGGTACCTTGGGTAAGTCCGCCGGTGGTGCAAGACTGGGTTTAACAAGGCCAATTGTGAGGATATACAGGCTATAAAGTCCGACGAGCAACAACCCCGGGACCATAGCACCCGCAAATAAATCCCCGACAGAAATAGACTTTGGATTAAAAATCCCAAGGCTAAGCTGGGCTTGCTGATATCCACTGCTGATGACATCGCCCAGTAGAACCAGCGCAATCGATGGCGGGATAATCTGACCCAAAGTGCCTGTGGCACAAATTGTCCCTGTTGCCAGTGCAGGATGATAGCCAGCTCGCAGCATGGTAGGAAGCGCCATAAGACCCATCGTCACAACCGTTGCGCCGACAATCCCGGTGCTGGCCGCCATCATCATGCCAACCAAACAAACCGCAAGGCCAAGGCCGCCAGGTAGGCGCCCAAAGGCTCTGGTCATGGCGTCCAGCAAATCCTCAGCAATACGAGACCGCTCGAGGATAACGCCCATCAAAACAAACAATGGCACGGCAATTAGGGTCTGGTTCGTCATGATCCCAAAAAGCCGATTTGGCAGCGCATAGAGAAAAGCCGCATCAAGGTAGCCAAAAAGCACCGTGAGACCCGCTGTTATGAGCGAAGTGCCAGCGAGGGTTAGGGCAACCGGATACCCCAGTAACAAAAAACCAAAAACAGCGAGGAACATGAGTAAAGCTGCGTACTCCATTAGCGCTTCCTAAGCGTTTGCCAGGCTTTGATGGCCTCTGAGATGCCTTGTAGAAATAGCAGTACCGCCATTAAAGGGATAAGTGTTTTCAGGATGAATACCCCAGGCAGACCCCCTGGGGCGCCAGAAGACTCTAAAACTGACCAGGAAAAAGCGACATATGGCAGGCTCGTGACCAGGATGAATATGCTGAGCGGCACGAGAAACAAGCAGCATCCAAGCAGCTCAACCCATGCTTTCTGACGGGGGTTGAAACGCCGGTTCAAAACATCAACGCGCACATGCCCGTTAGTTTTTAGGGTATACCCTATGCCCAGCATGATGACACAACCGTGCAGATACAAAATCGCCTCTTGTAGGGCAATTGAACCAACATTGAGAAAATATCGCATCACAACAACTGTGGCTGTCATGAACATCATCAGTAAGATAAGCCACGCGATGGATTTGCCCAAGCGCACTGAAAGCTGATCAAGTAGGTTTGAAATGGCCTTCATCATAATATAGAGGTCTCAACGACGATCGCGACAAACAGCAGTAAACCAAGGTATTGATTGTTTTTAAACGCAGAAAAGCTACCTTCGCGATCCCGACGCCGAATCAGCCATTGCTGGCGTAGACAGAATCCGCCGATGGCAAGCACAAACGCGAGATATAAGTTGCTAAAAGCAAGATTTTCGCCCAGTTGCCATAAGAACATAACAAACATGATCTGCAGGCAGCCTATAATTAAACGATCTTGCTCGGCAAATAAAATTGCCGTGGATTTAATGCCTATTTTTAGATCGTCATCTCGGTCAACCATTGCGTATTCGGTATCGTAGGCAACGACCCAAACCAAGTTGGCGAAAAACAAAAGCCCGGTAGCTGTATTGATTTCCCCGTTTACGGCTGTGAAGGCCATGGGAATGCCGAATGAAAACGCAACACCCAAAACCAGTTGTGGCAAATGGGTAATGCGTTTCATCAAAGGGTATAAGCCCGCGAGCACAGCGCTGACGCCGGCGAGTAAAATCGTTTCGAAATTGGTAGTCAGCACAAGTAAACCTGCGACAGCCAACAGAAAAACCATCCAAGCTAACGCGAGCCGAACGCTAAGCGCGCCGGTTGCCAGAGGTCTTAGTTGGGTCCGCTTAACGTGACCGTCCAAAGAACGGTCAGAAATGTCATTGATGACGCAACCGGCTGATCGTGTCAGAAAGGTGCCTAAGGTAAACACGAGAAACAAATGCCAGCCGGGCCAGCCGTTACTGGCGATCCAAAGTGCAGCAAGTGTTGGCCAAAGCAGCAAAAGGGTGCCAACGGGCTTGTCTAAGCGGGCGACCTCCAAAAGCGCTTTAAAGGTGGGGTCGCGCAAGATATCTGTGACTCGGTTCATAGCTAGCGATGCAGATCAATGCCCAAATACGGTAGTATACTGCGCAGCGGAGGTCCTTGGGGTGCTTTGGGCTAAAAGACATAACTTTAAATTTAAGAAGATGTGGCGATATGAAAAAGTGGCAATGTATTGTGTGTGGGTTCATTTATGACGAGGCCGAAGGCCTAGAAGAAGAAGGCATTGCGCCTGGCACGGCGTGGGATGATATTCCTGAAGACTGGGTTTGCCCAGAATGCGGCGTGGGTAAAGCTGACTTTGAAATGATCGAGATGGATTAATACATTCACAGGGGCGCACCATGGATCGAAGCAAACTGACGCGGGCGATTGTATTGGCGATGTTTGCCGGATTCTGCCTAGGCTCGATCATTCATTGGGCCGAGCCGGCGCCAGGTGGCATTATCGAAACGTTTTTTGTCGCTGGGCTCTTTGATGTTGGGGGTCAGGTTTTTATAGCGAGCCTTAAGCTATTGGTAGTGCCACTCGTCTTCGTATCGCTAGTCTGCGGTGCTAGCAATTTAGCCGGTAATCAGAATATGGGGCTAATCGGTCTTAAGACCGTGGGTCTGTACCTGACTACTACGGCGCTTGCCATTGTCATGGCTTTGGGGGTTGCTAACCTTGTCAACCCTGGTTTGGGGATTAATCTCGCAGAAACCAGCAGTTTTACCGCCAAAGAAAGCCCATCTTTGGTGCAAGTCATTGTTAACATCTTTCCAAGCAATCCCATTAAGGCTATGGCCGAAGGCAACATGCTGCAAGTTATTGTGTTCGCCATTTTGTTGGGAATCGCGATGACTCGATCTGGCCGCCATGGCCAACAACTTAGTGAATCCATGGCCCGCTGGAATGAGGTTATTATGCAGCTTGTGCTGATGCTGATGCAGGTCGCCCCGATTGGGGTGTTCTGTTTGATGGTGACGCTATTTGCAAAGCTTGGTTACAGCGCGATCAACGATTTGATTGCTTATTTTTTGTGTGTGCTGTTAGTTCTGCTGCTGCATTTCTTTGTGACTTATTCTGTGCTTCTACGGCTCCTCGTTGGCGTCAATCCTCTGACGTTCTATAAGCGCATGCTTCCGGTCATGGCCTTTGGCTTTAGCACTTCTTCGAGCGGGGCGACGCTGCCTGTGACTTTAGAGACAGTAGAAAATCGCATCGGGGTCAAAAAGAGTATTAGTAGCTTTGTGATCCCGTTGGGCGCCACGATTAACATGGATGGCACTGCGATTATGCAGGGCGTTGCAACAGTTTTTATTGCACAAGCATTTAATGTTGAAATTGGCCTAACCGGATACTTGATGGTGATACTCACGGCCACGATGGCTTCGGTGGGCACGGCGGGCGTCCCTGGTGTGGGTCTAATTACACTGGCTCTGGTGCTCACCCAAGTGGGGCTGCCAGTCGAAGGTATTGCCCTGATTATCGGCGTAGATCGTCTTTTAGACATGTCTCGCACGGTCGTTAATGTCGTCGGTGATGCAACGGTCGCGAGTGTCGTCGCACGATCGGAAGGTGTATTTGATGAGACGATATTTTTAGATGCTGAGGCCGGACGTGTCGCGCCTGCAGAAGCGGGTAAGGCTTAGGCCTCTCGATACTCATCGATGGCGCCGACCCAGCGGCGCATCAACGCCTCTGCCTGCTGCGGGGCTTGCTCAATAAGGGTTTGGGCTAACTCATGGGCCGCTGCTATGAGATCTTCGTCGCGCCTCAAATCCGCAATTTTAAAGACAACATCGCCGGACTGGCGATCTCCTAAAATATCCCCCGGACCTCTAATGGCGAGGTCCTGCTCGGCGATATAAAACCCGTCCTGGGAGTCTCTTAAGACGGATAAACGCTGTTTGCTCAGCCGGCCTAAAGGCGGTTCATAGAGCAGGAGACAAAAGCTCGCCTTAGCGCCTCTACCCACCCGGCCTCGCAGTTGATGAAGTTGGGTAAGCCCGAGTCTCTCGGCATTGTCGATGACCATAAAGTTAGCATTTGGCACATCTACACCCACTTCAATAACCGTGGTTGCAACTAAGATTTGAATGTCTCCGCGCACGAATCGCGCCATCACTGACGCTTTATCTTGAGGTTTCATACGGCCATGAATGAGCTCGATGTGAAGGCCCGGCAAGGCGTGTTGAAGTTCGGCAAGGACGGATTCTGCTGCCTGTGCCTTGAGCACGTCAGAGGTTTCGATGAGCGTACAAACCCAATAAGCTTGGGCGCCAGACTCGCAAGCGGATTCTAATCGAGCCATGACCTCGCCGCGCTTGTTACCAGAGACGACTCGGGTATCGATTTTTTGTCGCCCTGGTGGCAGTTCGTCAATCACAGAACAATCCATACTGGCATAAAGCGTCATGGTTAAGGTTCTTGGGATAGGCGTTGCTGTCATGATGAGCTGGTGCGGCGTCATGCTTTCAGCCCGACCTTTGTTGCGCAGCGCCATCCGTTGATTCACACCAAAACGGTGCTGCTCATCGATAATGACTAAACCGAGATTCTTAAATTCGACGCCTTCTTGGAAAAGCGCATGAGTCCCGATTAAGAGCTTAATTTCACCGTTAGCCAACGCGGCGCGTCGGGCTTGCCGAGTACTATTATTTAACCGACCAGTTAGCAGCGCGGGCTCGATGCCTAAGGCACTAAACCATTGGCTGAAGGTTTTAAGATGCTGCTCTGCGAGAATTTCTGTCGGGGCCATTAAGGTGACTTGATGGCCTGAGGTTAGTGCAATAAGGGCAGCAAATGCTGCAACCACGGTTTTACCAGAGCCAACGTCACCTTGAATTAGGCGAAGCATCGGGTTGGTCTGATTGACATCAAAGGCAATTTCTTCGACGACTCGCTGCTGAGCTCGAGTAAGGGTGAAGCCAAGCTGAGCACTAAAGGCCTCAAGCGCTTTCGGTTGGCATGAAAGCGCTGGTGCGCGTCGCAACTGTAGCTGTTGCTTAAACTGAGCGAGACCTGCCTGGTGCGCTGTTAACTCCTCAAACGCCAACGCTCGCTGCCGTGGGTCAAGGCCCTCAGCCAGAGCACCTAAGTTTGCTGTACTAGGTGGCGTGTGTAGATATTTAAGACAAGGCATTAGGTCCGGATAAGTAGCGTCAGTGGTCAGCGAAGGCAAACCGTTTTGAATTTCAGGTAATGTGAAGACTTGCTGAACCAGTTTCCGTAGTAGGTTCTGCGTCACACCCTCGGTGACGGGATAGACGGGTGTTAATGTTGCTGCCAATGCCGATTTATCAGCGGCTGTGTACTCCGGGTGATAGAGTTCCAGTCCACTTCGTCCCCGGCGCGGCACCCCAAAGCAACGCAGTCGTGTTTGGTTTTTTAGGTGCTGTTGCTGCGCTTTTGAGAAATGAAAAAATCGAATACTGATCTGACCCGAGTCGTCCCGCAGGGTAACGATAAGGCTGCGCCGTCGGCCAAACTGTACCTCAGAGCCAACAATAACGCCCTCGATAACGGCGCCTTGATCAACCTTGAGATTGGCGATTGCGGTTAATCTAGTTCGATCTTCGAAACGATGGGGCAAGTGTAACAAAAGGTCTTGAATGGAATGGATACCCAATCGGCTAAGCTTTTGACTCTGGGTCGGGCCAACGCCTTTTAGACGTTCGATCGGGATCTGACGCAAGGCGTCACCCATGAGTATTGGCGATGATCGCGTCAATTTCTATTTTGGCACCCATTGGAAGTGCAGCTACCCCAACGGTGGCTCTTGCTGGATAGGGCTCGAGGAGCGTTTGGCTTAAAACGTCGTTCACCCGCTTGAAATCAGATAGGTCGACAAGGTACAGGGTCAGCTTGACGATATCTGTCATTAAAAGACGCTCTGCCGATGCGATGGCCTTGAGATTGAGTAGAGCCTGATGGCTCTGGTCGACAACATCGTCGCTAACGAGCAGCCCTGTCTCAGGCACTAGTCCTAATTGTCCGCTGACAAATGTCAGCCCGCCAAAGCTACAGGCCTGACTATAAGGCCCTATGGCCGCAGGTGCTTGCGAGGTTTTGGTCGTGGTGATCTTGAATTTGCTCAACTTCTAACTCTAACGATCTTGTTGATGTTATGAATGTGTCTGAGTTTTCGGATAACTCGGGCCAAATGGATCCGGGTTTGAACATTCACAACGAGATTTACGGTCGCCAAATGTGCGTCTCTCTCAAGAATGCTGATACGGTCAATACTGGCATCGGCGCTCGTTACGGTTGATGCGAGCACGGCTATGAGGCCTGGCTCGTGTTCTAACTCGATGCGGAGCTCGACTGCAAACTCTTGGCTGAGATTGTCCTCCCATCGAACACTCATAATTTCCTCGTTTTTACCTCGTAGCTCGACCATGTTGTTACAGGATTCGATATGGATAACAATGCCCCGCCCTGCACTGATATGACCAATGATCGGGTCTCCTGGGATAGGTCTGCAGCAACGAGCATAGGTCACCACGAGACCCTCAGTTCCACGAATCGAGAGCGGGTCCTGTTGATTTGAGTCCGATAGGCCAGCAACGGGGGTTTGATCGGCTATAAGGCGTCTAGCAACAACATTTGGCATCTGATTGCCGAGGCCAACCTCGGCTAGCAAATCATCGAAATGAGATAATTTGGCGCTCCTGAGCACTTCGTCAATTGCGCTTTGGTTTACTTGTTCGAGCCGATAGTTAAAACTTGCGAGCGCTCTTTCGATTAGGCGTCGCCCTAACATTAACGACTCGCTGTCTTGTTGGGCTTTAAGCGCCCCTCGAATACCACTTCTGGCTTTCCCAGTAACGGCAAAATTCAACCAGTCAGGATTCGGTCGGGCGCCGTTGGCCCGAATAATCTCAACGGTTTGGCCGCTTTCAAGTTGGGCGCTAAGCGGCGCCAAGCGGCGGTCGATTCGACAAGCAACACAGGAGCTGCCGATATCCGTATGAACGGCGTAGGCAAAATCGATGGGCGTAGAACCTTGCGGTAGTTCGTAGATTTCTCCCATGGGGCTGAAGATGTAAACCTCATCAGGAAACAGGTCAATTTTGACATTTTCGATAAATTCCAAAGAGTTTCCTGCACTTTGTTGAAGCTCTAAAAGGCCCTTCATCCATTCCCGCGCTCTGCGATGGCCAGAGTCATCATTGGCGTCTTGCGACTTGTAAAGCCAGTGTCCAGCAATGCCCTGGTTGGCAAAACCCTCCATGTCCTCAGTGCGAATTTGAATTTCGATTGGCAAGCCGTGCATCCCAAAGAGCGTGGTGTGTAAAGACTGATAGCCATTGGCCTTAGGAATTGCGATGTAATCTTTGAATCGACCGGCGACGGGCTTATACAAGTTATGAACGGCACCCAGGGTTCGATAGCAAGTATCGACATCCTCAACCACAATCCTGAAGGCATAAACGTCCATAATTTCGGTAAAAGATTTACGTTTGGCGCGCATTTTGTCGTAGATGCTGTAAAGATGTTTTTCTCGACCAAAGACGCGGGCTTTGATGTGATTACGAGCGAGGCTGGCTTCGATAGAGGTCAAGAGTTTCGCAACAAACTCATTGCGATTGCCCCGGGCTCGCTTGACCGCTTTTTCAATCATGCTTGACCGCAGGGGATATAAAGCACGAAACCCTAGTTCTTCAAACTCGACTCGGATGGCATTCATGCCTAGCCTTAAGGCAATCGGCGCGTAGATCTCGAGGGTCTCTTTGGCGATGCGCCGGCGCTTTTCTGGCGCTAGATGGCCCAGGGTCCGCATATTGTGTAAACGATCGGCGAGCTTGACCAAAATAACTCGGATGTCTTTGGCCATCGCAAGGGTCATTTTCTGAAAATTCTCGGCCTGAGCTTCGGCCCGAGATTGGAACATATTGCTTAACTTGCTGACGCCATCGACCAGTTCAGCAACTTGAGTGTCAAACTCGTCCCCTAACTGGTTTTTCGCGACGCCAGTGTCTTCGATAACATCGTGGAGAAGCGCTGCCATCAGACATTGATGGTCCATGTGCATGTCTGCCAGGATGCCGGCTACTGCAAGGGGATGGTTGATGTAGGGTTCACCTGACTTTCGAAACTGGCCAGTATGCGCGACTTCAGCAAAATGATAGGCACGCTTGACTTGGTCGATCTGGCTGGGAGCCAAATAATCCTCAAGTCGAGTCGCAAAAGTGTCTATGGTTTGCATCTATTGACTATACCAACGATTCCTCAGAATTGAAGGCAGTCTTGAGCAAAAGAGGAGAAAAAGTTAAAGGCCCCTGACGGCGCCTCGCTTAAAGCGTCAGAAGTCGAGATCCGGGGCCTTTTCAAAAGATTCGGCAAGCAGTTCCATGCTCATGGGCTCAAACTCTTCTTTAGGCTTTTCCGTGAGAATTTCTGGACCCACCAAGCCCTCAGCAATTTCACGCAGTGCTAAGACAGTCGGTTTGTCATTTTCCAGCGGTACCAGCGGATCCTTACCCTCTGTAGCGATCTGACGGGCGCGCTTGCTAGCGACCATCACAAGTTCGAAGCGGTTGTCGACGTTTTCTAAACAATCTTCTACGGTAACTCGGGCCATGTTGGGGTCCTTTGCGGCGGCTGTTTTCGATCGGTTTGCAAGCGCTGGAGCATGCAGGGGCGAGGATTCTAACCAGAATCTCGCGCTTCGGCAAGTCAGCTGAGGGGGCAGCTACCGGGTTAGACCCTCAATCAACTTGGCGTATTGCGCAGCGACGGTCTCGGTGAGATAACGCGATGGGTCACCAAATATAATCTGCTTTAGATCCTGTAGTGCCGAATCAAAATCGTCATTAATCAGAAGGTAGTCAAAGGACCTAAACTGAGAGATTTCATGCACCGCACCTTCGAACCGTTTTTCAACGGTTTCGGCATCGTCCTGTCCACGCCCGACCAATCGAGCCTTCAGGGTCTCAAGGGTCGGGGGCAAGATAAAAATCAGGTGGGCCTCGGGTAACGCGGTTTTAACTTGAAGCGCGCCTTGCCAGTCTATCTCAAGAATAAGTTGTTGCCCGCGCGCTGTGATGCGCTTAACCTCATCCAGACTGGTACCGTACAGATTACCAAAAACCTCAGCGTGCTCGATAAAACGACCCTCGTTGATCATTTGGGTGAACGCTTCATGGCTGACAAAAAAATAGTGGATACCGTCTTGCTCGTTCGGACGTTGAGCGCGTGTCGTGTGAGAGACGCTGACAGCGGCGTCTTGATGATCAGCCAATAAAGCAGCGACAAGACTGGTTTTGCCCGTTCCGGATGCGGCTGCGATTACGTAAACAGATCCCTGTTTTGAGCTTGCCGAATTATTCATAGTAGTGGCATGTGTTGAGGCCGTGCTGAGCCGTCGATGGTAAAAGAAGCCAATAGTGCTTGCAACGATTCATAGGCTTGACTCGCACAGGCCTACTCCAGGTTTTGGATTTGTTCGCGCATTTGCTCGATCAAGACCTTAAGTTCTACTGCGCCTCGGGTTGAATCTGCTGCGATGGCTTTCGCCGAGAGGGTATTAGCCTCGCGATTGAGCTCTTGCATCATAAAGTCGAGCCGACGGCCAATCGCGCCACCGATATCGATGCAACGCCGCACCTCTGCAATATGAGCTGTCAGCCGCTCGAGCTCTTCATTGACATCTGCTTTGCTAGTTAATAAGACGACCTCCTGGTGCAGGCGCTCAGGATCAAGACTCAGAGTTAATTCCGCTAAACGATCCGCCAGCCTGTTCTGGGCACTGGCTATAATGTTGGGTGTCATGGCCTTGATTTCATCAAGCCGTGTTTCGAGTTCGCTAATTTTGTCATATAGGCCTTGAGCGGTTGCCTCACCCTCGCGTAGCCTTGATTGGTTGAACATCGTCAAGGTTGATTCGAATGACGCGATAATCCCGGCGTCGTCAATCTGTAACGGTCTTTGGGCTAGAATCCCGGGCCATTTTAAAATCGATAGCCCATCAAGGGTTATTGGCCGCTCACTTTGTTCAGCTACGGCCTCAAAGGTAGCCACCAATTGGGAGAGCGCAGTCTTATCTAGCGTCATCTCAGCATCCGTCTGAGTCAATCGCTTTAAAGTGCATTCAACCTTACCCCGCTTGATTTGGGTCTTGAGCTTAGACTTCAGTAAAGATTCTAGATGGCGGCAATCGTCAGGAATCTTAAAAGTCGCTTCGAGGTAGCGATGATTAAGTGACCGCAGTTCCCAGCTGTATTGCTCAAAGGTTTGCGTTGCGAAGCCGGTCATGCTCGAGATCATGGTGTGCGTTACTCGCTAATGGTTATGAAGACAGTATAATGTTTTTTGTTTCGTTCACCTTGGATTAATATGGCGCCTTTCGTAAGAACTCAAAACCGGTCACTCGATGCGTTGCGACCGGTCTCTATCACTCGTCGGTTTAATAAGCACGCAGAAGGTTCTGTCTTGGTGGCCTTTGGGGATACCCAGGTGATCTGCACGGCATCGTTGGAGCCTGGCGTGCCACCCTTTCTGCGAGGCAAGGGTCAGGGTTGGATCACCGCCGAATATGGCATGTTGCCGAGATCAACCCATGAACGCATGGGGCGGGAAGCGGCAAGAGGCAAGCAATCGGGTCGAACTCAAGAGATTCAACGTCTGATAGGACGCGCCTTGAGAGCTGCGGTGAACCTTGATTCTATGGGGGAATATACCGTTAAGATCGATTGCGACGTGATTCAAGCGGATGGGGGAACTCGGACGGCATCAATTACTGGGGCCTGTGTCGCATTATTTGACGCGCTCAGTCAGGTGCCCAACGCCAATGCCATAGAACGCACCTTTATTGCCTCGGTTTCCGTGGGGGTGGTTGCCGGAGAACCGATGCTTGACTTGGAGTATGTGGAAGACGCCAGTGCCGATACCGATATGAATGTCGTGATGACCGAACAAGGTAGCTTCATTGAGGTCCAAGGTACCGCTGAAGCGGCCCCTTTTGACCGAGGCGAATTAAACAGACTGCTTGATTTGGCTGAAGGCGGTATCCGAACACTGATAGATGTGCAAAAGGATGCCCTTAAGAATTAGGAGTTTAAGGCCGTGCAGACAAATGCTTTCATCGAATTCGCGCTTGCCGCAGGTGTTTTAAAGTTTGGTTCCTTCGAGCTTAAATCTGGACGCATAAGCCCTTACTTTTTTAACGCAGGGCTATTCGCTGATGGCGCGTCCCTGTCGCGATTAGGATCTTTTTATGCCGAGGCTTTGGTCGCATCCGAAACGCCTTTCGATGTCCTCTTTGGCCCCCCCTATAAAGGCATTCCATTGGCTGCGGCGATGGCGATTGGATTAGCGAATGATTTTGGGCGACCCGCACCTTATGCCTATGCTCGCAAAGAAGTGAAAACCCACGGCGAGGGGGGTCAATTGGTTGGTGCTCCCCTAACTGGCCGAGTTGTCATTGTTGATGATGTGATCACCGCAGGGACAGCTATCCGTGAGTCCATCGAAATTATTCAGAGACATGGCGCTGAGGTGGCTGCGGTTATCGTCGCGATTGATCGTCAAGAACGCGGCCAAAATAGCGATCAAAGTGCCATTCAAGAGGTTGAAGAAACCTTCGATATTCCCGTCTTGAGCTTGGTTACGTTCGAACAAATCATTGAGTATTTGGGCACCACCGATGCGCAAGACAACCTTGCAAGCATGATGGCGTATCGCGAGACCTACGGCGCAAAATCTTAGCTGGGATTGTCAAAAAACGGTTGCCCTTAAACGCAATGCTGGCGCTAAAAGATGGCGGCCCAGAGATTAGGCTGGGAGTCGGTCAAGGACGATGCCCTCATGGGCGACGCATTATCTAACTTACTCAACCCGGCTGGCCCATGCGCAGGTTAATGTTGGGCTGCTGCGTGTCCAAAGAGTTGACTAAGCACGTCAATTTGGGGGTCGAGCGTATCGGTTGGTTTAAGGCTGAAATCGCTTCGGACAAATCGTGCCAGCCTGCCTTCGATTAGGGTTAAGGCTAGACTGGCGCTGACGCTAGGGGACAGCAGGCCTTCGGGTTCCTGGTTGAGATTGGCTTCGCGAAAAATTTGCCTAATCTGAGTTTCTAAGCGTTCAAATACCTGAGCAGCTCGAAGCCGCAAGCGGGGCGCTTCACCGAGCAGTGCGTCACCTGACAGCAGACGCGCGATCCCTGGATTTCTTTCACAAAAGGTAAGCACTAGCGCAATGATTTGGCTGGTTTTAGTCCACGCCGTCGGTTGCTCGCTAACAATACGCGCGACGCGATCAAAGATGATGTCCTCAGCATAAACGATTAAGGCCTCGAACATCTTTGCTTTACTGGCAAAATGTCGATATAAAGCGGCCTCCGACACCCCAACAGCCTGTGCCAGCTTCGCTGTGGTCAGACGAGCACCGGGTTCAGATTCAAGCATGCTGGCCAGATGATTCAAAATATCAGCTTTGCGATCTTGCTTGCGTTGAGCGGTTGCGCTCACAAACCGTCGCCTATTTGCGTACCTACGCCTTCATTGGTTAAAACCTCCAATAAAACCGCATGAGCGACCCGGCCATCGATGATATGGGCGCTGGTGACGCCAGCTGCAACGGCGTCTAGAGCGCACTGAACTTTTGGCAGCATGCCGCCCTCGATGACACCGGATTCGATCAACCTTTCAGCTTCCTTTGCATTTAGGGTGCTGAGCAATTTGCCTTGATTGTCCTGAATACCCTCGACATTGGTTAGCAAAATCAGTTTTTCGGCGCCAAGTGCTGAGGCGATCGCACCGGCCACTAGGTCTGCATTGATATTAAAAGATTCCCCGTTTTGGCCGGAGCCAATCGGCGCTATGACCGGAATTAGATCGCTGCTGGTCGCAATATCGAGCACTTCTCGATTGATCTTGGTAACTTCACCAACCTGCCCGATATCAATAATCTCAGGAGAATTGAGTACCTCGGACGATTGTTCAACAACAAGTTTTTGGGCCTCGATCAAAGAAGCATCTTTGCCTGTTAGCCCAATTGCCCGCCCACCACTACGATTGATCAGCGAAACAATTTGTTTATTGACTTGTCCTCCTAGCACCATCTCAACGACATCCATGGTGGCGCTGTCGGTAACCCGCATACCATTGACGAAGTGCGACTCGATATTGAGCTGGGCCAATAAATCCCCTATCTGAGGCCCACCACCATGGACGACGACGGGATTTAGCCCAACGAGCTTCATCAACACAATATCTTTAGCGAAGCTCTCTTTTAAAGCTTCCTCGGTCATCGCATTACCGCCATATTTAATGACAATGGTGCGGCCTTTAAAGGACTGAATGTACGGTAGAGCTTCGGTCAGCACCTTGGCGATTTTTAGCGCTTCGTCTCGAGTTACGGTCATCAAATTGTCTCTGGGTTAACGTAGATCATAGCTAAGATTTGCCTGTCGACCCAAAGCCGGATTCGCCGCGGGCGCTGGCATCAAAGTCGTCAACCCATTCAAAGTCGGCTTGCACGATCGGTACTACTACAAGTTGGGCAATACGATCATTCGGTTCAACGGTGAATGGCTGTTGGCCTCGATTCCAACAAGAAATCATTAACTCACCTTGATAATCGGAATCAATCAGGCCGACGAGATTACCCAGGACAATACCGTGTTTGTGACCCAGCCCAGACCTCGGCAGAATGATGGCAGCATACTTTGGGTCCTCGATAAAAATCGCAAGGCCAGTTGGAATGAGTTCCGTTTGCCCAGGCGCTAAGGTCAAGGCTTCTTCAAGGCACGCCCTTAGATCCACACCGGCTGAGCCTTTTGTGCCGTAGCTTGGGTCAAGGGCCTCAGGTCGCAGGCGTTTGATATTAATTCTCATCCTTGATGACTTATCTGAGCGGCAATGAGTTCTATGAGGCGTTCTGATAAGGCTCGCTTCGACATGAGCGGTAAGACTTGTGAGGTATGGTTTGTCACAATAGTGATGGCATTGACGTCTGCGTTAAACCCAATGGAGGTATCCCCAACATTATTGGCAACAACCATGTCTAATTGTTTATCCACAAGCTTTTGTCTGGCATAGGTCTCAAGACGCTGGGTCTCCGCGGCAAAGCCCACTGTAAAGGGTCTGTTGGGACGGGTTGCAACAGCTTTGATGATGTCCGGGTTTTCAACGAATTCAAGCAGGAGAGACTGATGACCGTTTTGGTCTTTCTTGATTTTTTGATTTGCGGCTAATTTGGGTCTGTAATCTGCGACCGCAGCTACGCCAATGAAAATATCGGCGCGATCAATGACGTTTTGCACAGCGTCATGCATGTCGATCGCCGAGATTACGTCTATTCGATGAACGCGTTCCGGTACATCAAGGTGCGTAGGCCCTGAAACCAAAATCACTTCAGCGCCGGCATTTGAGGCGGCTTCCGCCAGCGCGTATCCCTGCTTACCAGAACTGTGATTGCTGATAAAGCGAACCGGGTCGATCGCCTCTCGGGTAGGTCCAGCCGTAATCACGACGGTTTTTCCCTGCAGCGTCCCAGTACTAAATAGTTCGCTGGATCGCAGGATGAGATCATCGACCGCCATCAGGCGACCGGCGCCGATTTCACCGCAGGCCTGCAACCCTTCATCTGGACCCAGGATGTGTGCGCCACGGGCGAGCAGCGTATTTCGATTGGTTTGGGTAACCGTTTTAGCCCACATCGCTTGGTTCATTGCTGGGGCTATTGCAACAGGGCATTCTGCCGCGAGGCAAACCGTAGTCAGCAGATCATCGCCGTGACCGCTGGCAAAGCGAGCCAAGAAGTTCGCACTGGCAGGGGCTATTAAAATCAAATCTGCCCACCGGGCTAGCTCGATATGTCCCATGACCGATTCAGTATCAGGATTCAGTAGATCTAGGTGTACAGGGTGTTTCGACAACGCCTGCATGGTCAGAGGCGTGATGAATTCGGTTGCAGAGCGGGTCATAATGACACGAACATCAGCACCGTGATCTTGAAAGCGCCGTGTTAATTCTGCCGCTTTATAGGCAGCAATGCCGCCGGTAATCCCCAACAGGATGCGTCGATGTTTTAAATTCACTAATGGATTGTCCATGATCATCGCCAAATCGGTGAAAACTGCTGAACACTGTCGGAAAAGCGCATAATACTTGGTTTTCATTAGGATCGCATCTGGCCATGAAGTTGTCGGCCTGGGATGTTAACGCTCAGTCTCAGCCCAAATATTTGGGCGCCGAAGAAGCTTTGTAGCGTTTTGAGAAAAGCAACAGCGATTGAAATAGTGATAGCCTTCTGGTATAAAGTCGCGCTCTCGGGGGGGCGGCTAAGCTACGCGTAAAGATAGGGGCTTTTCCAGGCTAGGAAGATTAGAGACGAGTCGCCGAAGGATTGGGCAAAAGCTTTAAGAAAGCTATAAAAAAGCCTTCGCTGAATGCAGCATAATTGGGTGAACATCAGAGCACCCAAGAGTTAAGCCGGTTGTAGGGCGCTGCATCTGGTGGCAAAGTTGTGATATCGACACCGCCAAGGCAGGAAAAGCCCGATAAAAGAAGTCCAGTAAATAGAGAAAACGCAGTAGATAAAAGAAAGCGCAGTAGATAAAGAGAGCGCAGTAGATAAAGAAAGCCCGAAATAGAGAAGGAAAGAATCATGTCTAGAGTATGTCAAGTCACTGGCAAACGGCCTATGACCGGGAACAACGTCTCTCATGCCAACAATAGGAATCGTCGACGCTTCTTACCGAACATTCACGATCATCGGTTTTGGTTAGAAAGCGAGAAACGCTTTGTGAAATTACGGGTTTCTGCAAAAGGGATGCGCATTATCGACAAATTGGGTGTCGAGCAAGTGATCGCTGATCTTCGTAGCCGAGGGCAGCGAGTTTAAATCAACAATAATAGGCGGGTCGATGACGGCAACGCTGACTAGGAGGATTCGATGCGAGATAAAATTAAATTAGTGTCATCCGCTGGAACGGGACATTTTTACACCACCAGTAAAAACAAAAAAAATATGCCAGATAAGATGGAAATCAAAAAGTTTGATCCCGTGGTTCGCAAGCACGTGATCTATACGGAAGCAAAGATTAAGTAGGTACTGCTTGGTCGAGAGGAAAGGTGGCTTTAGCCACCTTTTTTTTGCGTTAGCAACGGTCGCCCAAACGGGTGAGTTCCAGATGATTGGTAGCCAGGCGTTGAATTTGCCAACCTTCCGCGACCCAGATTGTAGTGTGTGGGTCGATGACAATCATTGGGCCTGGGCAGGGCTGGCCGACCGCTAAAGCGGCTTTTTGGATTGTGATACTGCCGTCGGTTAGGCCTTCAGACTTGGTGCGCCCGCTTGAAGCGCTTAAAGCTTCGTCGACTTGGGTAAGCCTTGCAGCGCCAGTCACCCTCACTCTAACAGAGACAATCTCCGTTGGTGCATCCAACCGATGCCCATAAAGGGCTTTATGCTGCTGTTCAAATTGATCACAAGCTAGGATCAAATCCTGTTGATAGGCAACGCTCAGAGTTTGGGTTTGACCCAGGTAACGAATGTCCAGAAAAGCTTGGTGCTCGGTTTCAACAACGCCTTCCTCGGCAAGTTCTTGCCGGCTTACCTTGATCAGATCTTTCAAATGTTTAGCAATCAGTTCGTCGGAACAATCCTCTCGCCGCTGATGAATTCCTTGAGACCGCTCCCGTCCTGGCCGAGCCACCAACATGCCGAGGGCGGAAAATATACCCGCTTCAGCAGGCACTAGTGCTCGCTTGATATCGAGTAGATCGCAAAGATCGCACAAATGTAGGCCCCCTGCGCCACCAAAACAGCAAAGGCTAAAATCAGTAGGATCGTAGCCTCTTTGGATCGAAATCCGCCGCAAGGCTTCGGCCATGCGTTCATTGGCAAGGAGAATAATGCCTAAAGCAGTTTCCTCCATTGAGAGATTTAAGTGCGCACCCAGTTCACTGACGGCCGCTCTGGCGAGATCGACTTGGAGAACAAGATCACCTGCGAGCCGATGCCCGGTAGGTAGTCTACCTAGGACCACATTAGCGTCCGTAACAGTCGGCTTTGAACCGCCTTGGCCATAGGATGCAGGGCCTGGATCAGCGCCGGCAGATTCGGGGCCGACTTGGAGGAGTCCGCCAGGGTCAATGGTCGCAATGCTACCGCCGCCCGCGCCAATGGTCTCGATGTCAATTGCCGGAATTGGTATGGGCAACCCGCCAAGCGTTAGTGATTGACTGACCCTTAAATCCTCATCAATGAGGGATACATCCGTTGAGGTTCCGCCCATATCAAAGGTCATAATTTTGCCCGCTTGAAGCACATTTTGGGTGCCAATCAATCCCCCGGCTGGTCCTGACAGCAGCAGCCGAACGGATTGTGTTGCCGCCTGGCTCGCAGCGAGCGTCAAGCCAGAGGACTGCATAATGGCTAGCTGACTAGGCGCGACTGCGGCCGCGAGCCGTTTGAGATAGTGCGCAACTAATGGTCCAAGTGATGCATTGAGATAGGTAGCAACTCCGCGTTCGTATTCGCCCATCTCGGGCAAAATTTTTGAGGACTGGCTGACAAAGATCTCGGGCCCAAGATAATCGGCGATCGCCATTTCCTCGGTTGGGTTCAGATAAGAATGTAAAAGGTTAATGGCTGCGGCCTCTGGTCCAAAAGCCTCTATGCGGGTTTTAAGATCTTCAAGACGATCGGTTGTCAGTGGTTCAGATAACTCACCTTTTGCCGATCGCCTAACGTTGATCTCAAATATAGCTTCAGGCGATAGCGCGATGCGGGCTTTGCTGGGCATTAACTGATAAAGGGACGTGCGGTCCTGCCGTCCAAGCTCTAAAATGTCGCCCAAACCCTTGTTGCAAACGTAGGCTGTTTTAACGCCTTTACCCTCTAGGGCAGCGTTGGTTGCCACCGTTGTGCCGTGGATGATGGTGAGCTCGCCGGCTTGACAGAGATCGACAAGGCCAAGTTGCTCAATGCCAGCTAGGATTGCTTCTTCTGGTGCGGCAGGGGTGGATAGTCGTTTGTAGGTGATCAGTTGGTCTTTGTGTAAATAAGCAAAGTCGGTAAAAGTACCACCAGTATCGATCCCGAGATAATGTTCAGGCATGAGCTGTGTAATAATGCTTGGAGGGTCTCAATGTAGCAGATTCCTAAGCCTTATCGCGACCGCCTCCGTGAAAGTCACCCAGTTTAGTTTGAAAGTCGAATTGTTATGCCAGAACTCCCCGAAGTTGAGACGACACGAGCAGGCATCGCCCCGCACCTTGAGGGGGCTAGAATTCTCTCGGTGTCAGTCCGAGAACCGCGCTTACGCTGGCCGGTGTCTCCAGAGCTCGCACAGATGGTGACGGGTCAGAGGGTCAAGGCGGTTCGGCGGCGAGCGAAATACCTTTTGGTCGATTTAGACCAGGGTGCATTCATGATTCATTTGGGTATGTCAGGTAGCCTGCGAATCTTGCCGCTCGATGCAAGTCTTCAGAAGCATGACCATATTGATTGGGTTTTGGATTCAGGTCAGTTGATGCGATTTCGTGATCCAAGGCGATTTGGCTCTGTATTTTGGCTTGATGCCTTAACGCACCCGTTGTTAGCGGACTTAGGACCTGAGCCCTTGTCGGATAGTTTTTCCGGCCTGAATCTGTTTGAGAAAAGTCGAGGCAAGCAGCGCCCGGTTAAAAGCTTCATTATGGATGCTAAAATTGTGGTCGGTGTTGGCAATATCTACGCCAATGAAGCGCTCTATCTTGCTGGCATCAAACCGACGGTGTTAGCAGGAAAAATTTCGAGACAACGTTACGAGCGGTTGGCGATCGCGATTAAAGCGGTGCTGGCAAAGGCCATTGATGCCGGCGGAACAAGCTTAAGAGATTTCATGAAAGAAGATGGCACCCCAGGGTATTTTCGTCACGAGCTCAAGGTATATGGCCGAGAGCATGAACCCTGTGAGCAGTGTGCGCAGCCGCTAAAACTGATCAAGATCACTGGCCGCGCGACGGTCTATTGTTCTAGGTGCCAGCGCTAAACAATTTTGCCCTCAGCGATCGCTTTGGCAACACAGGGATGGACAAAATTGCTGACATCGCCTTGATAAGAGGCAATTTGTCGGACGAGGGTTGACGAGATGTAAGAACAGGCTTCAGAGGGTGCAAGAAAAATAGTCTCAAGACCAGGTGCGAGAACCCGATTCATGTTGAGCATCTGAAACTCATATTCGAAATCGGTAACAGTACGAATGCCCTTTAAAATGACATTTGCACCGATTTCCTTAGCAAAATCTACGGTCAACGTATTAAAACCAATCACTTCGACATTACTTAAATGGGAGAGCGCCTCTTGAGCCAGCTCAACCCGTAGCGTCAAAACGCTTGGGTCTTTTTGAGGGCTGGTAGCAATGCCCAGGACGACTTTGTCAAACAGAGCAGCGGCCCTTTGGACTAGGTCAGCGTGGCCATTGTGAATGGGATTAAACGTGCCTGGGTAGAGGACTGTGCTCATAATGGGTCTCCTGGATCAGCGGCAAATGATACCCTAGAGTGAGTCGACTCAAAACCCGTTCGCATGGCCGAAAAGCCCGAAGTGCACCTGGCCTGCTTTTTTGTGTTTGATCATCGGGAGATGTTTGGATCCGATGGCTTCGAGGTTTTCGGCAGTTGGCGACTCTACATAGATAAGGCTTTGGGCCTTGAGGTAATTATTGGCTTTGAGTAAAGCAATGAGCTCTAGATAGCGGTCCGTTTGAAAGGGCGGGTCCAGAAAAATAAGATCAAAGGGATCGGTTGCTGGGGTGGTTATTTTAGTAAAAGCATCCTCTTGCTGAACCAAGCATTCTGCCTCGGTTAAGCCCAACTGTTCTCGACTCCGCCGCAATTGGTCAACAGTCTTCGGTGATCGATCAATGAGCGTTGCTTGTTTTGCCCCTCGGGATAGTGCCTCAAAGCTTAAAATTCCGCTGCCCGCAAAGAGCTCAAGGACACATTTCCCAGCAACCTGACCCTGAAGCCAGTTAAATAAGGTCTCCCTAACCCGATCGGGTGTGGGCCGCAATTGATCTATTGGCGTGAAGGAAACTTTGCGGCCACGCCAAAAACCCCCGATAATCCGCAGTGTGGAAGCAGCAATAGGCTTGGACACAGCGACTAACCTCAGATGAGTAGTAAAACGATGGACAATGTTGCAGATCAAGGCGCTCAAGGCAAGTTAGGATTATTGGCCCGCTTAAAGCGAGGTCTGGCAAAGACCCGCCAAGGGTTTTCAGAACAAGTTTCAACGCTGTTTCTGGGTGCCAAAGCGATTGACGAGACGCTGCTAGAGGCCATCGAAACACTGCTAATCACCTCAGATTTTGGCATGCCGGTGACCACCGAGATTATCGATGATCTCACCAAAGCAGTGGCACGGGACAAGCTCTCAGACCCTGCCGCGTTAAAAGCGGCGTTGCGCACGCAACTTTTGGCCTTGCTATCGCCGTCGAGCAACCCATTCACGCTATCAGCTGAGGCTACAGAAGTTATCTTGATGGTGGGGGTCAATGGCGCAGGCAAAACGACGACCGCGGGCAAGCTTGCGCATTATTTCAAAGCCTCAGAGCGCTCGGTATTGCTTGCCGCTGGTGATACCTTTAGGGCAGCGGCGGTAGAGCAGTTAAAAACCTGGGGCACGCGTAACGAGGTTGAAGTCATTGCTCAGCACACCGGCGCTGACAGCGCGTCAGTAATTTTTGATGCCCTAGCTGCAGCGAAGGCTCGCTCGGCTGATGTACTGATTGCCGATACCGCTGGTCGTTTGCAGAACAAACAAAACCTGATGCAAGAGCTTGCTAAAATTGTAAGGGTGCTAAAGCGGCAGGATGAGTCTGCACCTCATCATGTGCTGTTGGTGATCGATGCTACCACGGGACAAAATGCCATCGAGCAGGCTCGGGCATTTATGCGAGACGTCTCTGTGACGGGTCTTGTGCTGACCAAATTGGATGGAACGGCAAAAGGAGGGGTTGTGTTTGCGGTTTCCAAAGCCCTAGGCTTGCCGATTCAATTTGTCGGCGTAGGCGAAGCCATCGATGATTTGAGGCCTTTTGATCCTGAGCTATTTGTTGAAGCCATTTTGGATGTTGCTGAATAATGTTGGTGTTTGATCATGTCTCAAAGCGATATGACAACGGTCACGAGGCATTATCGGACGTGTCGCTGCAGATCGATACCGGCGAATTAGTATTTTTAACCGGCCCCTCCGGTGCGGGAAAATCGACCCTACTCAAATTGATCAATGGTATGGAGCGCCCGTCTCGAGGTCAGGTGGTTGTAGGCGGTCAGAACATCACCCACCTATCGCCACGGAAGTTGCCGAGCCTGCGGCAGAATATTGGGGTTGTGTTTCAAAATCATCAGCTGCTGTTTGATCGCACGGTTGCAGATAATGTTGGTCTACCGTTGCATATAGCTGGCATGCCACCGAAAGAGATCGCACGGCGGATAAGAGCGGCGCTCTCCAAGGTTGGACTTGAGGGTCGGGAAACTGAGATGCCAGAGATGCTCTCAGGGGGCGAGCAGCAGCGGGTTGGCATTGCCCGTGCGGTCGTCCATAGACCTCCCTTTTTGCTAGCTGATGAGCCGACTGGAAATCTTGATCCTGCATTGAGTAAGGAAGTCATGGCTTTGTTCTCGCAATTCAGTCAGCTTGGGGTCACGGTTTTGATCGCAACCCATGATGTTGACCTCGTGGCTGCGATGGGCGCTCGGACCTTGGGGTTAGAAGCCGGAAGGGTGGTGCATTTTGATGAATAAGCGATCTGAGGGCGGCGCTGAACTGTCGGTCGTTCGGCGGTCTGAGCGGGCCCGCGCATGGGGGAGGCACCATCGGCGGTTGGTGAGCCAAACTTTGATTGCTCTTGTTAGCGCCCCTGGAACACTGGCCATGACTTGGCTTGTCATCGGAATCGCACTCAGCATGCCTATTTTATTAGGCCTTGGCCTGAGGGCGGTCGCCCAAACGGACAGTGCTCGTGCCTTGGAGCCTTCGATCAGTGTCTACTTATCGGTGGCCAGCGACAGTCCAGAAGCGGTTAGCCTTCTAGATACGCTCCGCCGCTCACCCAAGGTAAGCACAGCGCGGTTGATTACTGAGCAGCAGGCGCTCGCAACTTTTGCTGCTCAATCAGGATTTGGCGAAATTTTAAATGCATTGTCTGAAAACCCTCTGCCAGCGATGATCGAAGTGCTGCCAGCAACAAAAGATGGTGCGAGTGTGCAGCTGCTGGTGCAATGGATCTCTGGTTTGGCAGGCGTTGACGAGGTTGTCTTTGATGCCGCTTGGATGGCTCGCTTACAAGCGCTTGTGATCCTCTTAGATCGAGTCATTTTTGCATCGGCGTTGTTATTTTCGGTCGGCGTTATCTTAATTATCGGTAATACGTTGCGCTTGACGATCGCCAGCCAACGTAGCGAAATTGAAATCATCAAACTTTTTGGTGCTAGTGATCGTTTTGTGCAGAGACCTTTTATCTATCGAGGGTTTTGGTTAGGACTGGGTGGAGCCGTAATGGCCTGGTTGATTGTGCAGGTCAGTTTGATCTTTCTCGCTGGTCCGGTTGAGCAAATGGCCCAGGCGTATCGCAGTAGTTTTGCACTCAGCGTTTTAACCTTTTCTGAGTCTTTGCGCTTGCTCTTGGTAGGCGGGGGGCTTGGGATCGCCGCTTCTTGGGTATCGGTCTGGCGTCATCTTAAGCAAATTCAACCGAAATAAGGATTCCATCGTACGATTGGCATAAAGATGGGGCGGTGCTAAAATTTGCGCCCCCAATAAAAGGGTGTGTTACATGGAAGCGTTGCCGATACCGTTTGATATTTCTGCTCCGGGATCTAATCTCGAGGCATATGTCCGGGCGGTCAATACGATTTCGGTTTTGTCCGCAGAAGAAGAACAGCGATTAGCACGACGGCTGCACGAATTCGGGGACGTTGAGGCAGCCCGGCGGCTCGTACTCGCCAACCTTCGGTTTGTGATTTACATTGCGCGAAGCTATTCCGGCTACGGTCTGTCCGAGGCGGATCTCATCCAAGAGGGCAATGTGGGCCTGATGAAAGCGGTTAAGCGCTTTAATCCCGAATACCAAGTGCGCTTGGTGTCATTCGCAGTGCACTGGATAAAAGCTGAAATCCACGAGTTTATTCTTCGGAATTGGCGCATTGTTCGGGTCGCGACCACAAAAGCCCAACGCAAACTATTTTTTAATTTACGAAGCAAAAAGCCTCGTCTAGGCTGGCTTCGAGCCCAAGAGGTTTCGGATATCGCTGAAGCGCTAGGGGTAAAGCCAGAGGCCGTTCGGCAGATGGAGGGCAGACTCAGTGCCCAAGATGCCTCCTTCGATATGCCAGAAGGCGATGCTGATGACACTTTTGTGGCATCTCCATCGCAGTTTCTGACCGAATCAGGGTTTGATCCTGCGGAAATCGTTGAGCAGCTTGACACCCATTGTGATGCAACTACCCAGCTTCACGACGGCTTGGCTGAGTTAGATGATCGGGCCAGAGCGATTTTGACGAAACGATGGCTGCTAGAGCCGAAGGCGACCCTTCAAGAATTGGCCGATGAATACCAGATTTCAGCGGAGCGGGTTCGCCAGTTAGAGCAAGCAGCGCTGAAAAAGCTCCGCCTACGCCTGGAACCTGCTTAGTTGATGCAAGCGCAAATTTTTGTTGCAGTAGGTGCGATAGGTGCGGCGTTATCGGTCATTCTAGGGGCCTTTGGAGCTCACGCTCTGAAATCTCAGCTAACTGCTGCAAGCCTAGGAACCTATGAAACGGCGGTGCAGTACCAAATGACACACAGTCTGGCGCTGGTTTTGGTTGGCCTGCTAATGATGGTGTTAGAGCCGAAGACGACGTTTCTCGTCGCTGGCGTAAGCTTTGCGTTAGGGCTTATCTTGTTCTCAGGGAGCTTGTACGGACTGGCGCTCTGGGAGTTACGATGGTTAGGGCCGGTCACGCCGATCGGAGGCGTGCTGTTTATTATTGGCTGGCTGGCAATCGTCACTGGCGCAGTTTCTGGCGGCATTGGCCAGAGCCATCCCTAGTCTGTGTTCGAAGACGCGACCCCAACTGAAAACCGCATTCGAAGCTATGTGATTCGGCAAGGTCGTTTGTCCAAGGGGCAGAAGCGGGCTCTTGAGGAGCAATACCCACATTATCTTTTCGAGGCGTCGTATTTTTCCTCGCCCCAACTTGCCTTTCCTAGCCAGCAACCTTTGACGCTCGAGGTTGGCTTTGGGATGGGAGATTCGTTAGTGCAAATGGCTGCAGAGGCGACGGATCAAAACTTTTTGGGGTTGGAAGTGCATGGTCCCGGCGTAGGACACTTAATTTTAGAAACGGAACGTCGACGTTTGACCAATTTGCGGGTTATCAACGCTGACGTATGGTCTGTGTTGCCAAAGTTAGCCGATCAAAGCTTGGCGCGTATACAGGTTTTTTTTCCTGATCCATGGCATAAAAAGAGACATCACAAGCGGCGTTTGGTTGATACCGCTTTTTTAGACTGTGCGGCCGCTAAACTGAGTCCAAATGGGCTTTTGCATCTCGCAACGGATTGGTTGCCTTATGCAGAAGTCATGGAGACCACCTTACAAGGCCATGACGCTTTTGAGTTTTGTGAACCACCGCCCAGGCCAGTTACGAAGTATGAAAAGCGGGGCCTCAGGCTTGGCCATACTGTAACGGACATTGCGGCGCGATTGACTGCCTAGATCAGCAACAGCAGAGAGTCTAAAAAAATAAACCCCGTGGATGTCGTGCGTAGATGCTCTCCTCCAAAGGCCAGCCATTCTCGCTTCGTGCCTTCTTCGATAAAATCCTGCAAAGTTGACCAGGGCAGCCCGGTGGTTGATTCAAATTGAGCAGGGGTGAAGCCCTCAACCAGTCGTAGAGCATTCATCAGGAACTCGATTGGGATCTCGGCCCGGTCGAGCCGACGGAGGCTGGCGCTCGGGTCAGCAAGGTAATGCTGAGGGACCCGGGTTTTTTGGGTTCGGGTAATCATTTTGTGCTGCTGGTGACCGCTGATTTTGCCATGGGCACCGGCCCCAATACCCAGATAATCGCCGAATAACCAATAATTAAGATTATGCCGGGCACGATAATTAGGTTCTTTGGCATAGGCTGAGACTTCGTAACGGCGATAGCCTTGATCCTGCAGCCACTCAAGCCCAATTTCATCGACCTCGATCAGCGACTCTTCATCAGGTAAGACGGGCGGCGCCGAATAAAAAGCGGTATTGGGTTCGATCGTTAATTGATACCAAGACACATGCTCAGGCGCGAAGTCTTCGGTTTGCTCAAGGTCGAAGAGTGCGTCTTTAGGGCTTTGGCCGGGAAGGCCATGCATCAGATCGAGATTGATATTATCAAAGCCTGCCTCTCGTGCAGCGGCGATCGCCGTTTTTGCGTCCCGGCCGTTGTGGACTCGCCCGAGTTGCAACAGCGAGTGATCCGAGAAGCTTTGAATACCCAGGCTCAAACGGTTAACGCCCGCCTGGCGATAGCCGGAAAACTTGTCCCGATCGCTAGAGCCTGGATTGGCCTCTAAGGTACATTCGGCAGTTTCGGTGAAGGGGATACGGGCTTTGAGCCCTGCAATCAGCTCTGCTATCCCGCCTGCTGATACCAAGCTTGGTGTCCCGCCGCCGATGAATAAGGTGTCTACCTTTGAGTCTATGGCATGTGTCTCAAGGTCTCGATCGAGATCAACGAGCAATTGCTGAATATATTGACGCTCCAGGATAGGGTCTAATCCCCTGGAGGCGCTCGTTGCATGAGAATTAAAGTCACAATACGGACACTTTTTTTCGCACCAAGGAATATGGACATAAAGACTAATGTCATTGGTCATTGAGGGTAGCGTTCCATCAGGGCAGCAATCAAGATTGTAAGGGCTTGGCCTCTATGACTGAGCGACCCTTTCTCCTGCTGGGAGAGTTCAGCGGCTGAGCGCCTAAGGTGAGGGATGAAAAATAGCGGGTCGTAGCCGAACCCCTCCGACCCGCGGGGCGAGGACAAGATCTCACCAGGCCAGCGACCTTGCGCAATAATCGGATCTGGATCATCGGCATGCGTTAAAAAGACTAAGCTCGCGTGAAATGATGCGCGCCTGTCACTTTGATTGTTTAGGGCATGAAGGAGTTTCAGGCAATTGTCGTGGTCACTGGCATCCTCGCCGGCATATCGGGCAGATTTGACGCCCGGTGCGCCGTTCAATGCGGTAACCACGAGCCCAGAGTCATCAGCTATCGCCGGCAGTCCTGTTGCAGCGGCAGCGTGGCGGGCTTTGAGGAGCGCATTTTCAATGAATGTACAACCGGTTTCCTCGGGTCCCACAACGCCGAGTGCATCCTGACCGATCAGCTGGATGCCGTCAGGTAGCAGCGCACGTAACTCTTCAATTTTGTGTGTATTACTACTGGCAATCACTAATGGGTCTTTAGCAAGATTAATAGTATTGGCGTTGGAAGGTGAGTTCATAACTGGGATGGTCCGTTGGGAATTCGATGGTAATAGAAAAGCGCAGGGTGTCTTGCTCGTGGTTGATCACCTCTGCTAAATAGTAGATGGCAGATTGCTCTTTGATTTCGGTAAAGTTGAGAATCTGAGACTGATTCAAAAGATTCAAGCTGGTGCCGGTAATGCCAACTTGGGTAGGTGTTTCGTCGTTGCGGACAGCTATGTTAAGTAATATTCGGTTCGGCGAGCGAGTAATCTTATGTTGTTGGGCCGTCTCTGCAGGAACCAACATGGAGGGAAATGCGGTGTAGTAGATATCGTAGGGCCCTGTTTCAATCCGCTGCTCAGCCTTGCATGTGAGGCCGAAGCAAAGCAGGGCAATTGCGAGACGCCTTGGCCATCGACTAAAAGCCAATGATCAGGCCTCTGGGCATGGATAGGATCGCCGCTAAAGGGCGGACCAGTAGACTGTTTTCGAGCAGACTGATACCCAGAAATACCACAATGATCGAGAAATCTAAGCCGCCGACGGCGGGGATAAGCCGTCGTACCGGTTCGCATACTGGCTCGGTGATATCACGAATTAACGCGAGTCCAGGGTGGTTTGAGTAGGGCGCCAACCAACTGGCAATCACCATCACAATCAGCGCAAAAAAGTAAATGTTTAAGATGCTCGAGAGGATACCGACGACCGCCCAGAGGGGATACACAGGCGCAAAAGCAGGTCCACCAGCTATAAAAAATATCACGATGATGCCCAGGGTTTGGCAGGCAATAGCGACGAACATGTTGGCCAGATCGAATCGACCAACCACTGGCAGTAGGTTACGGAAAGGTGTGATGATCGGGTTTGTCGCGCGAACGATGCCTTGTGCAATGGGATTATAGTAGTCAGCTCGACTGGCTTGCATCAGAAATCTAAGATTTAAGAACAAGACGACCAGCCCTGTCACTGATCGAACGAGGAAGATGCCCCCATCAGCTAGATAATCCATCGTGACTTCTCCTCGTTATGCTGACTGATCATTCGACAAGCTTATCGACCGATCCAACGCAGCTTTGCAAGCGGCTTGAATGGTATCACTGAGCCCAGCGGCCTCAAGTAACTGGCAGGCCGCTTCGGTAGTACCGCCAGGCGATGTGACTTGGGCTCTCAGGGCCTTTGGCGCTGAGTCGTGGTTCTGAGCCATAGTAGCTGCGCCTAATGCCGTCTGAAGCACCAGTGTTTGTGCAACCTCGCGGTTGATATTAAAGCTTTCAGCAGCTTCAACCATGGCCTCCATTAGATAGAAAAAGTAAGCGGGCCCACTACCAGAGATCGCAGTCACGGCATCAAGGTCAGATTCTGCATCGAACCATGCCACCTTACCAATCGTCGATAGCAATTCCCCGACGCTATCGCGGGTCGTCATTGCCACGGTAGCGGTTGCAAATAAACCGGTCATCCCTTGGCTCACCAACGCCGGTGTATTGGGCATGCAACGGACAATCTCTGACGAGCCAGACCATTTGATAAGCTGCTGGGTGGTAATGCCCGCGGCAACACTAATTAAGGTTTTAGACGCTAGTTGTTCTGTGGCCTCGCGGCAAACGGTTTCCACAAGGTTAGGTTTCACGCAAATAAAGACTAAGTCCGATACGTTAATTGCGGCTGCGTTGTTCTGAGACCAATTCACGCCCATGGCTTCAGCTTTAGCACCTTGCACCGGGCTTGGGTCTGAGATGGTAATGGCGCCTCTGTCATAGCCTGACTCAACGAGACCTCCGACAATGGCTTGGGCAATATTGCCGCCGCCAATAAAAGCCAGTTGGGTTATCGTCATAATTTCTCCTTAGTGACTCCGGTCACCAAATAACGCGGACCCTACCCGGATCCAAGTAGCGCCAGCTGCAATGGCGACCTCTAGATCATCACTCATGCCCATACTCAGCTCAGTAAAGCAGTCTTGTGGCAAGTCGGTTTTTAGCGTCTGCTGCAAGGCTCGAAGGTTTTGAAAAAAATGACTTCGCTCGGTTAGATCATAGCTTGCAGGTGGCATCCCCATCAGCCCTAAAAGCGTTAAATGCTCGCAGCTTAGTACGTGATGGATAAGCCTCGGTAATGTCTCCGGTGATACGCCGCCTTTGCTCGCCTCGTTCACCAAATTGACCTGTAAGAAAACCCCCAAGGGAGGCTTTGTCTGAGGGCGATGGGCATTTAATCTTGAGGCGATCTTTTCTGAGGCGACTCCGTGGACAACATCGAAATGGGCTGCAATATCTCGAGTTTTGTTTGATTGAATTTGACCAATGAAATGCCACGTAGGCGCTGGAAAATTGGCAACTTTCGGCAAGGCGTCTTGTAAGTAGTTCTCGCCAAAATGTCGGAGCCCCAGATGATATGCGGATTGAACAGCTTCGATGGGTTTAGTTTTTGAAACCGCTAACAACGATACGGATTTGGGGTTACGACTGGCGTCCCTACAAGCGTTTTCAATTCTCGCAATAACTGCTGTTAAATTTTCTTGGATCAAGGTTAGATATCGCTGAGAGATGGCGAAAGCTATTGTCGCATACTAAGATACTAGAGCAAGGTGGAAGGGCAGCGTAAAGCAGCACAACAGACGAGTTTGACAATTTAGACGGAATGCAGCATGGACATAACGGAACTATTGGCGTTTAGCCACAAACAAGGTGCTTCAGATCTTCACTTGTCGGCGGGCTTACCGCCGATGATACGGGTCGATGGGGATATTCGACGAATCAATGTCCCCGCGCTCGACTCAAAAGAAGTCTACGCCCTCATTTATGAAATTATGAACGATAAGCAGCGCAAAGAGTTTGAGGAATTTTTAGAGTGTGACTTTTCGTTTGAAATCCCAGGTATTGCACGTTTTCGAGTCAACGCTTATAACCAAAATAGAGGTGCAGGGGGGGTATTTCGAACCATCCCAGCGAAGGTCTTAACGATGGAAGATCTAGGCATGGGAGAGGTGTTTACCAAAATCGCTCAAAGCACTCGAGGCTTGATCACTGTTACAGGGCCGACCGGATCGGGCAAAAGCACGACCTTGGCGGCGATGATGGATTACGTTAACGCCAACCGTTACCAGCACATTCTGACGATCGAGGATCCGATCGAATTTGTACACGAAAGTAAAAAATGCCTTGTCAATCAACGGGAAGTGCATCGCGATACCTTAGGCTTCAATGAAGCGCTTCGATCGGCATTGCGTGAAGATCCAGATATCATATTGGTTGGTGAAATGCGGGACACCGAAACCATTCGACTGGCGCTTGAAGCGGCAGAAACAGGTCATGTGGTATTCGGTACGCTGCACACCTCGTCTGCGGCGAAAACCATTGACCGAATCATTGACGTTTTTCCAGCGGCGGAAAAGTCCATGGTGCGATCGATGTTGTCAGAATCACTGCAAGCTGTGGTTTCCCAAACGCTGCTCAAAAAAGTCGGCGGCGGCCGAGTTGCGGCTCACGAGATCATGATGCTCACGCCGGCGATAAGAAACCTGATCCGTGAGGACAAAGTTGCTCAAATGTATTCGGCGATTCAAACCGGGGGTCAGCTGGGCATGCAAACGTTAGATCAGTGTCTGAAGAACCTGCTTCAAAAGGGACTGATCACTAAAGAACAGGCGCGCGAGAAAGCAAAAATACCCGAGGACTTTATCTAATTGCGGTTACGGCTAGGGAGAGACAGGAATTTGGTTTTGAAACCAAGTCTCCAGAATTAACACCGCCGAGAGATCATCGACCCGCGCCTTAGATGATAACGCCCTGGCCTCGACGCTGCTGAGGCGCTCGTCGATCATTTCATAAGGAAGGTCAAAGCGCCCGGAGAGTCGTCGAGCGAACTTAATCGCTCTGGCTGACATGGGGCTATCTGTTTCATCCATATTGATAGGTAGGCCAACAATAAAACGATCCGGGGACCACTCCAAAACAAGCTTAGAAAGGGTATCCCAATTAGGAATGCCTTGTTTGGCAGGAAGAATGGTCAGTGGAGAGGCCGTTTGTGTGACCCCTTGACCTACCGCAAGACCAATATGATGGGTGCCATAGTCAAACCCGAAAATGACACCACTGGTCATTGTGGACGTCTTGCGGAAGGGGCCATGAGCGCTGGATCAAAGCCGAGGTTTTCTGTTGCGGCAGGATATCGACGCTCGCTGGGTACGCGGAGGAGAGTGGGCAGGTTTGGCTCGGTCAGCAGCCAAACATCTCTTTGGATTTCGCTTTCTAATTGGCCTTCTGACCAGCCAGCATATCCTACCATTGGTAACACCAATTGCCCTGGATGTTCAGCATTGGCAGCGGCTTCATCAAGATTATTGGCAATTTCGATTTGGGGGTTAGAGCCTTCGTTCAGCGGCACCATAATGAAGAACAAATGGTCTGTCTGAACAGGTCCGCCAATCAAAACCGGCTGCTCGCAGAGGCTTGTGGGTGCGGTTGGCATGAGTTTTTCTAAGCGGATAGAGGCTTGCCGGTTGAGCATAAAGCCCATGCTACCCGACGTCTGATGCTCGTAAACATACACCAACGAGCCACTGAAGAAATCATCACTAGCATGAGGATGCGCAATTAGCAGACTTTGATTGATTAGCTGTTGCATCATCGAGTGACGCTCACTGAGCGGGCGTTTTTTCTAAATTGCCAGGTTCGAACAATTTCGAGTACGTCGGTTGATTGCAACAGTTCTTGAGAGAACGGTGCAAAAGGTGCCGCCAAACGCACAATATTTTCTGCAGCTTGATCCAGTACTGGCTCGCCGCTGCTCACTAAAACCCGAACGTCACGCAGACCACCGTTGGCCTCGACAACCACCAGCAGTTTGAGTTGCCCATAGATGCCGAGACGGCGCGCTGCATCGGGATAGTTTAGATTGCCGATGGTTTCAATTTTTCTTTGCCAAGATCGCAAGTAATTGGCTTCTGGACTCGCAGCTGCGCTAACTTGTGAGAGGCGTTGCACCCGTTCCAGTCGAGGCACGCCGATATCGGTGAAGTCCAAAGACGGCCGGCGAAACTGAGCAAGGTCTGTCACCAGGGGCGGCCTTGCCGTCGCCTCGGGTGACAAGGGTCGAGGGATTGTGTCAGCGGCAGACTGGCCAGAGGCCGGTGCTGAGCCTAACGTGGTCTCAGCTGCCTTTAGTGGTAGCTCTGTTGTTGGGTTAGGCTCACCCAACGCCTGCTGATTGCGCTCAGCGATGAAATCAAAGGTGTCCGGATGCAGGGCCTCCGGGGTTAGAGCGAGGGTAATATCGAGCACTCGAGCATTGGCGGGTGGCTGGCCGGGCGCGAACTGCAGACCTAGGAGTAACATTGCATGCAAAATCAGCGCTATAAAGAGGGCAAACCCAAACCGATCAGTGCTAATTTGGAGATTGCCCTGCATGCGGATTAAGGCAAGACAGAGCTAAGATAATCGAGATAATCGCCAGCAATGTCGAAGCCTTCGCTGGCGTCGAGTTCTCGAATACAAGTGGGGCAGGTGACGTTGATCTCAGTGAGATAGGCTCCAATGACATCGATACCTACAAAGGCCAGTCCTTTAGCTTTTAGTACTGGGCCGACTTGACTGCAAATCCAAAGGTCTCGCTCAGTCAAAGGTCGCGGCACGCCGCTACCACCTGCCGCTAAATTGCCCCGGGTTTCGCCAGCCGAAGGTATCCTTGCGAGGCCTGCAGGGACCGGCTCACCGTTGATGAGCAGTATTCGGGTATCTCCTGCGCTGATATCGGGCAAGTAACGCTGCGCCATAATTTTTTGAGTACCAAGTTCCGTAAGGGTCTCAATAATGACGTTACGATTACTGTCCCCCGGGCGTATCCTAAAAATCGACTGTCCGCCCATGCCATCCAAGGGCTTTAAAATGACGTCCTCATACTCGGCTTGAAATGCTTTCAATTCATCGGGATTAGACGAAACAATCACCTCCGGTACGCATTGCGGAAACTGCAGAGCGAATAATTTTTCGTTGCAATCACGAATGCTTCCGGGTTTGTTAAAAACCGGAATGCCCAGTCTTTCGGCGAACTCAAGCAGATACGTGGCGTAGATGTAGTCCATGTTAAAAGGCGGGTCTTTGCGCATTAAAATGCAATCGAAGTCGCTGGCGTCTCCGGTACTGACCCTGACGGTTTCGTAGTAATCGTTGGGATCGTCTTTGACCTTGATGGTCTGATAATTCACCTGTAAGCGATCTTTATTCAAAGATAGGTCGCCCAGCGTCATGACAGAAATTTGCCAATCCCGACGGGTTGCCGCCAGCATCATCGCAAAGGTGCTGTCTTTTTTGGGATTAATTGATTCAATGGGATCCATCACGATCCCCAAATGCTTGGTCAAGGCGCGCTCCGCATTGCAGAAGGGGTTATTGTAGCGAGTAATCTTGTTAGGCAACAGCGAGGCATCTAGCCAGCCTGTTGAGCGATATTAATCGTTTGACAGACCTAAACTGATTTCGCTGAGACCTGAGATCGCGCCTTTCTCAACGGCCCGGCCATTGGTAATGGTCAGATCGAAATCGGTACTATTTGCCAGCTCATTAGGCACGTGGGACAGCAATACAGCTTTAACCTGCTCAGAATCAGCCTGAAGGGCGAAGCGATTGGTGGTGTGAGTAAAGCCGTTGCGTTGATCAAAAATTGACACCGTGATTTTCTCTACCTGCAGGATATCGCCGCTACGTTCGTAAAGGCTCTGTTTTGCTAAAAAATCGTGTTCGCTTACCCACAAGCACATCGCAAGATCTGAGACCGACATACCATGTTTGCTTTGCATCATGTACTGCCAGAGTTTGAACAATTCGAACTCAACAAAACGCGATTGGGGCTTGCCGCTACTTGGCGTCAAGATGCATCGAATAAGCTTTTGATTCGCGTGTTGGGTCATAATGGCTAACTCCGGTTCCGGCAAAGAGTGTAAACCAAACGGTACGCCCACGTCAGGGTTTTAGTGATGCTGAAAGCTAAGGATATTCACCAAATACGGTGTAAAGATGCGCCAGTAGCGCCGCCGGCGCCGTTTCGGCGCGCAGCACCCGTGAGCCGATGGCATATTGGATAAATCCATGCTGGGTTGCCAGGGCAATCTCGTCCTGACTGAAACCGCCCTCAGGCCCAATTGCCAGGGCCAGCGTTTTGATCGGCCTTGAAGATAACGATGGCTTTGGTTGATCGGATATATTCGCGATGAGTTTACAGTCAAAGGCTGTAGCCTCCGGCGCGGTTATGGCCTCGGAGAAAGGTTTTGCCTGAGCCAGCAATGGGACTCGAGTACGCCCAGATTGCTCACAGGCGTGTTCGATGATCGCGCGCCAGCTGGCCTCTCGGCGCTCAGCCTGGGCGCGCTTCTCGCTGAGATGCTGGGTAAACATAGGCACAATGGCTGCCGCACCGAGTTCGGTAGCACGCTGAAGCGCGGCGTTCATGGCATCTCGCTTTAAGACACTGATGTAAAGGGTGACCCTAAGCTTGGTTTCTCGGCAGACTGGGTTGTGTTCCATCAAATGAAGGGTCGTTGCGGTTTTCGAAAGGCTTGTTACCGATGCTGGAAATTCGCCACCTTCACCATTGAAAACGACGACCGCGTCACCGACCTTTAGCCTAAGCACTCGGCTCAGGTGATGGTGCCTGGTATCGGTGACAGTCAGGGTTGACCCCTCAGACAGGGGCAGGGTGATCAGAACCCGAGGGGTATACACAGCTAATATCCTAGGTTTTCTAGAATCCTCGCACTCGGTTTTGATTGATTCAAGGTATAAAAATGCAAGGCCGGCGCGCCGCCCTCGATAAGGCGCTGACAAAGGTTTGT
>Ga0255758_10000529_pt1 | contig 43382 bp, 24 predicted proteins | sample 011ome_24_FD_179958 | JGI IMG/M metagenome (GOLD analysis project Ga0255758, IMG submission 179958) | Coastal salt marsh microbial communities from the Groves Creek Marsh, Skidaway Island, Georgia - 011513CT metaG (version 2) | ecosystem: Environmental > Aquatic > Marine > Intertidal zone >... | reverse complement strand
TTCTTCTTCTTCTTTTGGAAGAAAAAAAAAGAAGAAGAAGAAGAAGAAGAAGAAGAAGTTGTCTCGTCTCCTCACAACAAGTACACCACAAGTCACAAATAAAAGCAGAGAGAGTCATTAGAGAGAGAGATTGATTGAGAGAGATTAAGAAGAAGAAGAAGAAGAAGATCGACGATGAGAGAAGAGAAAGAAGACAAAAAAGAGAAAAAAGACGAAGAGAATTACGACGATTCAGACGACGACGATTCAGACGACGAGCGCACTTTATTCGAGTATAAAGATTTAGCCGGGAACGTGCAAGGTCCGTTTCCGTTGACGCATTTGGAAGCGTGGAATCGAGACGGCTATTTGAGTCGAGAACTGGAAGTTCGTCGTTTACGTACTATTACTAATAATAATATTAATAATAATAACAACAACAACAACAACAACAACAACAACGACGACGACATAAACGTGAACGACTCTTTGTTGGAGTTCACCACGCTCGGTCGAGTGTTGGATGCGCGCAACGAAAAATTGTTGAACAAACGAGAAGAAGAATTCAAAGAAGAATTCAAAGAAGAATTCAAAGAAGAAGAAGAGAAATTGAAAGAAGACAAACAACAACAACAACAACAACAACAACAACCAAAGCACGAAACGTCGTCGTTATTAGATGAACGGTTGAAGAACGTGTTTGGCGGCATCATCATTGGTGGTGGTGGTGGTGGTGGTGGTGGCAGCGGCGGCGATGGTGAAAATGCAGTCGACGACGACGACGAAACAACAACAACAACAACGACAAAGAAGAAGAAGAAGAAAACGTATTCTTCGGGGGCGCCTTTCGCGTTCGGCGGCAGTTTCTTGAAAAACGACGATGGAAGCGCTTTAACCGAACGAGATGAGGAAGCGATCAAAAACGTTGAAATAGAAGATGATGACGATGACAAAAGATACGAGAAGAACGACGATGAAGAAGACGAGAACGACGAAGAAGAAGCGAAGCAACACGCGTTGCGACTGTTGGAAGAAGAAGAAGACGGTCAAGACGCGGAGGAGGAAACATCCAAGGCGAAAGCGAAACGGAACCAAGTTCTCGAACAGTTTGAGGACGAGCGCGAGAGCGCGAAATTCGACGTGGACGAACGAACGAGCTTTGGTGGAAAACATCCGAAAGAGATTCCAACGATTGGCGCGAATTTTGGCAAAGGAAATAATGCCAAAGATCCGCGACTTTCCAAAGAGGCATCGCAGTTGCGAAAGCTATGCAAACAAGGCACCAAAGCGCTGCTCTTACCGACGCACGAACTTTTGATGAGCGCGGCGACGAGAACGTTCGTGATGGATAGAAAAGACGACGACGACGTCGTCGATGGTGCGCTCGATGAAGACAAAAGTGGCGAGAAATTTCAACGCCCGAGGAAAGAGTACGAAAATGAAAACGAACGAGACGAAGCGCTCGAGGAGGAATTGAGAAACGTTCAGAAAGGTTTGCTCAGCAAACTCTACGATGGAGATAAAAAAGAAGAAGAGCGAATAGGTGCGACGAAGAAACGACGCAAAAGCGTAGACTTTGATCTGAAGGAAGAAGAAGAAAACGACGATGCGAGAAGTGATGGCGAGCGATCGGATATTTCCTGGGGCGCAAAAATGGGCACGTACGAAGATCCAGCAAAGAGAAGCAGAGCGGTATCCTCCTCTGCCGCGGCGCGAAAAGCAGACGACGATGGCGATGAATATGGAGATCGAAAAGGAGACGAAGGAGAAGATGAAGAAGAAGATCTTGAACGAGACAAAGTGCGCCGCGGAAGAAAGAGAACAAATAGAGATGGTGGTGGTGGTGATGATGATGATGATGATGATCGTAGGCGCGATTCAGAAGAAAAGATGAAAGAAGAAGCGCGAAAACGACAACGAGCGTTGGAAGAAGAGGAAGCGGAGCGACAACGACAACGGCAGATACTCTTAGAGAAGGAAGAAGAAGAAAATAAACGCGTGAAGCACATCGAGTTTATGAAGTATTTGCACAAAAATCCAACCGCCGGCGAATGGTGGCTTCCAAACGAAGAAGACGGGAAGCCGACTTTGGGTCCGTTTCAATGGGCGGAGTTGAGCGTGAATTTACCGGGCGTGCGAGTCGCGCACAGATACGAAGATAATCGATGGCAATTTGTTGGAAACGTCAACGAGAACGAAAATTTAGTCCCATTTGTTCCGTATAGTTCCAGTGCCGCCGCCGCCGCCGCTGCAGCGGATAATCCTCCAGAACTAGCCATCGCGAAGAAGATGGAGAGAGAAAATGTCTTTTTGCCGAGAAAGCAAAAACCGCTCGAGGACGATACAGACGAAGAAGAAGAAGAAGAAGAAGAAAAGGTATCGTCCGATGACGAGGTAGATGATGGAGACGATGGCGTGGAGAAAGAATCATCCGAAGAAGGACTCGTCGTCGAAGATGGCGAAGTCTACGACGACGATGGGGAGGAGGGAGAGGACGACGACAACGACGACGACGACGACGATAATGAAAATGAGAACACCAGCGACGATGATGAAGTGGATGCAGCTTTTTCGGAGAGCGACGAGAGTGACTTTCAGGATGAGGACGAGGGTGACGTTGATTTCAACGACGACGACGAGGATGATGATGCGAAGTTTACTCGATATCTCGACGTTGAAAACACGCACGAATGGTTTCGAAGAACCATAAACGCGTACGACGACGCCGACGACGAGGAGTTGAAAAGAAACGGTGATATGCCGACGACCCAAAACGATGGCGCCGACGAAGATGAAGGTAAAGAAGAAAAAGAAGAAAACGACGATGGAGAGGACGACGAGGAAACAGTCCAAAGATGGTTCAGAACGCACATCGTCGATGGAAGTTCTCACATCACCTCCGCGGGATCGTTGGAACTCGCCGCCGAGAATAGTAATAAACGAGGCGGCGCGAACACCATGATGCGTTTCAAACGATTTGAAAATCTGTCGCAAATTAGCGCGTCGCTGAGCGCCGAATTATACGAATCCATCATGATGAACAAAGCGAAGAAGAAAATAATCTCTCAGTTAGTCGAAGAAGTGTTGGATTCACTTTAATAATTAGTTTGCAACAAGAGTTATTATTCGAGTTGTTGTGTGTAATACTAGTAGTAGTAGTAGTAGTAGTAGTAGTAGTAGTAGTACTAAATTTTCTCTCTCTCTCTCTCTCTCACTCCAGTCGTCCGAATAATCATCCCTCTTTCCCGGATATCACGAGAAGACCGAGAATGAAAATCAACGCGTATTTAATCATCGGATGATCGTTCATCAAAATCGTCGCTTTCCCGACGTGCGGTAAATATCCAACCGTTCTTCCCATGACGTGTTTCTCGTTCAACCATTTCTGTCCGGGCGCGTATAAGCCGATATCGTCCATGTAATTGTTATCGCCTTTCGTGAGCATCTCGTGTTTGAATAACGACGATTCAGACGACGACGACGAAGAAGAAGAAGAAGTTTCCTCCTCACTGCTATTATTATTATTATTACTATTATTACTATTATTATTATTATCATCATCATCACCTTCACCACTACCACTACCATCGCTCCTAGTGCTACTCAAACCGTCCTCGCCGCTGGTATTACCGCCGCGTCCTTGGTCTTTTTCGTTTTCGCCGCTTTCCTTTTTCGTCGTCTTAATCGTCGTCGGCAAAGAAGAAGAAGAAGAGGAAGAAGAGGAAGAGGAAGAAGGAGGAGAGACGAAAGGATGGAAATGGCTCTTTATGACTCTGTGTACGATTGGAATCTCCCTTCCGTCGATTGAAAAGACGATAATTTCCCCGACTCTCGTTTTCCGTTCTTCGTCTTCGATGTCTTCTTCTTTGATCTTCTTCAACGAGAGAAACAAGATATCTCCTCGTTTAAACGCGGGTTCCATGCTCCCACTCAAAACCACCACGACTGGACTTTCCGAGTGCGTGTATAAGCACAAACTCTTCCAAATCATTAAAGCGCTGGTCACGATGAGCGTCAAAGATAAAAGTTGCAGAGTTAACTGTCGCACGTTCATGGATCTAATCGCCACGAAGACGTCCGAGATTGGCAGGATGATGTGTCGACGAAGAAAAGATGAAGACGATGATGATTCTTTCTTCTTCTTCTTTCTCGTCGTTGGTGTTGTTGGTGTTGTTGGTGTTGTTGTTGTTTTCGTCTGCTTCTTCTTCGTCGTCATCTTCCTTCTTTTGATGCGACGCAGTTTGTTTAGGTGTGTTCTTTTAGTAGTATTCGTTATACTCTTTCTTCTGTATGATAAAAACTTTTTCTTCTTCTCTTTCTTCTTCTTTCTTCTTTCTCGAATTTTTTTTATTCTTCTTTTGTTTCGGGTTTGGGATCATTTTGGATAACACTTTTGCAAAAAAAGAAAACACGCAGAAACACACACTTCTGTCAAAACGGCAAAAAGAGAGAGAAGAGTGAAGTAAAGAGAGAGAGAGGTAGTAAAGAGATATGCGTTTTTTCTCCTCCCTCTCCCTCTCCTCCTGCGCGTCGTGTTCTTGTTCTTCTCGTCGGGGTTTGACTTCGTCGTCGTCGTCGTTTACGTCGTCGTCCACGTTTAGTCGTCGTCGTCAAAATCGAAGAAGAAGAAGAAGAAGAACGAATGAGAAGAACGCGAAAACCACGACGACGCTCATCTCCAACGACGCGAAGGAGAACGACAACGACGACAACGACAACAACAACAACAACAGAAGAAAAGAACCCGACGCCATCGTCAGCGTCAAACTGGACCAAGATGGTCAACGAGACTATCCCATCTACATCGGCTCCGAGCTCGTGAAAGAGCGAGGCGACTTGCTGCGAAAACACATCAAAGGCGAGACGGTTTTAATCGTCACGAACGAAACCGTCGCGCCGTTGTACCTGGAAAAAGTGAAAGAGAGTCTCCTTCTTTCGTCGTCGTCAAAATCGTTGAGAATCGAATCGGTCGTCTTGCCGGACGGCGAAGAGCATAAAAACTTGGACGTTCTCGATTTGATTTTCGAAAAAGCGTTGGATGCTCGCTTGGATCGGAAGACGACGTTCATCGCTTTAGGCGGTGGGGTCATAGGGGATATGACTGGATTTGCCGCGTCCGCGTATCAAAGAGGCGTGAATTTTATCCAAATACCGACGACGGTGATGGCGATGGTGGACTCCTCGGTGGGCGGGAAAACCGGCGTGAATCATAAAAAAGGCAAAAACATGATTGGCGCGTTTTACCAACCGCAGTGCGTGTTCGTGGATATCGACAGTCTAGATTCCTTACCGGAGAGAGAATACAACTCGGGAATAGCCGAGGTGATTAAATACGGTTTAATTCGCGACGCGAAGTTTTTCGATTGGATCGAACAAAACGCGGACAAGTTGCAAAAGAAAGCAATCGATCGAAAATCTTTAGTCTACGCCATCCAAAGATCGTGCGAAAACAAAGCGGAGGTGGTTGAATTAGACGAGAAAGAGAGCGGATTGAACGTTCGAGCGACTTTAAATTTAGGACACACGTTTGGTCACGCGATTGAAACCGGCGTCGGGTACGGGGAATATTTACACGGCGAAGCGGTGTCCATCGGAACCGCGATGGCGGCGGATTTGAGCTTCCGCTTGGGATGGATCGACGAAAACTTACAGACGCGAACGGTGGATTTGTTGAAACGATTTGATTTACCCATCGAGGTCCCGCGTGGTAGCATGACAAAAGAGAAATTCATGGACTTGATGGCGGTGGATAAAAAAGCGTCGCAAGGTAAAATGAACTTTATACTGTTAAAAGGCGATTTGGGCGGTTGCGTCTTCACCGGCGACTTTGATCAAACAAAGTTGCGAGAAACGTTGGAGAGTTTTGTCGACGGTCGTATAAGTCGTTAGAAAGAGAGATAATTGTTATTATTATTATTATTATTATTATTATTATTACGAGTTATTATTATTATCATCATCATCATCATCATCAAGTTTATATCATCGTCATCATCAAAACTCCATCATCATTTTCTTTCAATTGTTTGATGAGAAACTTTTCTTCTTCATTTATTATTTATCACATAACACGCAGGCAAATTTTGTTTCCTCTCGTCTCTCTCTTCTTCCTTCCTTTTTGTTTGTCTTACGTGGTAGAAGAACTCAAAGAAGAACTCAAAGACGACGACGACGACGACAAAGAAGAAGAAGAAGAGAAGGAAGATAAACGCCTCTAAAAAAGATGAGCATCGTTGAGGAAAAAGAAAGTTCATCTCCTTTTTCTCGAAAGACGAATTCATCGATTTTCGTTTTAGTCGTCGCGATTGTCAGCGCGTCCACGGCTGGAGTGATATTCAAAATACTCGAAGGGGAACCTTTATATAATAATAATAATAAAGGAGTTTTAGAAAAAGGAGAAAAAGAAGAAAAAGTGGCGGCGTTGTTAGCTTCTTCTCGCGTAACCGCGACGGCGTTGGTGCAGTTGCCGATATTTTTGTGTTCGCTTCTCTTTCGCTCTTCTTCTTCGTCTTCTTCGTCTTCTTTGAGAGGAGAAGAGAGGAAACGAACGAGGACGACGATACGTGATGAAAACAACGAGGAAGACGCTCGATATCTCCGCGAGAACTTGCACGTGTTCGTTCTGAGCGGTTTCTTCTTGAGCTTACACTTTTACTTTTGGATGAACGGCTTGGTGAGAACGAGTTTGTCGCACTCGCTTTTATTCGTCACGAGCTCACCAATCGCGTACGTATGTTTAACGGCGATGACGTTTCGAAGCGAGAAAGTGCAAAAAGTTATCGTTTGGGTGGTCTCGAAGAAGAATAGGCAGCAACAGCAACAGAAAAAGAATACTGTTGGCGACGAAGACAATAACGAGACGCGCGAGACCGGCGCGAATGGAGGCGAGATTGAGTTGCACGAATACAACGTAGAAGAAGGTAAAAAAGAAGAAGAAGAAGAAGAGAATGAAAACGTTAACGACGACGACGACGACGACGATGAGTTTACAGAATTGTATACTGTTCCTCCTTCCTCTTCTGTTTCTTCTTCTTCGATTCTTCGATTCAAAGACGTTTCAAGTTTTGAAGTCATCGGCGCAATTATAGGTTTCGTAGGTTCGTGCATCATCGCTTTTGACGCAACAAATAAGAATGGTAGTAGTAATAGTAGTAGTAGTAGTAGTAGTAGTAGTAGTCAGCGTAACGACAGGCCTTCTTTGAAAGGAGACGTTCTCAGTCTGTTGTCTGCGATTTTGGTGTGCGGATACATCGCCATCGGGGCAAAAATAAGAGGCGATAGACCGTCGATGCCGATATTTGTGTATTCGTTTCCTATCGTCGCCTCGGCGGCGATATTTTTACAAATTGTGGTGGTTCTCACGTGCGCGTTTGATGATGACGGCGGCTTTAAGCCGACGGTCTTTTTAGAAAGTTATCGATGGATGAGATTTTGGGATCCCGCGGTTGGCCAAAAGACGTGCTTCCTCGTCTTTTTCCTGGCCGTCGTCCCTGGCACGTTAGGTCACTCGGGCTTTTTCGTCGCCATGAAGCACTTATCCTCTCTGACGGTCACATTCGCGTTATCTTTCGAACCAATCATCGGGTCTGCGATTGGATATCTGTTGTCCGTTTCTTCAATTCCTGGACCGGCCACATTTGTCGGAGGATTCGTTTTGTTAGTCGGCGTGTACTGTTGCAACTTGTAGTAGTTAATCTCTATCTAAAAGTAGTACCCTGTACGTACACGTATATACATTTCTCTACTACTCGCTACTCCGGATTCGACTCAATCCGACTTTCTTCAACGATTGGTCCGAGGAACTCATAATCATATCGAACGGGTCCACCGAATCAGCCTCGATCGCTTTCTGTCGGATTTCATTCGCGAGCGCGATCCGCACCCGTTCGTGCACTAAATCTTTATGCCTTTGACTGTTTCTTTTTAGTAGTTGTTTCGACCTAGTAGCGTTATTCGTTTTGTTATTATTATTAGTAGTAGTAGTATTGTTTAAATTATTCTCGACAGCCTCTTCCTCCTCCTCACCATCATCATCCTCGTCATCATCATCATCATCATCATCACTGCCGTAAATCAAATCCAACTCCGCGTACAATCTCAACTGCACCTCGTCCTCTTGCGCCATGCACTGTTTCGTCTTTCTCCACAACTCTTTCGCCTCTTCTTCGGTTAAATCCGAGGCTTCTTTTCGAAACTTTTCGTACGCGTTGGACCAATTCTTATTTTCTCCTCCTCCCCCTTTATTCGTATTCGTAGTATTCATGTCGTCGTTGTTGTTGTTCATTTTCCCTTCTCTGGTTGTGCTTCCGCACATGGTCGTTTTTGGCACCGCGCACAATATTCGCTTCATTTCTTTACGTTTTAGAGAAGAAGAAGTCAAGAAGAAGTCAAGAAGAAGTCACAAGAAGAGGATGATTTGTGATTTTTGATGTGTTGTGTGATTTGAGGTTGTGTCCTCTAGGCCCCCAAAACTCCCCCATTCATGAAAAAAAGCAAAAAAAAAGAACCACCCAAAAAAACTTTTTTCTTCTCTTTTGTCTCTTTTGGTTTTTACGACGTAAAACACACGTCAGCCGCACGCTTTCTTCTTGACTTGTGTGGCTACAAAAACAACGCATCACCAAAAAACAACCACACAAAACACACACGCTTCACTACTACTCTATATACTAAAAATGGCTCTCACTATCATGGCATCTCTGGCTAAGGTGCGACGACTCTTTCTTCTTCTTCTTCTTCTTACTCTTCTTCTTACTCTTCTTCTTCTTTCACGTCGCGTTTTAAAGCGCACTCATCACGGAAGAAGAAGAAGAAGAAATGGAAGAAGAAAAAAGATTACTCGCGTCGTCGTCGTCTGAATCGTCGTCGTCTCGTTTAATCTTTTTTCTTTTCCATCTCTTCTTCTTCTTCTTTCTTTCCAAACTTTGCGCGCGTCTTTCTCCTCTCTCTCTCTCTTTCGTTCTCTTTTACTCTCTTTTGTCTTCTGATGCAATCGAGAAGAAGAAGAAGACAAAGAAGAAGAAGAAGAAGAAGAAGGCTTCTCTCTCTCTCTCTCTCTTCTCTTCTTTTGAGTCCCTCGTGGTTGAAAGAATATCACACAAGAAGAAGAAGAGAGAATAAATACGTCACGTCATCAAAAAAGAGAAAAAGTACCACTTTTGACGAAAAAAGTTTTCACTCTCTGGCTGACGTGTGGCTCAAAAAAAAAGAAAAATTTTTAACTGACACCTTTGACATTTTTCTTTCTTCAAACCACCACCACCACAAACATACTAACTAATACTAATAAAACATTACAGCCGACGGTTCGCGCGTCTGGATCTGGCGTTTTCGACAAATCCAAACAATACGCGGACATCAAGGAAGCGACTGCGGCTGGCTTGGACGGCGCGTGCGCGCCGTTCCCGGAAGGCTTGGACATCCTCGGCTTCTGCAAAGGCATCAACGGCGGCGACTTGCAACGCTTCCGCGAAGCCGAGATCACGCACGGTCGCGTCTCTATGATTGCCACCGTCGGTTTCTTGGTCGGCGAACAAGTCGAAGGCTCTTCGTTCTTGTTTGACGCGCAAGTCACCGGTCCGGCCATCGACCACTTCCAACAAACCCCGGGGTTGGTTTGGGGCTTGGTTGGCGCCACCATCTTCTTGTTGGAATCCACTCGCGTCCAAAAAGGCTGGTCTGATCCGTTCACCAGCGAGTTGTTCTCCTTGAACGACGACTACGTCCCGGGCCAATGGGGCTTTGACCCGCTCGGCTTGTCCAACAACAAGACCGCTGAAGACATGGCCGAAGCGAGATTGAAGGAAATCAACAACGGCCGCTTGGCGATGATCTCCATCTCCGGCATGGTCGCCCAAGAGTTGGTTAACGGCTTGAACCTCATCCCGGCCGATGAAGTCCTCGAAGAAGGCAGAGGCGCCGCGTTGGTTCAAATGGGTAAGCAATGCGCTGGTGCCGTCGACGAAGCCGCGTGCGCCAAGGCGTTCGAAGCCGCGGAAAGAGTCGCGGTTGCCGCCGGTAAGTAAATGTTTTTGTCGTCAAAACTTTTTCTTTTCTTCGCAGAGAAGAGGGAACGAGGATGTGAACACAAAAATATTTGGTTTTAGAATTTATATAATGTATCAGAGAGAGGGAGAGAGAAGAGTAAGAGTTTAACGGAAAGAGAGAGAAAGAGGAAGAGAACGCGCGCATATACACTCGAGCAGAGAGGTTATGGTTTTATTACGACGTGAAAGAAAAGGAGTTTGATTAACACAACGCTAAGTTTTTATTATGTCGAAAACGTATTTTACTCATACGAGTATTTATTTCCTCTTCTTCACCTTCTTCACCTTGCGTAGTAATAGAACTTCTTATTCAGAAGTTAATCTTCACTTCGACGGCTGCTGCAACCAGAATACAAGGCGCTGCATACCGCTCCCCTTGTTCTTTTCCTTGGTAATTTCTCGCTCAAGCCTTTCTCGAATCTCGACTTCTTTCTTCTTCTTCAACAACGTTGCCACGCGTTGCTTACACTGTTTCACCGATCTTCCCGGGAGAACCTCGGTCGATTCAAAGACGGACCAGTCTTTCCGCCTCTCCTTCTTATCGATAAAATTCGCGTGCAAAACTAACAACATCGCGTCTTCTTTCGGAGTGAATTTTCTCTTCATCCCAGTCGCGGTTCCGAACTGTTCGTTCAAAAGAGAAGGTTGTAAAATGTTCGTCCATCGTTCTCGACATTGCTTGTCTCTTCTGTTCGTGCTCATTTTCTTCGCGACGAGAGACCACGGAATCGCATTACTCTCAGCATTATTATTGTTTTTCTCTTTCTCTCTCTCCTCCTCCTGATCCTCCTCATCTTCTTCTTCTCCGTCTTTTTGTTCCCCCAAAACAATCGCCTTCAACTCTTCGTCTTCCTCTTTCGTCCACTTACCTTTTTTGTACTCCTTCTCTGAATTGTTTTGCATCAACTTTAAAAAGCGATGCTTGCACTGCGTGGCAGTGTGACCATATTCTGGTAAGAATCTCGCGCACTCGTTCCATCTGGCTTGGCCGCACTCTTGGACAAAAGTCTGGAGAGCGCAATCGTCTTCGCTCGTCCATTTGGAGCGGGTTATATTTTTGTTCAAGATAGTCTGGTATCGATGGAGACACTGAAACGGCGATCGTAGCAACAATTCTCGCCGTAAATTCTCCTCTTTCTTCTCCTCCCCCGCGTCGTCGTCAACATCGTCGCCCTGTTTTGTTGTTCCACTCCTCGAGCGTTGTTTCATGTGCACGTTCAAATTGTTCGCTACTCGAAACCACTTGCGTTTTTCTATTAAACCACCAGTTTCTTCTTCTAATGCATCTTCCTCGACGAGAGAAGCGAGAAACGTGTCTTCCTCTTCGCTCCACAGCGCCGCGTTCGAGGAGGAAGTCGCCGTCTTTTTTTCCGAAGAAGAATCTATCGTCGATGCTATCCTCGGATCAACCGCGTGTATCCATCGTAAACGCAAATCGTCAGGCGTTCTCGACAGCGCCAGCTTATTGTGATCCACATCGTCGTCATCGTCTTCTTCTCTTTCTTTATTATTACCATCATCGGCGCCAGTTTTCTTCTTAAAAACGCACAGGTTTCGAACCGCGGACCAGTCATCGATCGATGTTGGCGTCGTTGTCGATGAAGAACGGCGAGAAGAACAGTTCTCCCAAACGCTTTGCCATCCTCTCGAAACGTCTGTTAAAATGTCTTCAACTGGGATTATTTTCTCCCCAGCCAACTCTTCCAAGTCGACTTGTTTCCTCAGACGTCTCTTCTCGAGCAGATACAAGCGAACGCCTTCTGTTAAAGCCAAATCGTCTTTCTCCGACCAAGGTTTGAAACCGTTACTAGAGGCATCGTTGAAGTGCAAGGGAATCTTACGCTCGACGTTTCTCGCGAAAGCCGAATCGTTGTTACCGTTGTTTATATCGTTTGGAAGAAGAGCTTTTGGAGATAATTTATCGTCGTCATCGTTTTCAAGCTCGCTTGCGATTCCAACCACCTGAAAATACGCCGACGCCGACGGGGACGACCAATGATTATTGATTTCGTCGTTGTCGGTGGCGCTAATGTTATCTTTATTACTCTTCTTCGACGGAGGACGGCCCATTTTTCTTCGAAGAATTTTCCCGACGTTATTCGCGATTGCTTCCAACTCTTCGTCGCAGTCGTCATTTCTCCTTCTTGGTCTTTGTCTCGAAAAAGCGTTCTTTCCATCACTATCACCACCACCTCCATCACCATCTGCGAGAGAAGAAGAGGCGTCGGCAGCGGCAAAATTATTTTTCTGCTCCTCTTTCGCTTTTTCTTCTTCTTCTTCTTCTTCTTCTTCATCTTCTGATTGCGTCTGTTGGTGTTTGCGACTTTGCCAAAGTTCCTTGATTTCTTCAATTTTCAAAGCGTCTCGTTCAATCAACGCATCTATGCTTTCCAACATTTCCTTCGCGCGCGCTTGCGTCGCTCTGTTTGCTCTCAACGCCTGTTCAAATGATGATGCTTTCGATGCTCCTCCTCCTCCTGTTGCTGCTGATGGTGGTACTGGGGACGCTTCTTCGCGTTGGTCTTTCTCGTCATCACTCGTACTAATAATAGTTTCTCTTTTAAACGCTTTGGAAACCGCGCTCTGCGCGAGCGCTGATTTTTGCGCCCAAAGCGGTACTCGCAGCAAAAACCGCTTGTTCTTGTGAGTACCGTCGTTAATAGCATTTTCACCGCCGCCACCACTTTTGTCAGTATTATCAGCAATAGCTAGCTCAGCTCTGGTGGTGTCACTTCGAGCACTAGTACCACCCAAAGCGCCGTCGTCGTCGTCGTCGTTTTTCCTTCTCCGCGTCGTCGTTTGTCTGCTGCTTCTTTTGTGCTTGGCGATTTCTTCTTTCCACGCCGTAATGTCGTACGTTTTCGTCAATACTGGTTTCTCCTCCTCATTTCCCTCCTTTTCCTTTTCCTCTTCCTCTTCTTCTTCTTCTTCTTCTTCTTCTTCTTCTTCTTCTTCTTCTAATTCTACTTCTAACGCCTCCTCAACATCAGAAACGTCAATTCTCTTCCTCTTCGCCCCGCCGACCACGACGGGCAAAGACGACCCTTTTCGGTGGCGGTGGTGGTGGTGGTGGTCGTAGCGTCTCCGTTTCTGTTGTCGGTGGTGTTTCTCTTCTTCTTCTTCTTCTTCTTCTTCTTCTTCTTCTTCTTCTTCTTCTTCTTCTTCTTCTTCTTCTTCTTCTTCTTCTTCCTCAGCGGTGGTCTTCTTCTTCTGAATCGTCGTCGTTTTCTTTTCTCTTTTCTTCATCTCTTTCTTCTTCCTCTTCTCTTCCTTCTTCATCTCTTTCTTCTTCTTCTTCTTCTTCTCTCTTCTTCTTTGTTTTCTTCTTCTTTTCTCGTCGTCGTCGTCGTCGTCGTCGTCGTCGTCGTCGTTGTCATTATTTTTCGACAGAAGAGGCTGCATTTTCGTGTGAAATGTGCGTGCGTGTGAGTGCGATCGTTCTCTCGCCTATGGCATAGCTGTCCTATGTTGTCACAAATGCTCTGCTTGTTGTGAGTTGGCGTTCTTTGAGAGGAGGATAAAATACAAAAAAAATAAAAATGGACAGGACAGACAGATGGACCCACAGTCCTTTTTTATTTTTTTCTCCGATGCAAAAGGCAGAAAGGCCGAGTAGCCCAGTCCCCTTTGCCCCTAAATGCCCCATGGTTGTGGATTTGATGGACAAGAAACTTTTTCTTCTTTTCGATTGGGCGAGCATAGTTAGAACCTTATACTAGGTTCAGGGCATTACAACTGAGGAGTTGCTCGATACACTCTTAAAAGCGCGGCTGTGTGTGAGTGCGAATGTTCCGTCAACTACACTTTGTTTGACATACTTGCAAATAGATCTGACCAAATCCCAGAGACGAAGAATTCTTAGTCTGGCGGCTTGACAGAATGGACTTTAAACACTCAACGGCAGGATATTTTTCAAAGAGGGAAGGAATCCTTTCTCCTGATGATAAGCTACTACTACTTCTATGTGATAAAGTAGTGAAAGTTTATAACAGAGAAAGTGGGAAATATATCGAGAGTATTACCGGACATACGAAAGAAATTACATCCTGTATTTTCCACCCACAAGATAGTAATTTTTTAATAACTTCTTCTCTTGACAGTAGAATTGGGTTCTGGGATTTTCAACACGGAGTCTACACATTTATTGAAGTGCCGGGCCCTATTGAGTCTATGTCTTGTCCCGAAGGCTCTACAAGAAACGATTTGATATTCTTTTCAACGCAAAAGCAAGGTGGAGGAGGCAGAGTTTGGGCACTCTCAATCACAAAGAGGAAGATAATAGAAAAGGTATTGAAGGCTGCACGAGCGCCAAAGTTAGTATGTAGCCCTAATGGTGCATTACAATGTGCATTTGAGCGTAGCTCTTTAATTCTATGGTATGTTTTTAAAGGGAAGCAAAACAGCAGAGTTTCGGATTTTATTCGTATAAGTCATTCCAAAACTGTAACCTCTGTTGCAATATGTCCAAATGAGAAAATTGTTGCAGTTGGGGATACTACAGGACGAATTACTTGCTACTATGGATTGACGATAAGAAAAGATGGGGGTTTTGTTCCCCATAAAAATTTAAGAAAAACTGGAAGTGGAGAAATTAGAGAAGACTTTCCTCACAATACACTTCACTGGCATTCTACGGCTATCGTTGCTTTAAAATTTACACTGGATGGGGTGAGCTTATTGTCATGCGCAAGTGAAGAAGTTTTTGTCGTTTGGTCCATCTCAGAAGGTCGAAAATCCTTTTTACCTCGAATAGGTACATCAATATCTACTATAATTCGTCTGAACACGGATGTATCCCAGTTTGTTCTTTGTGGTGTAGATAACTCAGCATATCTTCTGAGTTTGCCAAATTTGAGTCTAGAAGAAATACTAAGAGGTATAACAAACGATACTTATAATAGGAGCTGTCGCAGTGTTCGCTCTATAAATGCTATGTATGCTATCCCTTTTCAGCAGGAAAATTTATTGATGGTAAATACAGGCTCTGTAATTCAAGTTTTTGACTATAAAGCTGATAAGCACATAACTTGTTTAGAAATAACTGGCGAAGTATTCAAAGGTGCAGATGATAGCCCTGCAACAACTTTTAAATACAGAGTTACCATCGCGAGTTTTTCTGAAGATGGCATGATATTATTCACAGTGGATAGTAAAAACAAGATTGGTACTAGTATCAATAGCATCGAGACACTCAAAGTATGGGAGCAAATTACAATGAAAAGACATGTATGTTATCAGTTAGTTGGCTGCTGTGAATCTCCACACCAGCCTGCGATACGTACTATAGGCATTAGTAAATATCGTGGTTCCTACCGAGCATTTACTGCTGGTAAGGACAGTATCAAATTGTGGTCAAAAAAAAGTGGAACTTCCAGTTCATGGAGCTGTGAAACAACAAGTAAATATTTCAATGAGCAAGTAGTAGAAGTTGGAGCATTTAGTCAAGATAGCTCAATGCTTTTGACTTCCTCATCAAATATCTGCATATGGTGTGCCGAAAAACTTGACAAGATTACCGTATTTTCGGACTCGACTTTTTCTGGGAAGATTAATTCCCTTGCCACTGTTGGAAGCTTTTTTTTATGTGCATCACTTACTAGTATTACAGGTTGGGACATTCTAACTTTCAAACAGAGTTTTGTTTTTAGCGTCAAGTGTGAAGAGCTAAAGATTGATAGACATAGTAAACTTTTTTTAGCACAAATACATATTGAAAGTATTGAAAGAGTGCTAAATAAGGAGAAGCGAAGTGCAGGGATAGTTATGATATGTGATTACAATCGAATTTCTCCTGATCACTTAACAGTGATGGAGCCGAGTTCAGAATTAATTATGCTTCCGACGTCATCAAAAATCGACAAAAGAAATGTTCCTAACACGATAATTGCAACAGCAGACTCCAGAATTCTCGAGCGAGAGGCTCCACTAGTGCGCGTTAAAGGGATAATGAGTTCTGTTCATAATCATATGGATTCACTTCAAAATGACAAAGCTGAGATCGTTCTAAACAGTACTTTATTGATTCGTGGTTCTTCAAGTTGCTTTACGCACATAGCATCCTTTCAATTGCCACGAATATCTCTCATGTGTGGTGCTTTCATCGATGGATTGGTTAAGTCATAAAATAATAAAACTAGGCCGCCACGCGAGTACATTTTCATTCCTACTTTATGCAATACAAATACGAGTACTCACACAAGTGCATTTTGTAACCATGCAAATACCATGGGTTCATTTTTTTATTATCTGTTTCTGCAACTCTGTTGACCAAGCTTCAGCAGACACAAGAGTACGAGAAGAATAAGGAAAATCTTTTCAAAAAAATATATGTACGCGACTCGTAGTCATAAGGCACTCATTTTGGGTTCTTCAAAACTAAAATGATCGAATCTCCCCGAAGAAAGAGTTTGCTAATGAAACGATCTTTATTGCTTGGAGGCGTTTTAGATTCTTTCTGGCTATTTCGATCTGTCCAAACTTCTTTCACATTTTCGAGCAATAAGTTCAAATGGCGATCGAAAGCTTTAACTCTACCTAATAATTTTCTATTATTTCTGCAATTAATAAGGACTTGCGAATTTGTTTTTATTGCGCTAACCAAAACGGAGAGCGGACCATGCTCAGAATCCTCGGTAAAATCCTTAGGCATGCTTTAATTTACTTCTTCTATGTTAGCGCGTGGTGCGTGAATATTATTGAGGTTCGATCTGTTTTTTTTGTTTCTTACTATTTCGTATTCGTTCGTCAAGCGAATAAGGTTTTTTGGATGCATTTCAATTGGTCGTCGTCGACTCCGGGGATCACCAAATTTTTTTTGCGTTTTGGCGTATATCCAACATTTTTTTCCAGCATGTTTTCCATGATGGCTATTTCTTGCATTCTTGTTTTCACCCTTTCATGATTTTCTTTGACTTTCACGCATCTTACTTTTGATCAATTCGAACGCTCTTTCTCGCACGATTCAATAAGCACAAAAGTATTCATGTTCCGTAACCAGTATGACCAGGTAATATACATTTTTTAGCAGCTATAGGGAACATTAATCTTCGTTTTGAAGGATGTGCTGACGTGGAGTCCGCAGGGGCGTCTGCACCAGATCGAGTGTGCGTCTAAATTAAAAAGCATCCTTTTTGTTTTACTTTCTCCTTATCAGATGCTCTGGAAGCTGTGAAACAGGGCGGTGCCGTGGTTGGATGTAAGGTAAGTCAGTTAAAGGCATGTGTGAACGAAGAAATCTAATTTTCGTTGAAGAACGCGACAACCGTAGTGCTGGTGACCTTAAATCGAGAACTTCCGAACCAATCGAAACAACAGAAAAAGATATTCAAAATAGATAATAATATTGGTATTGCAGTTTCAGGGCTCGCATCCGACGCAGTTCTCTTGACTGAACAGTTACGTGCTGAATGCACAAAATCGAAGTTTATATATGGATCTTCTCCTCCACTTTCCCAGCTTGCAGATACTATTTCAAGAAAACTGCAGGTGAGAACTTATATATCATATGTATATAACAAGAAAGAACTTTACAAAATTTAATAGGGTCAAACACAAAGATCATCTCGACGACCATATGGTGTTGGTTTGATATTGGCCGGCTTAGATAATTCTGGGACATCTATATTTCACGTGTGTCCCTCTGGTAACTTGTACGAATATGATTGCTTTGCATTAGGTATAAAATAGCTACTTCGATTGAAAACTGAATTAAATCTGAGTTATTTTATGATAAGGCTCTCGCTCACAAGCCTCGAAAACTTATTTAGAAAAGTATATAGACACCTTGAAAGAATGCAGTCGTGTAGAGGTGCGAAATTTCAAGTTATTTATTACTAAATATGACATTCAGAATAGTTAATTAAGCATGCAATCAAAGCACTTGGAGAAGCACAACAAGCGAACGAAAATATATCTACCTCAAACTGTTCGATTGCAGTTGCATATGAAAATAAAGAATTTGCTGTTTTAGACGAATCGGAAGCTGATTATTACATGAATCTGCTTGACGAAACAAAGTAGTGAATTACTGAATGGAACCCTTTTACGAATATCTTACTTATATATCATCTTTGTCCGGGAGTTCCTGTGACTTCTCTTTATTTTCGTTCATATCTTTCTCTGCGTCTTCCTTTCCTTGCGGATTTGTGCCGACTGGCTCGGAGACATTCTTTGTAACACGAAAATCATCTTCATTCTTACCATAATCTAGATAGATTCCTCCTCTATCTTCCCCTTCTGACAAATCTGGCTCTATATTCATGTCTTGCGTTTGTGCACTCACCAAGTCTGGTGGAACTTGATAAAATGGTGCACCTGGTCTGGCAGGAAGTTTTGATAGATTCTCTAGAATACGATCACGTATGCCATCGATATATTCACGTGTATTCTGATTTTCCATATTGCTAGGGGTTATATGAAGTGTGTTTGTTGGTCCAAAATACTCACTATAATCATTAGCAGGCAGCACATCTTCTAGTTCACGGCCTAGTAAACAGCCAGTCTCGTACGTCCAGCAGCGTGCCACATTACGAATGGTGTATCCACCTCCACCAAGGACTAGTAGAGGTACATTGAACGTACTCATGTATTTCAAGCACTCCGCATGCCCTCGAATAGACAAGTTAAAACATCCTAGCCTGTCTCCCGATAGACTGTCAGCACCAGATTGGAATACAATAGCATCTGGAGCAAAAACTTCCATTATCTTTTCCATGATCGGTTTAAAGAGATGATCATAAGTTTCATCATCAATACCGTCTTTCAATGGTACGTTTACACTATAATATTTACCTTGATGTTGACCAACATCTTGTAAGTGACCAGTTCCAGGAAAATACTCACCGAATTTATGGAAAGATGCAGTCATTACACGGTCAGTTGTATAGAATGCTTCCTCAACACCATCACCATGATGGATATCAATATCGATGTAAAGAACTCGACTGTGAACCTTGAGTAGCTCAAGAATCGCTAACACGATGTCATTTACGTAACAAAATCCACTTGCTTCTGCCTTCTTTGCGTGATGTAAACCTCCTGCCCAGTTTATTACTGTATCTGCCAGCTTGTGATTTAACCTTACGGCACCACCGATAGAACCCCCCGTATATATCTGAGTGAAGTTGAAAAGGCCGTCAAAGACCGGGCAATCCTCAGCGACATTAAACCTTTTCAGTTGGCGCATATGTTCATGTTGGTTATCTGGTGTAATCATGCGTAAAAATTCAATATATTCATCGCTATGGAATTGTGTCATGTCTTCAGCATTAGCGAGCTCTGGTCTGAAAACCTGTGCAAAAGATGTCATATTCTGATGATTAAGGGAAAAAACAATACCTCCATTTCTTTATATAAGCCATAGTGCAATAGTAAGTTATGTGTCATGCGCATTCTGTGAGGTTTCATCGGATGTCCCTACATTTTCGAAGAAAGAAAGTAAGTTTATTGAAATATGGTACGAGTAGATACTGCTTTATGATATTAATAAAAAAACATTCCATGTAATCGTATACGATTGTGGAAGTTGTGATTCGGTTAAAATAAAATCGTGAGAAGTAAGTACCTGTCCATAGTAAAAGTTTCCGACTTCCGGATCATAGAAGTAAGAAATTTTCTTCTTTGAAGAAGCCATATTTGCTATCTGATTTCGAGATCGTCTCGTTTCAATCAATGATGAAGATGATGATATGTCTGTCTTCTAAATGTCACGAATACAGTAATAATCGTAAGAGAAGTTTGTGAATATTGGAGAGCCCAAATCGGACGAAAATTCTTTTCAAGTATCGCCCTCAATTCTTGCAAGACTGGCAGAAAGGCCGAGAGCCCGAATGGGCATGACCCCCTGCCTTCTTTTCGGCTCTCTCATTCTTGATTTTTTCATTTTTTTTTCATTTTTTTTGCGTCTGCTTTACAAAAATTCAGATTTTTCCAGGCTCCCCGTGTGCAACCTCCTACCCTCGTGTGCACGGAATTTACGTCAGAAGAAAAAGCGTTGCGAAGAGTCCGCAGGGAAAACCAAAGATTAATACGAGTAATAGCTGGCATATCATGGATTTGAGTGTACAATTGGGGAATCAATCATGTCCAAATTGGTTTACAGGCTTGAAGGGGTTACCTCAAAACTTTGACCTGATCATCGTTGGAGCAGGGATCTCTGGTTGCGTTTTTGCTGAACAAGCCTCTCGAAGATACAATCTGAAAAGTTTGATAATTGATAAACGAAAACATATCGGCGGTAACTGCTACGATTTCATCAACAGACATGGTATCAGGATTTCACAATATGGAGTGCACCTATTCCACACTAAGTTTTCTCGTGTTTGGAAATATGTAAACAACTTTAGCGACTGGACTCCATATGAACACAGAGTGAAGGGTAACATTAAAATAGGTGCTGGATATAGAATGGTTCCAATACCACCAAGTCAAGATACAATCAATGTACTATTCGGCGCTGATGTTAGCAACGAAATAGAAATGGAAGAATGGTTGAATTCGAGAAGAGTTCCGGCAGAGCAGCCTAAAAACGGCGAAGAAAGTGCTCTAGCTCGAAGTGGTGAAGAACTTTATAATGCTATCTTTAAACACTATACAAAAAAACAGTGGAATAAGTGGCCAAAAGAACTCGACGCAAGTGTGCTTGCTAGAATCCCTGTTCGTACTAATACTGATGATCGTTATTTCACAGACCCATTTCAAGCTTTACCAAAAGAAGGATACACAAAAATTTTTGAGAATATGGTTTTAGAAGATCCAAATATCACAATTCGTCTTTGTATAGACTACTTTGATGTCCGTGGTGATCTACCTGAGTCGAATCTTTTAGTTTTTACTGGTCCAATAGATTCTTATTATTCTTCTCTCGGTTTACCAAAGCTCGAATATAGGTCACTTAAATTTGAGGAAGAATATCATGAACCTGAGGACGGCTACTATCAAAATTGTTTACAGTTGAACTATCCGGGTGAAGAGGTAGATTATACTCGAGTAGTGGAATATAAGCACAAACCAAATCAACCTAAAGATGTTCACAGAAGAAAAGGTACTGTTATATTTAAGGAGTACAGCTGTGATGAAGGAGAACCATACTATCCAGTTCCCAATCCAGAAAACCGGAGTCTATACGGAAAGTATAAAGAGATGGCCGCGAGAGAAAGTAAAGTTTGCTTTGTAGGAAGATTAGCAAGCTACAAGTACTTCAATATGGATCAGGCATTTTTAAATGCACTTGAAATGTTCGACGAATATTTTAGTAGAAGTTCAAGTTTTCCGACTCATCTAGGGGAAGGAGATGGTCCAAAATAGGAAAGTTTCAACCATGTGTGATTGTTATGCATTTCTGAAAGTCTGTTAGATCCTTTTTGAGGCCAGCAGATGTTTATGTACATTAATAAACTTTACATCATACTGTATGAATGACGTTTTCCTATATTTTATCTCGAACAAACTAGCATTGTTCTCGTTCAAAACAGTAATCTTATGTCATGTGTAATAGTTGAATGCCCGCATGTATTCTGTTGCCTTGGAGGTCAGGTTGTGCCGAGATTCAGACAGAACAGATGCAGCTTTTTGAGCTTCTAACAATGTACCCTCTAAGAGTTTGGGAGTATTTTCTGTTTTCGTCTGTGCTTCGTAAAAAGATATTCTATTTTCAGGAGCCCTATACTTTTTCAGGAGTGCGATGAAAGAAAGGATATTAATGCTTTTTGCGTCCATATCATATAGAGAGTCCCATGATTTTGTTTTGCATGCACTTTTCACCTTAAGGAAGGTGTAATGTCGTTCAGAAAACATATATTTATCGCAAAATTTTGTAACTAAATTCACTCGTCCTAGCAACACAAGTAAAATAATTAACTTTCTAAGGCTCACTGTCCGGACAGAAATTATACCGTCCTCAAACAGTTCCATGTAACTCTGAAGAATACCAAAATTTTGATCCTTCAATGAGTTTAAAAATTTGTTGTCACTTCCCTTCACATTCAAAGTACTCTGGGACATATTAGCCTTGAACACTGTTCCAAAATATTCATGAAATTCAGCCTTGTTTACTTCATCTCTGAACTTCTGCTTTAATGATGGTATAAGCAAGCTTCTTACATTATATCTATAGTAGAGAATATTGAAAAAAAAATTTTGCTGCAGAAAATATTCCAGGCTAGATCCAGACTTATTCAAAAGAAACTTGAAAATAGTGAAGTATTGTGCATCAATGTCCTTGGAACAAATAGCCTTACTCATGGCTTCAATCATAAATTCATCAGAAGATAAATCTACTTGTAGATGAGCTCTGTGATCTAGTTGAACAATCTGATATTTTTGACGATTTGTAATTTTGGGACGTTCGATTAAGTCACACAATAATATATCTGGAAACTTCTTCCACAGGAGGAACAACTTTTCCGAGTGCCCTTTTCCATTTGAAGGCGAACGAATCAAATCCAACAGTATTTGGCTTCTTTTAAGGGAATCACTCTCAAACATTCTCATGGCTAGTGCATGGCTTCCAAAAATTAATAATCGCCTCAACAAAAGCTGCTTACATATCAATTTATACTGTACTGCAGTAAATGGCATACCAATAGAAGGATGTCGTAAATGGTTGAGTTTACGTAACAAGGAGCAGCATTTTACCACAGCTTTTTTTACATGAAATAAATTTGTCTGACACAGCATAGTTGAACCTAGAACAGCTTTCTCAATGTATCTTTTCTGTTCATCTCGGTCAAACACAAACTGTGCCATAGCAAAATGGTCATTTATCGAGATTAAATCCTCACTTTTCTTCGTCTGAAAGGGCTTACTATCATCAGCTGATAATGTTCTTAAAAGATCATATACGAAAACCTCCGTAGTACTGGTCTCCTCAGCATAGAAATGGAGGTCACATGATCCTTGTAACGGACGGAGAAAATCATGATAATAATTAGAAATCATGCGCATACCATCACAATCCTGAAAAATAGATGTACGTCCATGTATTTCCAATATCTTACACTCATTTCCAACCAAAATAGTTTTTTCACTCCACGTAAGAGCTACGGCGGCTGATGCGACCCATGCAATTTGTATTGGGGGATCAAGAATTTTTAAATTCACTTGGTATAAAATCTTTCCTAGATTTTCGTCAAATACTGATAAAATACCATTTCTTTGATACACTGCTAAAAAATTTTGTACATGACTTAAACGAATGCTATGAATTAGTTTTCTGTGAATCTGAGTCATACAAGTTATATGTCTAAAATATGATACTCCAGAATCTGTTGCAATATACAAATCATCTTTCCCTGTACCCGTAACGCATTCTTTAATAGCTAGGCATTGTACATTTTCTTGTGTGTTTAAAGTCATTTTCACAAACTTCACAATTTTGTCCCCACAAGATACTTTCACGAGAGAACCTCGCCTTGTTGTTGCCACGAAACCTTTGTTATAGAACGCAACACCATAAATCGATAAATTCGAAAGATGTAATACTTTTCTGGGAATGTGGTGTCTTCCACTTCCATAACTGAACACTTGCCCGTTTTCAAAAACGAATAACAAGGTATCATTTTGTACCCAATCGAAAGAAAGTAAATTGAAAGAAGTTCTCCAGTAGTATCCTGATATAATTTTACCTGATCCCGAGTATACTTTGACTATATACCCGCACTTTGTTTCGTGTAAATTCCAAATCAGAACTTCTGCTATGATTCCGCTGAAATTTGCGCAAGCAATCGGGTAAAAAGATGTCTTAGAAATTTGAAGTTCCCCCGAGAAATCGTATAGATTCTCCCGAGTAATTCCTAAGTTGTTGTAGAATATGCTCGAGTATTCTTTCCGCGTTGATACACTCATTACTACAAGCTATGTCAAATATGTATTGATTTATTATTTTAGAAGTCTGCTAAAATGTTTGACGTTTAAGGTTTTTACAAGTACTGGTACTGGTACGAGTAAAAGACCGTCTCTCCTGTGTGTGCTACAGTATACGAAGTGGGTCACTCCTCGTAAAAAAATAAATCGTGCGTCCAAGTCCCCAAACGATGTGTAACATGAGTCTGAAGTAGTTAAGGAAAAAGATGGGGGCACTAACTCCAATCTTTATCCAATGCATATATAATTCAATACCTATGTAATTCAATAATTCAATACCGAAGTTACCTCTCTAATCATTTAAGTCCGCACATAATCTGATATTCATGGCTGCAAGTTCTGATATCAGATATTTATAAACATACGGAACATGCACATTCACAATATTTGAAGTCGATCTACATGTTATGCAAATATCATTAGAGCATTCTTCGTTACGCAGTGCTACTTTTTGTAAGTGTGATATCATACTTCCACAGGAAGAGCATATTTTAAACGAGTGCTTATCTGAACTAGCGAGTAATCGATCTTGAATCAAATTTGCAACACCATGTGACAACAATGAGTCCCTCTCCATTTCTCCAAATCGAATCCCACCTCCCATTTTTCTACCTTTGATAGGCTGTTTTGTCAATGGATTGTTTGGACCTTCCGAACGCACTTGAAATTTGTCAGATACCATGTGTCGAAGGCGTTGGTAATATACAAGACCTATGAAAATATCGACTTCAAAAGTGCATCCAGTAAATCCATTTATCATAGTTTCAGTTCCAGTGAACTTATAACCCATATCTTTCAGCCTTTCGTAGTGATTATTCAGTGGAATTGTTAAATGCTCTTCCTTAAGGGCCTTGAATGGTGAAGCATCAACAAAATTTCCCGACAGTGCACCTTCTTTTGACGCAAGGCTTTCCATGAGCATTCCAATTGTCATACGAGATGGAAATGCATGAGGATTTATTATGATGTCTGGCTTTATACCATTTCTTTCGATGAATGGGAGATCTTCTTCTGGCCACAAATAACTCAAAACTCCTTTTTGCCCATGTCTACTGCTAAATTTATCACCAATTATTGGATTCCGGTTGAAGCGCAGAGTAACATCCAGTTTCTCATATGAACTTTGCTCTTGAGAAGCAGAAATCTTCACTCGATCAACTATGCCTTTATCCTCGCCCTTCAACATGGTCTTTTTTAACTTCCCAGAAATTCTGTTAGATACTGATATGAAGGAATCTCCCTTCTGCAATATACTTCCTGGCAATGGGGAAGCGTCGAACTTCGTCTGATTTAAGGGACCGGAAACAGTGAAAGTATCATTTTTGTCCTTCAAGGTTAGGCCTTCTGTCTTATACAACGTAGCATGAGCTAAGCCACGTTCCATTGAAAACTTGTTCATTATCATAGCATCCTCCATATCATATCCCGTATAAGATAGAACTGCAACTACTGCATTTGTTCCGAGAGGATAATTATCTATACCGTATTTATCATAAGTTTTTGTGAGTGCAATTGGTCGCTGTGGTGTATGGAGTCTATATAACTTTGAATCCGAGCGGAATGGAAAAGAATGCATCGGAACCCCCATTGTTTGCTTCCCCATCTGACATTGGTACATATTTCTTGGGCTCTGATTATAATCCGACCACGGAGTTAAACTTGCAACAGCACTGAGAAAAGAATCGGGGTATATTTCTTCGTGAGAGTATTTAAAAGACTTACAAAAGTCTCTATTTTCACCATCCTGTGTTTTAATTGACATGAAAGATTGCTCTAAGGTACCAATCAATTCCACGTTTCCTCCAGATGTCTGCAATACGGGGCGAACAAGTCGAGAAGAAGATGAGAATATATAGATTCCAGGATAAACCCCTCCCTTTCGAAAAGTAACATGAGCTATTTCTAAATCTCTTGGAATGTAAGAAGAACTGTCAACTTTTGCCCGCCGAAGAACCCTTACAGCATTTGCTGCATCTCTCTCATGTAACGATCCGATAAGTAAACCATCGAGAAGTACAGGAAGAAGACTTTCAAGATTCTCACGATTCGAGTCATTCGTGAATTCGAAATTGAGCCCTAAACTTTTCTTTACAGTCTTGCGAACTAGATCAAAATCCGTATCTCTTGTTTTGGCTACTACAATTTTGCATTCACCTGCCAAATGATTTAGAAGCCCGCATGGCGATCCATCTGGAGTATGTATTGGACATAAAAAACCCCAAGACTCTGGCAAAAGTTTGCGAATCGTAGTTGTTCGAAGTTCAGTAAAGTATGCTCCTCGATGAACAGATCGAAAATGAGACAAAAATCTCAAGTAATTTAACTTGTCTGCGACAATTGTGAAGCCGCTTGATTGACTCAAGCCAAGACCACTTTTGCTCACCAAATTTCCTGTGGCTAAAAAGTACTCAAAGTGTCGTCCTATATCATATTTTTGGATAACTTGCAGTATTGAATTTTGTATTGAATTTGGTTCCAAAGCTTCCACTTTATCAGTGTATGACACATCAAAGAGGGCTTGAAATTTCAGACGGATTTGCTCAAGCACATGTTCCATCTTTTCATAGAGTAAGCCCTGAAGTAATGAACCAGGTAACATGATTTCTTGATGGGCTAATGTATCCGGATTATCGGGCTTACATAGGCCTTGAACTAAAGCCGTTAACTTCTGCAGCATAAAAAGTAATAGATTTGCTTTTTCACTCTGCCTCTTCAAGTGAGTGAAAATATATCTTGCAATAAAAAATTCTCCTAATTCAACATCACTTACAAATTTTTGTCCGCGTAAGAGGTTTCTAAAATATTTGCCAATGTAACGAAGTGCATCCATTTTAGATAGAATGTCTGCATCAGTAGCCTCATGAAGGCAATTGATGATACAATCATTTATGAGGCAATTCTCAGAGTTACATCTATAATCTGAATTCATGAAAATTTCTTTTTCAGAAGAGTCCGTGATGGCTCGAATAATTATTCCTACAGGAATATAAAATTCCTGACGTTCTATAGTGAGACCTAATCTAGCACTCCCAGTTTTCATATAATGCAATCTTATAGTACTAGATATTTCTGTCTTATCAACACAACGAATAGAGGTAGCAAATTTGCTGAACAATGCCCCCCTTCGCAAAAAAGAACTTCGTACTAGACCTAACACATAATGCCTACGTTGCTGAATTAGAAGTCGGATGATTCGCTCAATTCCGTTTACAATAAAGTATCCACCAGATTCAGTATCTTCTTCTCCATGTTTGATAAGTCCAATTTTATCTAGTGATTCCAAGTGGCAGGCGTGACTAGCTACCATAATAGGGAAGCTGCATATTTTAATTATGTTCTTATGTACCGGATGATCACGGCAAGATCCAACTATCTTATGACAAACTGTGGACATGAGATTGCCACAATAGGTTTCCCCAGTCTCTCTGCATTCACCTGGAAATGTTCTAGGCTCAAATAGGCTTCCTTGAAAACTAGCATCCCTCCTGACTTTCTCAGGCTTTTCTAAATAGAAATTTTCGAACCATACTTGTAAATATGCACCCTTTCCATTTTCTTCATCCGACATCTTTATCTTTACATGCTGTAGTTCTGTCGACATATCACGTAACCCTTGATCTATGAACTGATCGAAAGAGTTAACATGGTCACTGACCAGCTGTTTGAGTCCTAAAAATAAATTTAGTTGTTTATAAATATACTTCCACAAGAGGTTCTTACCTGTTGTAATTTTGCTTTCCATTTTGCTTTCCATCTAGCTATCGTATAATTCTTGTGAGGAGTAGTATGACTTCAAAGTAAAGGAAGTCGTTATCGTTTTGCACTGAAGATTGCAAAAGACTTACTTCCCGTGAAGCGGCGGCGGCTGGATACCGGGAAAGAAAATTTATATTCTTTGTATGATACTATTCTATCCGCACACTGAGTGAGAAGATGTTCGGGAAAAGTAAGTGATGGGACAAGTAGAGAAGTAGAGATGAGCGCGCAAAAAATTCTCGCGTACCACTCAAGAAAGGCTATGAATTGCTGACTGAGAACAAACGGCAGATGATTCTATGGACTGTTTTCTTGTTTTTTTTTTCTGATTGGAACGTCTTGTTATATTTATGGTCACATGTACCATACAGGTACTGAAACAATTTGAGTATACATACTGTACGTACTGCTGGTAAGTCACATTCTCACATTCTTACACATGGTAAAAACTATGCATATATTAAATCGACACTTTGGAATTTCTGAATTTGAGATAGTTTGATATGTTTATCCGCGTGGTGTTCCAATAGTCGACGTGCCAATATTTTTTTTTGTATCCACTATCCTTTCAGACTGCACCTGCCCTTACTCTCTCAGCTGTCCACGTGCCTATGATAGTTTCCTGTAACAAAAAAAATATGGCCATTCTGTTTTTTACCCGACAATTTAACTTTACGACCCCATTTTTCAACGAGTGCGAGAAAAATATTTCAATTATCTTTCACAGTCTTTGACTCTTTGTGGATTGGAGTTTTTATAAAAGATTCAACTACAAACATTATAAACATCACTCCGCACGCTTATAATTTATTCAAAAATGAATGACGCGAAGCAAACGGATTATGCTGCCGAGTTTCTCTGGCCAAGCGAGGTAAACTCTTTCCTTCTGTTCTTGTTTTACTTTTTTCTTACACACATTCAACAAAATTACCCTAGGAATATAAGAAAGAATCATTCGTACAAGCTCGCGATCAATATGATCGAATGTATAAAGAATCAATTACAGATCCTTCTGCCTTTTGGTCTGCCATCGCTTCAGAATTTTACTGGAAGAAGGAGTGGGATCCTGCAAATATAGTTCAAGGGAATTTCGACACAACGAAAGGGCCAATTTCTACCTCATTTTTTTCGGGGGCACAAACTAACATAGCTTGGAACTGTTTGGACGCACAAATCTCCAAAGGTCGAGGTGATACTGCTGCATTTGTCTGGGAAGGTAATGGGCTGGATGAGAATAAGACGATGTCCTACTCAGAAGTCTGTTCCGAGGTGAACAAACTTGCTAACTGGCTCAGAAATATTGGAGTTAAAAAAGGTGACCGCGTCATTATTTATATGCCGATGATCCCAGAATTGCCAATTTCTATGCTCGCATGCGCGAGAATCGGAGCGGTCCATGGAGTTGTCTTTGCTGGTTTCTCTGCCGAGTCTTTGGCACAACGCATAATTGATTCTGAAGCCAAAATTATTTTGACGTGCAACGCAGTTCTACGAGGCACCAAGTTACTTGATCTCAAATCTATTGTCGATAGTGCGATAGGATTAGGTGGGGACGGATGTAGGATCACGCATTGTTTGTGCGTCGCAAATGAACGAGCGGTACCATTTTCGGAGTCAAATTTTATTCTAGAGCGGGATTTCTGGTGGAAGGAAACTGTCGAGAAAATGAGTTCGACGTGTGAGACTGAGTGGGTTGACGCAGAAGATGCCCTTTTCATGCTGTACACATCCGGCTCCACTGGAAAACCGAAGGGTGTAGTCCATACAACGGGCGGCTATATGGTTTATGCTGCTACGACCACAAAATATGTATTCGATTTAAAACCTGGAGATTTATTTTGGTGTACAGCTGACTGCGGATGGATAACCGGACATACATATGTAACATACGGTCCGCTTCTCAATGGTGCAACGTCCCTAGTTTTTGAAGGAGTTCCGAATTATCCCGACCCAGGGCGTTGTTGGGAAATAGTGGATAAATTTGGGGTTCAAGTTTTCTATACAGCACCAACCCTGATACGATCTCTTCAACGAGAAGGTGATGACTACGTTAAAAAGTACTCTCGATCGAGCCTTCGCTTACTCGGGACTGTAGGAGAGCCGATAAATCCAGAAGCATGGAAATGGTATCATAAAGTTGTTGGAAACGGTAAGTGTCCTATAGTTGATACCTGGTGGCAAACTGAAACAGGAGGGCATCTTATTACCCCATTACCTGCAGCTTTTCCTTCAAAACCGGGCTCTGCGGCTTTGCCTTTTTTTGGTGTCGAACCTGTAATTTTGAATGAGCAGGGAAAAGAACTTTTAGGAGAATGCGAAGGACTCCTTTGTATCAAATCTCCGTGGCCGTCCATGATGCGAACGATATATGGCGACCATCCTCGTTACGAAACTGCATATTTTAAGCCTTTCCCTGGTTATTATTTCACGGGTGACGGAGCGCGAAGAGATAAAGATGGTTATTATTGGATTACAGGACGTGTTGATGATGTCATTAATGTTTCCGGTCACAGAATAGGTTCTGCTGAGGTTGAAAGTGCCCTGGTTTCACATTCTCTATGTACGGAAGCTGCAGTGGTAGGAATCGAGCACGCCATAAAGGGACAGGGGATTTACGCATATGTTACAATACTTGATGGTGTTGAGTATACTATGGAGCTTAAAAAAGAACTTATAGCATGTGTACGAAGCACGATAGGTCCGTTTGCAGCCCCTGACACAATACATTGGGCACCTAGCTTGCCTAAAACTCGAAGCGGTAAAATACTTAGAAGGATTCTACGCAAAATTGCGTGCAAAGATGATTCTTTGGGTGATATATCCACGCTAGCAGATAAAGGTGTTGTTGAGGAACTTGTACGTTTGCGTGATGTTTGAAGCATGTAGAGAAGGCACAATCATATTCAGTTCGGGCACCGAATCGCCGAGTTAGGTTCCAAGTGTATTATTCTTACAGATCCAAGTAACTTTTCCTGTTTTAAATTTAGAATATTCAATCAATACGATATTAGAAGATGAGTTCTACTCACCGGTAATTCCTCTTCTGACTGAGCTTCTATAAGAAAACATAGATCTACCACAAGCAAACGCACATAACTACAAAAAAGTATTTAGAGAATGGAGTGAGTCCAAATGACCTTTACCCTAAAACAAATCTCACGATACTGCATGCAATAGCGCTGCTCCCTATATCGATATCTACTTCAAAATATTGAGCTTCCTTGTGATATTCCACCTAAAGATAAATTGTTAAAATTCAAAAAATTATTCAGTTATTAAATTACCCGCAGTGCGCCTCCAACTATGAGAGGTTTACGTCCGACTGAGCTCTGCACAATCCAGGGGCCCTTATTATTGTAAACAGTGAGTAATAATACTTTTAGAATATAAAAGATCATCTGCTAAAAAGTCTTACCGTTGAAACATTCGGAATGAGCTTGAATCGAGAGTTCCGATACTTATCGTCACAGGAGACAAAATTTTGAATCATAGCTCCCTTAGAAATAGCTTAAATCTTTGAGTCTTTCATTTTAATTTGGGGTTACCTCCATCACTTCCGCTTCAATCTTATAATAAAAGACAAGAGAAAAGTGGCGAGGACCAGCTGGAACTTGAAGATTAATTGCAAATATGATAGATTTGGCATTGCAATATTTCTTAAAGTAATGTGAGATTCTCGTACAGGTCAAACTGATAAAGAATATACCTCAAGAGAAGATTTGAATGTGCCATGCGGAAGTGAACAGACATCAGATATTTTTCGGTCGTCGAATAACCAATCGACGGCAATAAGTTCTCCGAATGGTTCTTTGGCAGGAATTTTTTTCCGATCTTGTAGATAGTTCCTACCTCGAATGGAAAAATCGCTTGCACTTGGGACACTCCAAAAATGAGTAGGTAAGGTCCCCTGGAAAAAAATACATTATGTGATTATTTAGTACATTTACCTTACCTTCGCAGAGCTTTGATTTATTACCGATTTAGTTTCGGTAATTATACGATGTAATCCATATTGCCAGCGAGCTTTCTCGATCTTGTGAGAAATAGAAAACTTTAACTTCAACTATTTATGATATCTAAAGAATGGCTCAAAAGTCACCTTCATATTAAAATTTTGGAGACGAGAAGAAAGCACTCCTAAAAAATTCATTGGGAGATCATCTGAAAATATAACTCAGTAACTTACACAGACTACGAAAATTTGAATTACCATGAATTTGATATGCTTCCGTTCCATCAATCGCAATATAACATGATACCACCGAAATAACATTTATTTTACCATTACAGTATATCACGGAGGGAGAAAGTTCATATAAAAGTTGGAAGCCTTCGATACCTCTGGTTGAGCTGTAAACCTGAACACATAGAATATCAGTCAAAAAGATGAATATTGAAGAAATAAAGATTTCAACCATGTTTGTCTTACTGAACTGAAACGATATCAGATAGGAACCGTCTTCCCTTGGATAAATCGTACGTAGAAAACAATGGCCAGAATTTTTCTTTGATTTATTGTTAAATATCAGCTCATAAGACATACATTAAAATACCTTAAAAATCGACTGGACATCGTATTTAAATCTCACCGTTACTATGGTATTATTCTCATCCAATTTTCTACTCAATTGTGAATACTCCTGTATGACCTGCTCGTCGAAAGGGAGAAACTTTGATTCAAGAACGGCCATATAAATCTCAGCAGGAGCTGCGAATACTTTCACATTTGCCTTCTAAAATCGTTATCTGGAAGAACATTTTCCTTGCGTGTAACGAACCTTGAAAAATTTCGCGGAGTTCATTCTTATCTGACCTTGATTACTCAAGTATTCTTGATAGTTACTCATTCCATTATGAAAAGATAACAGTCTCCACCGCTTCAAATTTAGATCCTTTAAATTCCTCATTTTCAACTTGACTATGGTTATAGTTGCCGAGCGGACCAGAAAATACTGGATACGTGCATGTTTTGGTTTCGGTATCCGTGAGGGCTCAATTTGTGATTGTCGTAACAAGAAAAAAATTGTAGTTGCGGATCATTGTTTGTGTCTTCATGTGTAAAAGTGTAATTAAAAAATGTGTCACATACAGGTTTTGGCACCGTGGCACGAGAGAGTATTTTTCTTCACCTACATTCTTTGTACTTCCTAAGAAGTTTATAGTTTAGGGTAATCTCTCAGGTTCTCAGGTTTTTTTACTGTTAGCCTCTCAAAAAAGCAACACTGCGTTACATTTATTGAAAAACGCAAAGCATATTTTCAGTACGTTCAATTTCACTGCGATGTATAACGACGCTATGAACGTTAATACAATATAGAGTCTGAGGTATCATTTTCAGGAGTCATTTTCTTGACTTGATAATGAAGTTTCGCTGAAAGACAAGAAAAGATCTTGTACTCGCAAGAAAGAGGTGTCTGCACCTTGTTCAGAGATGAGTCCTGAAGCTTTTACAAATCTACCTTCAATTATTTCAAAGAAGGTATACTTTAAGTCTTTAACTCTTTAAGTTGCTTTTTTAAATCTTATTTATGGCCATACTAACTTCAAAAGAAGAGCATAGATTCACATTCCGATTGGAAGATTTTATATGGATATTACGGTTCTAATATGATTATATCTTGGCCATCTGATCCAATGATAGATGAAAGCTCGGACTTACACCAACTCAAGGTCGAAAACAGGGGTGCTGGAGCAAATTCACAAGTTCCTTGTAAGGTATCAAAGCAACGCGGCGCATCTAAGGGAAGAACTTATACTTCAAAGGTTTTTTTTCATTTAAGTTTTATTTGATTTTTGACAAATTTGGTGTTCTAGTACCGAGGGGTTCATCAAACTTTCCCCACGCAGCGCTGGGAGGCACAATTTCGTCGACAAGGAAAGGTGAAATGAGTTCAAATAATTAATATACATGAATTGTTCTTTTAATAACTTGTTCACAGCCAACCTCACTGGGATGTTTTGATGAAGAAGGGGAAGCAGCGCGAGCATACGACAGAATGATGATTTGGAGTGAGCTACATCCATTTCAAAGCAGCACTGAAGTAAAAGACGCAATAACGCGTCTATCAAGTATATCATTAAATTTTCATTATCTTGAATATGAAGAGGATATAGATGCTCTTCGGCAAATTTCACAGGAAAAGCTGATTCAAGAACTTCGAAAACAAGGCAGATTGCAGCAAAATTCGAAACATGATTTGCAATGATTCATAGTGAAAGAGTAGTACAAGAGGGTTACACCACGCAAGAGTTTAGTTATTTTCTCAATTTTCCGTTTAAATAGACGACAGCGTGAAGAATACTTCTATAAAATAAAATGTTTCTGTAGACCTTGTGACTGAGGAGGCATACCCACCACTTCCAAAATGCTTTTTCTTGAAGCTCCAACCCCTTTTGACCCAAACCCTAACCTAAACGAGGACTTTATAAACAACTGGTATTCATATGATACCTGGTACCTAGGTACTGGTATACATACATAAAAGAAATAAACTCATGAAGACATTCAACAAATTTATGTTTTAATGCACCTCCGCGAAATCCGTTCACGAACTTCTCAATAAATTCTTTTTTCTGTACGTCATAGTGCGGTTCTCAGTGATGAATAGAAAATAAATGCAAACAGGATGACAGCCAGACACCGTAATACTTTGAAAGCAAAATAGTATTAGACCCTGGTGGAATATGCAAGGAACTTAAAGAAATATATCATTAGTTTAATAAGAGGGAATGAGTGATTTTACGGAAGTACCACATCAAAAATACTGGATTCAGCGTTATAACTTGTTCACGAGTTGGAGAGAGGGGATACGCTTGGATTATGAGTCATGGTATTCAGTCACGCCAAATGCCATTGCTGTTCTTCAGGCAAGGAGATGCATTCTTCAGAATCTCCAAACTCAGGAAATACCGTTACTAGTCGTTGACGCCTTTTCAGGCTCAGGCAGTAATAGTGCTGAATTTGCTTCTGCTGGAGCTCACGTCATTTCCTGTGAAATTAACATTTCTCGTGTAAAGATGGTTTGAACTTGTCTTAATATCGAATTGTACTGAACTCTATTCAGGTGAAATTCAACACAGATAAGTACTTCCTAGGGAATAAGGTGGATTTTGTATGTGCTGATTTCCTGGCACTGTGTCCTGTTTTAAAACCAGATTTGATTTTTCTATCGCCACCATGGGGCGGCCCCAACTACTACGCTGAAAACGAAAGTTTTAAGCTCGAAAATATGTATGTAGGAAAGTTGAATGGGTTTGAAATATTGGAAAAAGCACTGGAAATCACACCAAATGTCATATATTTTCTCCCTAAAAATACGGACCTCGGACTAATTCAGAACCGAATACGAATACCTTGGGAGGTAATGACATAACTACACTTTCTTCGATTTTTCTTCTGCTGATTTATTTGTCCAGATTGACTTCAATTTTGTAAAAGGTAAACTGAAGGCAGTTACATTATATTTCGGCAGTTTGATTGAACTTGATAAAAATAATTCGAGGGCTTCTAGATAGTCATATTAATTCTATCGCAGAAAAGAGGGAAAATTATGACACAAGCTTTCATATTTTAGGTAAAAAAAATAGGATTTCGGATTTCAGTCAATACTTTTACCAGACGATGTGAATATTAAAATCATAATCAGAGTTCTCCTCCAAAACATTCCGAACTCCCGAATGAAGAGTTTTTTTTAAAAGCAACTTTTGCATTGAGACTGTCCAGTTTTGGACAAGCACCTATTTCAAAATTGTAAATAGGAATGTAGGGTCAAACACATGTGTATTACCTATTCGATGACCGAGACCTCCACAGTATGCACATCCACGCACTCCTGTTAGTGCTACGAGTTCTTTGTCTTCTTCTAGAAGTTTTTCCGTCGCAAAACTGAGAAATTCTGGCACCTTTTGTTTAGCTTCAACCAGTAAATGTTGCAAGTCTTTCAACACCACTTCGGACTGATTAGGAGTGATCAGTGTTGTTGCAGTGCCAGTTTTACCGCCACGCCCTACAACAAACAAATTATTCCTGACATTTTGAGATACTCATATTTTCTTACCCGTCCGACCAATTCGATGAACGTAATTTTCAATTTCAGCTGGCATGTCGAAGTTGATGACATGATTTATTGCGGGGAAGTCAAGGCCTTTCGAAATTACATCAGTGGCAACAAGAACATCTTTAAGAAAATGCTGAAAATCAAATAGAAGTCATGATATAATACATCTAAATATAAAATTTCAAACCTTGAACTGCTCTATGCTTTTATTCCTTTCACTTTGATCTTTTCCACCATGTATTGAGACCGCGTCAATACCTTTGAGTAACAGATACTCATGAACTTTATCTACATCCCGTTTATTTTCACAAAATATAATAACCGGTGGAGCAGATTTTGTCAAGCTTTTCAGAATGTGTGTGAGTTTTTCCCCATCTTCTACACACTCTACGTCTTGAATTACATCTAAGTTCGCAGCCCCTGCTCTGCCAATATTGATTGTTACCGGATTAACCAGATTAGATTCCGCAAATTTTTTAATCTTGAAAGGCATGGTTGCACTAAACAGAATTGTTTGACGTTGCGTCTTGAAGTAGCTAAAAATTTCTTGAATTTCATCTTCGAAACCCAAATCTACCATCCTATCAGCTTCATCTAGGCAAATAAGCCTATAGAAGAACATGATAATTCTTGAATATAAAAAGTTACGCTGAATTATGTGTTAATACCTGCAGATATCTAGATTTAAATCCCTTCTCGATAACATATCTCTCAAACGACCAGGAGTTGCAGTGAGCACATGAACTCCTTCAAAACCTGGTTCCCTCATGACCTCCTGAACATTTAAACCCCCTATACATAAAATAACGGATATTGATTCGCTTTTTTTCTGCTGAAATATTTAGATAATTTCATATGTTGCTATTCAAAAAGTACTTCTTTCGGCCTCTTTTGAGAGTACAACAGTAAAACTTCGTGTGTCTGGCGCGCAAGCTCCCGCGACGGGCAAATTATTAAGCTCAGAGGGCCCTCTCCACGTACAAGCGGCATTCGTAGTTGTTCGATCTACATTTCAATTTCAAGGAAAAATAATGTAACTGAGTCAATCATTAGATTAGAATATTGAAATCTTTACCATAACGGAGGTCAAAATAGGAAGAACAAAGGCCAGTGTTTTCCCAGAGCCAGTTGAAGCTGAGCAAAAATTGAACCTTATGCCCTCAGAAAATTAAATTTAAGTTAATTACCTATCCCAATCATATCACGTCCACTTAAAATAAGTGGTATGCCCTGCATCTGTATTGCTGTAGGTTTCATAATGCCCTATGAATAAAAAAAATCCATATATTCTCATGATGCAAAAATTCCATTATTTACCTTTTGTCGAAGTGTATGTAGAATTTTATTGGGTAAACCCATGGTTAAGAAAGAACAAGATGGCATGGGAACCAAATTGCCTACAATTTTGTTTATGAAACGAATTAGTTAACGACAACAATACTTACCCTCTACACTCATACATAGTTTGCTCCGAATTCCGTGGCATTTTTTTTCCTCAAAAGAAGAAGAGTCTAGAAAAAAATGTAAGGAGAATTGAAAGTTCAACTCAAGTATAATGGAAGATTGTTTTTGTCCTGACCTGTCCAACCGGTTTGCATGGAGCTTTCATACTTTAAACCACTGGCCAGTTCAGTGGCAGAGCGTAAGCCTTTCTTTGTCTGGTGAATAAATTAAGAGGCTTGGTTTATAAAACATTTCAAATAAATTACCAACACAGCTTTTAACAAGGTGGCCTCAGTTTCAGCTATTTTCTGAGAATTAGTGCTGGTTTGTGATTTTCTACTTCCCTCCAGCGATTTGAGAAGGAGCGATGATCCTATTTCCTTGTATGAAGTAAATGAATTATCCCTTTCTACATTGTTGTCCCTTGTTGATGAGGGGTAAGGAAAATTTCTACGGCGCTTTACCGGAATATAGTCTGGAGTCTCCGCATTTTCAACTACAGTAGATTTCATTGATCTAAAACACTTTCCCGTCTATTGTATGTTAGATGTCCTCCAAGATGGTAATCATCTCAAATGTATGTTTATAGACAAAAAAACAAGCACGCGGATTCCAAATCAATATTTTGCTCGTTTCAAAAATATGTTTCTGTCATTTCTATGTATATCCATATTATACTTATTGGAACTTCAAACTTGAACTGAGTTCATAAAAGTTTTGTTAAATGCATTGAGCGCGCTATTTATCAAGTTACCAAAATAAAATGAAAATGTATCCTTATCGTATTACGTGTGATAGGTGACGTGCAGTGCACTTTAAGGTACAAAATGCGAAAGTTTTAGCTTGAAGCGCAGATGCTATGGCTAACTGGCTGTGAGCAGGTATATACCACGCGTCATTAAGTAAACGAACCCACTTCCTGAATTTTTTTTATGCATATATATATTCATATTTTGAAATTTATTTGGCTTTTCCTGCTCAGCTATAGCTGTCAGCTATGCATAGCTGCCTCTCCCGCTCAAATTTAATTAAAAGGGTGTATGTACGAACAAAATTCGGACTCTTCTTTAATTACGGAACTATTTGTGTCGTTGGAAAAGTATCTGTCCGAGAACGAGTAAGAAATTAGTCGTGCGCCATATAACAAAGTTCATCTTCTTCTCATTTGTTTTTGTTTAGTTGTTTTGATACGCACCAATCATTTTAGCTCTTTCCAGCCAAGCCAAGATATTGTGTAAACCTTAAAATTTTCAGGAAGTACATGAGGTGCACGAATCTACATCGAAAGTACAGCCCAGCCTCTCTACCCCTAGATTTCAGAAGGTCGTCATGCACTAAAAGCAATTTTTCAATGAAAGAGAGATTTTGTGTTAATAGTCCGCTTTGTATTCACGAAACTCCGAGATCTATGATCTCGAGTCCCGTTTTGAAATGGGGGGTTGCTGAGACTATGGGCCCTCGTGAGACTATGGAAGATGCATGGTTTGTTAAGGAAAATTTGAAAGCCGGAATCCTGTACGCTAGTATTTTCGATGGACATGGTGGTTCATCTAGTGCTCTGTTTCTCAAGCGAAAGCTATTTGATATGCTGAAAATAAAAATGAAAAGACAAAGTAACAATATTCCGTTCATGAAAAGTGAAATAACGATCAGTGAAATAGCTCAGGTTTTAAGCCCACAAAGCCTTCAAGATATATTTAGATTGACAGATAGTGCATTAATTGATCATATCGCGACCTTAGGTGATCCTGAATGTTGGAGTGGAAGCACAGCAACAATATGTTTCATAGATGAACACAAAATCGTTTGTGCAAATGTGGGTGATAGTAGTGCTGTCATTGGCAGAAAGGGTAAACCGATTTCATTGACAGAGGAACACCGTCCAACACCAAGAACGAAAAGTGGAAGAAATGAAATTGAGCGTATTGCAATGGCGGGCGGTTGGGTCACTCAGGAGCGAGTCTGTGGAATATTGGCAGTCAGTCGTGCTTTTGGAGACTACGAATTTAAAGGTGGACGTTCCGAGCTTTTAGAGGAATTTCGATATGATGGAAATGTACAGGCGACAACTTCAACTCTTCATGCACCTCCAGTCGTTGCTTTGCCGCATGTTCATGAACTTAATAGATCCACCGATGATGAATTCATTATCATTGCAACGGATGGAATTTGGGACGTTATGAATGGATCCCAAGCAGTTACTTTTGTGTGTTCAAAACTAAAAAGCAATCCAATGCTCTCTATGACAGAGGTAGCGGATGCGCTTGTCCAACGTGCCTTGAGAAATCGTAGTCAAGATAATATTGCGTGCATAGTTATTGACCTTAGAGTAATTTAATCGAATCAGTTGATTTAGTTTCAATACAATTGAAGAGAATACTTTCGCAGTAAAATTTACTTGCTTAACACAAACTACGGAAACCTAAAATCTAGAATTCAGTGGTTCAGCTGTCCCCATTTTTCCACCTCACTTCTAGGAGAATTATTCAAATATTGATTAATCGTCACTCAAGTCTTCAGATTCGCTCGAATCTTTGTTGATTTCGTTCATAGATTCTGCAAGTAATCTGTCATCCCTTTCACTCACAACGCGTGGTGGCTCCTTCAAAACCAACTTCCCCTTCCTCGTGTTGATACGAACCTGGAACAGAATCATGAAAAATTGGCGTTTGCAAATATGTTGTCGTACCGTAGCTTCGTGGATTGCTGCCTCAATAGTGGCCATTCCAGATTCCTTATCGAGTGTCTGGGTTGTGACCACATAGAGGGGCGAGGCAATTAATGAGACTTTCACTTTGCACTCTTTGGTCGAACTGCTCTCCGCAGCTCGCATGGCATCCTTAATACACTCAATACCATCACTACTAAAGCAAGTAAGTTCCATATCTGCTCGAATTTTCAATGGTTGTGGAGTCATTCGACGACATATATCTTTTATTAATGCGTGTTTGACAGACTCATTTATAACTTCATTATTAAGAGAAGAATCCGAAAAAATCAAGTTGTGATCAGTAACCATTATTTTGAACGCGTTGAAAGCATGCCCGTACTTTACATAGAGAGGCCAACCAAGACTCTACAATTTTCATATTGATTTCAAAAGAAGCACTAAAAGAAGGGAGAAAACGTACAACATATAAACTATGTAAATCAGTGCACGTAGTTTCAGAGACATGCCGCATAATCGAATGCACCATTTTGCTTTTACTGTACCTGTCTTCACAAGCTTGAATATCCTCAGGGGATACACGTCTGCTCAAACATTTTCACTATTTATTGACTTGAAAAAGATTCATACCTTTTCGATAAGTCAATGTATCCTTTCTCTTTATCTACTCTGAGTACCATGACAGGCTCAATCCTCCCTACCTGTTTTGAGAAAAGAGTTATGAGCGCAACAACCAAAATATACAAATATGTCATTGCCTTTATAAGTTTAGTCACCGACCTTATTCTGCGTCGTGTAAGCTCCGAGAGTAGTATCATTCCTTCAATGTTGTTGTACTCAAGAAGTTGCACATAAGCGCCCATTTCTGCAACACGTTTCACCTACAAATTAGGACGCATAAATGAGCATTCTTCTGTAAATACCAGAAAAAGAAGTACCTGAACCATCACCACATCATCAACCTCTGGGAACTCATTCACGTACATCCGGCACTCGGAAACCTTCAAAAATTGAGCAAAATCGAATAAACACACAGACGTAATTTTAATATAATATATACCATCCCTTCGAACGTTTCAGAAGGCGAAAACTTGCCTAAGAAGAACTCTCCTTACGTAAAAATGCGAACGCTGAGAGAAAAAAGGTAAGTAAAACCTTACCCTTTTTATCACACCTTAAACAAAACCCAACACCATTTTTTTTCCTCCACACCCACAGGAGATACAAGATAAGTTCAAGACAATTTGAGCTACATATTTTTACAGACAACTTTCAGACAACAAAAAGACAACTTGAACATATATTTTACACCCTGCTCACTTGGTGCAGAAATGTTGGCCCATAACAGTCTTTTGACATATTCTAGATCGGCGGTAATAGAAAACAATGGTGTTATTTTTAGTTAAGATTGGCGTTCATAGTGTATAAATGGTACTGCCCTTCGTGGGAGGATGAAGACTGGAGTTTTGAGGAGGAAAAGTATTCACTTACGCACCTGTCCCTCAAGCACCATGTTGAAGGTCGGCTTCATGCCAAAAGAAGTTAGTGATTACGCGAATGATCCGAAAGTGTTCTTAAATTTTTGCATCGCAGACAAAGGTGAAATTAGCAAAGCTCGTTGTGGATGTTCTTCCCGGTGAGGTTGGCCTGCGATTGCTCGTCAACATCTTTCCAGAGAAGATTCAAGTTGTATTTGATGGTCTGTTGAATAGCTATAAGGTTCAATATTTTGAATGCGCGAATATATACTTAATTTTAATATTGAACTGTAGTCTCAGCTATGTATAGCACTCAAAGATGAGAAGAAAGCGTCGAAAGCAGTGACATTCATTTTCAAGGTGAAGAAAGCTTCAAGAGTAGTTTTTCTCTTCCTTAGTTAAGTTTCCAGGATATGGTGAAAGCTTATATCGAACAGTTCGTAGGAACTCCTTACGAATTCCCCTCGTATCACAAGGCAATTCGTGAGCCCTACGATTACTATCAGGTGAAAAAATAATAATGTTCTCAGGAGAAATTTTGAGTTGGTATTACGCTAGATGGCTAATATGTATATTGGATCCCTCATCGATTTCGACCGCTCCATTGTGATGTATCCGGAACAATGGACGAAGATACAGAATCAGATCAATGTATTGCATACTTGAATCGCATAGAATCTTATTTTCTTATTTTCTCTTTTTGCAGGAAGGCGAAAATGTAATTTTATTTGCTAATCATCAAAGTGAGGTATGATAAAGAAACTTGCTGGTCCGTTTAAGTGTTTAACCTGACTGAATCCAATAAGGGAGACGCGGCATTCATTCCATTACTTACGGAAGTTTCCCATCCTGGACTGGGCGAAAAGGTTAGTGAGCTTGCTTTTTAAGCTTTTTCTATAAATTGAGCAAAACTTGGAATATAATTGTAGGTTACCTATGTGGCTGGTGACCGTGTTATTACCGATCTTCTTGCAAAACCGTTCAGCATGGGGAAGAATCTTTTGTGTGTTAACTCTAAAAAGCATATGGTCTAATATATGTAAATATTTTACCTTTATCCCTTACCTTTCATGTAGAATGACATTCCTGAGCTGAAGGCAACAAAAATGAAGCAGAATTTGACAACTATTAAGGTATTTAAAAAACTTGTGACGAAGTATTCTCTCAGTTTATGCTATTTTTAATTGCAGGAGATGCAAAAGAAATTACAAGAAGGCGGGTTTTTAATTTGGATTGCGCCTGCTGGAGGGAGGGACCGACGGAAGGCTGACGGAACGTTAATTCCTGACAAGTTCGATCCTCAGGCTATTGAAATGATGAAAAAGCTTGGTACGAAGAAATCAGCTGCGAAAACTCACTTTTATCCATTGGCAATGGTAAATATTGTACAATAAGTCGAAGTCTGCCTCAATGTTTTTTAAAGGCAACATATGATATAATGCCACCACCATCAAGCTCAGAAAAGGACATTGGAGAAAAAAGGATTGTCAACTACACGGTATAATCTTATTTTTTCAAACATGTTAATGACTTTCTATCCAGGGAGTGGGCCTTTCACTAGGAGAAGAAATTGATGTTTCGAACTCTGGAAAGTGGGCTGAAAACTTAGGTGAAGAGGCAGATCTTCCTGTCGAATTATCAGAGCATATTTGGGGAAAGGTCTTTTACATACTTGCTTGTTTCAACTTTTAGCGAGACTAATGATGATTTTCCTCTAGGTCAAGCAAGAGTACGACAAGATTTCGAAATATTGTGACCCAAAAGCAGAAGAAATTGTTTTGAATGCTGGTGGTGTGCGTCCTATTAGGCCACCATCTGTTCCAAAGTTCGATTGACCTACAAGAGAATTACTCAAATGTGTGAAGCATCACAAGTTTGGAAAACTAGTAGCAGATACAAAAATGTTCTTGAAGAAGTAAAATGGAAATATCTTTTTGATGTTCTCTCGTTTATTCACTTTATATTCCGACAATTGCTCCTGCATGTTGATACCCAGCGCTTACTCTTACAACCTTTCCTTTTATATCATCGATAGGAAATGGTATTTCTTCATCTCGTGAGGATATTTGGCCTAATTGGCCATTTGAGCTTGAAC
>Ga0255758_10000525_pt1 | contig 43457 bp, 23 predicted proteins | sample 011ome_24_FD_179958 | JGI IMG/M metagenome (GOLD analysis project Ga0255758, IMG submission 179958) | Coastal salt marsh microbial communities from the Groves Creek Marsh, Skidaway Island, Georgia - 011513CT metaG (version 2) | ecosystem: Environmental > Aquatic > Marine > Intertidal zone >... | reverse complement strand
CTCCATCGTTTGCGTCGTCCTCGTCTTTCTTTATGCGAAGAAGAATCAATCAAAAGGTCTCTCAAAAGATACTCACGACCCGCTCAGCGGTCGGATGATGACGAGAGACTTTCTCTCTCTCTCTCTTCTTCGCGTCTCGACAAAAAAACAAAGACGAGAGAGAGAGAGAGCGCGCAAGAAAGCGGCGTTTAGAGACGCTGCTCAGAGATGTTTCAAAGAGCAGCGCTTCTCTCTCTCTCTTTCGCGTTACGTGTGTATAAATTTGAAGAGGAAACCGCCCTTTTGTTTTGGGGAAACGTCTTCAGATATTTGTTGCTCTTTCAAACGTGTGTAAGAGCGATGTATGCATCGAAAGAAAGAAGAACGAGACGAAAGAACGAGCATCCGCAGCGCGCGATGCACGCGAAAACGGTGGTGACGAGTGACAGAGAGGAGAGAGAACGAGAAGAGGAGAGAAGAATACAGCGACAGAGAGAACAACAGGCTTTGTTGATGGTGTGGTGTGATGTGGAGCGGGAAAGGGAAAGGGAGGAGGAAGAAGAGGAGGAAGAAGAGGAAGAAGAAGAAGAAGAAGAAGACGAAGAAGAAGATGACGATGAAGAAGAAGATGAAGAAATGACTGTTAGGAAAGGAGCGAAGAGAAAGAGAGGGCACGAGTGTGGCGTGTGCGAGAAGGTGTTTGCAAAACCATCACTTTTGGCCATACACATGCGTACGCACACGAAAGAGAAACCGTACGAATGCGATGTGTGCGAGAAGCGTTTTACTCAAGCTAGTAATTTGAAAGCCCACATGCGTACGCACACGAAAGAGAAGCCGTATGAATGTGATGTTTGTGATAAAGCTTTTCGTGATTCTAGTACTTTGAAAACCCACATGCGTATTCACACGAACGAGAAACCGTACGAATGCGATGTGTGCGATAAAGCTTTTCGTCATTCTAGTGGTTTGAAAGTCCACATGCGTATTCACACGAACGAGAGACCGTATAAATGTGATGTGTGCAAGATGAAGTTTCGTCAATATGGTCAATTGAAAAGCCACATGCGTATTCACACGAACGAGAAACCGTATAAATGTGACGTGTGCGAGAAGCGTTTTACTCGATCTAATGCTTTGCAAGGCCACATGCGTACGCACACGAACGAGAAACCGTATAAATGTGATGTTTGCGAGAAGTGTTTTCGTCAATCTGGTGATTTGAAAAGGCACGTGCGTACTCAACATTAAAGCTCTTTTCTGCTCGTCAAACTTTACGCCCGCCGTATGCTTCATTCACATCTTCACATTTCGCCTCTCTGTAAAGTCCTCATTTCTCCCCACTCCAGACACCTGCACGCGCGCACACAAAGCACACTTTGCTGCGACGACGCTTCAACCATGCCTTCGCACCATCCGTTCGGAAAGAAAAAGAGGAAGGATTCCCTCACTTCGTCTGGTCATCCTCTGATATCCCCGTCTGAACTCGCGGAATGTTTCCGAAACACCTTGTCCACGGACGCTTCCGTCCGAGAGGCGGCGGAACGCTCGGTGAAAACGTTTACGATTAAAAACCAATCCTCGTGCGCGCATTTTTGCCACCTGGCGTGCGCAGGAGGAGGAGGAGGAGTAGAAAACAACAACGAGAATACTTCGGATGCAGTCGGCGTGAGAATGGCGGCGGCGTTAGCGCTGAAGAAACGCGTGAGCATCGCGTGGGTGAAGTTGAGCGCAGAGGAGAAAAAGCACGTGCAAACGCTCTTGTTAACCGGGCTGGCGAACGAGCATCAAAGAGCGGTGAGAGAGGCGTTGTCGCAATCGATCGCGAGGATCGCGCAGATATGCATACCTGGGGATTCGTGGCCGGAGGTTTTGGAGCACTTGAGTCAGATGTCGGTGAGCGCGGAACCGAGGCATCGCGAAGGCGCGGTGGGATGTTTTTCGGCGTTGGCGGAAACGGTGGTGAGAGTCGCGCCGGTGCATTTTAGGACGTTGGCGGATATATTTATTCGAAGCTTGATGGACCAGGAGAAGTACGTGAGGAAACGGGCGATTGAAGGGTTGAGAGCGCTCGTGGGTGAAGCGCCGTTTATCGGAGAGGTGGTCGTCGTCGAGAAGGGGTCTCAGACGCAGACGACCGGGAGAGACGGAAAGACGAACAAGAAAGAAATCGAACAGCAAAAAATGGTCGTCAGAGAAACGGTTTTGAGAATCGTGGAAGCAGCCGCGCATTTTTGCGTGTCGAGCGCACAAAGTGCGGATTCCGTGGACCACGCGTTGCTCGCGTTTGATGTCTTTGATGAACTGTTTAGCTGCGGCGAGTCGAACATCGTGAAAGCAGTCGCCGCGGATATCGTGAACGTGTGTTGCGAGTGCGCGAAAGCAAACGGGGTGGATAACGTCGTTAAGTTGAGAGCTTTGGACGTGTTATCTGTCGTCGCGGAAAGGCGTCCAAAATCTTTGCGCAGGGCGAATCTCGTCGAGCCGATGTTGAGAGCGATTTTACCTTTACTCGGAGAACCGGACGAAGACGAAGACGACCAAGATAAAGACCTCGATAAATCTGATTCCGAAGACGAGGACGATAATCAGTCCATGCGTTTAGCCGCCGCGAGAGTGGTTGATACGTTAGCCTTAGCGTTACCGGCTAAGTTTGTGCTACACGTCGTTCTCGATTTCGCGTCGAATAACATCAAATCGCAGGATGAACGCTTGAGAAGAGCGTCTGTAGGCGCCGTCGGGGTCGTGTGTGAAGGGTGCGCGGAAGCGTTATCGAACGACCCCGTCATCTGCGAAAACTTGCTCGATCAATTAGGCGTATCTTTAGAAGATGTGAGTTTCGGCGTCCGACGCGCGGCGGCGTTTGCTTTAGGACAATTCGCCGAGTTTTGTCGATCGGCGGTACCGAAAATGCACGCCATCGCTTTACCGCGATTGTTTCAAGCCGTGAAAAAGAAAGCTGAAGCACAAAAAGAAGACGCGATTGCGAGACAAAACGCGTTCTTTGCCGTCGAGGCGTGGACGTCCGAATTAGAATCGGGCGAAATAGCGGCGTACGTGCCATTGGTTTTAGAAGTCTTATTTGAAGCGTTAGACGACGGCACTAACGAACAGCAAAACCAACCGTTTTCCTGGTCCGTGTATCGAAGAAAAGAGTGCGCGTTAGCGATAGCTACTTCTGCAGCCACGGACGCCTCGGACACCTTTGCGCCGTTTCTCGCCGATTTACTTCCAAGACTGGAGAGCGTCGTGAGCGCGCACGTGCGGGACGAAAACGACGCAATCGACCAAAAGAAACTTCGTTTGAGAGCGTGCGCGATTCGATTATTAGGCGCAATCGTTGAAGGGGAAGCGTGCAGAGCGGCTTTGGGCGATCAAGCTATCGAAGCGCTGGTACAAAACGTCGCGAGTGGGTTCGCGTTGACGTCGTGCGACGCTCGCGAAGCCGCGCACGACTTCTTTGCCAGCTTTGCCAACGGGTGTAAATCCGCCGACGAAAACACTAAAGATACCGCAAACGGAAACGAACACTTCTCGCAATTTCTGAACCCGTTGGTCGAGAAAGCGTTAGAGAGTATCACGTTAGACGACGGCATCATGTTCGGTAAAGATTTTGAAGATTTCGTGGCGGATAATCCAGAACATGACGATGAGTACGGGGACGAATACGACGAGTACGACGAAGATGACGACGACGAGGACGAAAGCAACGCCAAAGGGTACGACGACGTTCGGTCCGGTCTTGTCGAGGAAAAAATAGCCGCCATTCGTGCGATCAAGTCATACGCCGAGTCCGCGCCGAGAACGTACGTACAAAGTCAAGCGGCGTTTGAAAAATCCGTGGAAGTTTTGTTACAAACCGTAGATTACCTCGACGATGAAGTTCGTTCGTTCACGTACGATTCCATCTCGGCGTTAGCCGGGGGCGAGTGCTTGGTCGTTTTGTGCGAGCACAATCCGATTGCGGCCAAAACGCTCGCGGAAAAAACTTTAGAGGCGTGTTTAGACGCCGCGATGCACGATTTCGAGAAGAACGTCGTCGCTTCCTCTTTGTGTTGCGCGGCGGAAATTTTGAAGAGCGCGAAAAAATGCAATCAACCGATTTTCGAAAACAAACCGCCGCATTTAAGCCGATTGAACGAAATATGTTTATCTCTGCTCCGAGGCGACGCGATGTGTCAGCAATCGTTCGACAGCGACGATGAAGACGAATACGAGGACGGTGATGATGAGGACGACGACTTCGGCGCGAACGATAACGAAAGCAATCGCGCGAGACGCCACCACAACACCAAAGGTAAACCGAACGGAGCTCACGGTGGCAACTTGGAAACGAACGAAGACGAAGAGGAGGCGGAGTCATCGCTCGTGCTTCTCGAAGCTGTCGCGGAAGCCTTGCCGGCGTTGGCAACCGTCGTTGGCGCGCAACCGTTCGCGTCTGAATTTGAACCGCACTTCCAGGCGATTCTCAAAAGAGCGCACCCGTCTCGAAGCGGCGCCGAGCGATTTGCCATTTACGGTTTACTCGCAGACATTGTTGAATCCGTCGAATCTTACGCGTCGCCGTGCGCACCGGCGTTATTACCAACCCTCTTGGAGGAAATGCGATCGATGAGTTCGCCGGAAGCGACGAGGAACGCCGCGTACCTCGCCGGTCTCCTCGTGGAAACCGCGAGACGAGAAGATAAATCCAACGCGAACCCGTATTGCGACGACGAAACCGTCAAAGCCATCGCAGAAGCCGCGGTGGTTGGCGCGCAAAGCGACGCGTTCGTGATAACTCACGACCACGTTGGACGATGGGCAAAACTCATGGCTACGAGAGATAACTTAGCCGGGTGCGCGGCGAGGTGCGCGAAATCCTTACTCAATCGAAACGAGAGCCGGGAAATCGCAAAGGCGATTCTCCACGCCGTACCCATGGGCGAAGACGTGGACGAAGGCGAGGTGGTCGTTGACGTCGTGAAAGCATTCATCTTGAACGATGACGACCCGATACATAGCGGCAACAGCAGCAATACCGCGTGCGATGAAGTTCTGAGAATGGATGCGGTGAGACGCGTCGAGTTACACGCCGCCGCGATGAACGCGAAGACCAAAGCTAACTAGAGACTTTTCGTAGGGGAAATCCACTCCACATCGCTTCACACTTTACACTCCAAAGAACAAAGCGTACACGCGCCTCTCTTCTCACTTAAATGCTGCGCTCGCATAAAAGTGTAACGAACAGAGCGTGACTGCGTATATATTTGAGCAACACTTCGTTTTCTCATGGTGACATCGAGCGCGCTTTTCGGTTTCGCGCTCTTTTCGTCTCCCTCTCGTGTGCGCTTTAGGTGTTCGCACTCTCGTCCTCCTCGTCGGCGCACACGCGTTTATGCTTTGATGATGCACAACAACAGCGACGCGAAAAACAAACGAATCTCTTGCGGCGACGCAAAAATCGTCAACGACGCGCTCTCGAAGCGTCCTCCGAAATCGCACTCGACGTTTGATGTCGTCGTCGTCGGAAACGGTCCTTTAGGTGCCGCGATCGGTTTACACGCGTCGTTGGGATCGTCGTCTGGTAAAAAAAGCGTGTTGATTTTAGACTGCGGCTCGGAAAGTCTGAGCTCCGGGTCGGACGACCTCGGGAGAATCGTTCGGCCGTTAGATGCGGAAGGCAGGGAGGAGTGGACGCGGTTCAACATCGATTCGATCGAGAGTTTTGCAAAGGTACAAGAGGAGAGCGAGATTGCATTCTTCGAAAAGAAAGGGAGCTTGAGCGTCGGCTCCGACGTGTTCGTGTCAAAACCGGCGAGCTTGTTACGGGCGAAAAAGATCGAACACGAGATTGTAAGAGGCGGGGAAGAGATATGCGCGAAGTTCGCGTACCTGAATCGAAGGACGATTCCGGAGGAGTACGTCGCGGTTTCCGATCGAGTGGGCGGATACGTTTCGCCGCATAAGATGCGCGCGGCGTTTAATCGGTTGGCGGTGAAAAAGAACGACGGGAGGACCGTGGTGTGCGTGCAAACCGCCGAGGAGATTCTCTGGACGGACGGTGATGGTGGTTTTGTGAAAGTACGAACGACGGATGGGAACGTATACGCGGCGAAAGAAAAAGTCTTCGTCGCGTGCGGGTATTACACGCAACCGTTACTGCACCGCTCGAAAATAGACATGGAGAGTTTAGAAGACGTGAAGATTTCAAAGAGGACGATTATTTTAGCTAAAGTTTCCGAGGAAGACGCGAAAGGTCGATTTCGGGATATGCCGACGATTAAGTACGAGTTACCGGAAGACGTGAGAAGTAAAAGCGCCGCGACTGACGCGAGCGCCAACGCCGCTTCCGATCAGAGCAAAAACGAAGCGAAAAGCGTGTACATTCTGCCGCCGATTTGGTACCCGGGCCCGGTGCCTTCGCCCGGGTATTACGTGAAAATAGGAGGGGGACCGAATGATTTCATGACGCTATCTAAAGCGGTCATGTTTGACGAAAAGAAGAGCGGCAACGTTCAAAATGAAAAAGAAAAGACACCCATAGAACAGCGCAAAGAGTTAGACTCGGTTTGGGAAGACCATCGAAAGGCCACTTACGAAGACCAAAAAGAGGACATCGAATCGTGGATGAGTTCGGACGGCGACCCGGAAATCGTGCCGCAACTCAAAACCGCGTTACTGCACGTCTTTCCAGACGTGGAATTTGAAGCGTTTGAAACGAAGGCGTGCGCGACGACGTGCACGTCAAACGGGAGTATGAAAATTGAACACTATTTAGACGGTAAAATATGCGCAGTTACCGGATGCAATGGAAAAGCCGCCGGTCCGGCGTACGCGATTGCTCGAGAAGTCGTCGCGAATGCCAAATTTGTAAAACATATCATTTAAAACTCTGTAAGCGCTACAGGCACTACTACTACTACTACTACTACTACTACTACTACTACTACTACTACTACTACTACTACTACTACTACTTCTATCACCCGCGACTCGACTTTTTTCCCGCACCTCTTTTCTTGCTCCCTTTCGCGCCCTTCTTGGATTTCTTTCCTCCCGCGCTCCCTTTCGCGTCTCGATTCTTCCCGCTCAGTCGTACTTTCGTATCTACGTTTACTTTATTCTTCTTCACGTCCCCTTTCTTCAATTTCAAAATCCCATTCTTAAACCAAGAGCTGCCCCACGCTAATCCTCGGTCGCTCTCTTTCTCTCTCTTCTCTTCCTTTTCGCTATTCGTCATCTTCCTCCTCTCTTTCTTCTCTAACTTATGCCCGAGCCGAAACAAATCCAACCGCTTCTCTTCGTTCCTTTGCTCGTTCTTCTTCCAAAGTCCGACGCCGATAGTCGCGGGAATCCGTATCCCTTTCGACGGTTTCATTCCCAACTCTTTCAGCTTTTCATTCTCTAACTCCTTCCTGTCCCACTTGTTCAAGCCTTTGATGCCGAAATCTCGCACCTCGCGACGCATGTGTTTCATGCCAAACTTCGAGTCTTTCGCGTCGTCGTTGTCGTTGTTGTTGTTGTTGCTTTTCGCATCTTCCTCGCTCTGAAATCCATTCTTCTTCTTCTTCTTTTTCTTCTTCCCGTCAAACCCGTCTTCTTCCATCTCGTCCTCTCGAACGATCCGTTTCGTCTCCGACGCCATGAATCGTTTCATCTCGCGTTTCACGTTTATTCTCTTTCGTAGTAAAGTCTTGTTTATGTTGTTGTCGTTCGTCTTGTTTTCGGCGGCGGCTCCAAAAAGTGTTCGCTTCCCGTCGAACGCGAACACTTTCACCTCTTTTGCCTCTTCTCTCTTTTTCTCTCCATCATCCATTAACACCCTCTCTTCTTCCGCGGTTGTCGTCGTCTTCATCTTCTTCTTCTTCTTTTGTTCCTTCTTAAACGCGTTCATCGGCGCGTTCAAACTTCTCTCTGGTGTTTCTTTTGTCCGATTTTTCCTCGCACTTGTGTTTTAGGGTGTTAAACCCTATTCCGCCGAGTCTCTTTCCCTCCTCTGGGAAAATCGTCACAAGGAAGGAGCTCTTTGAGGAAAGTATTCACAGAACCACATCATCAGAAAGAGAAGTGGAGAGAGAAACGAGAACAGTAATAGTACTACTACTAATAATAATAAGAACGTTTTACCACACCGAATAAGAGGACATGATGAAGCGCATTCTGAACCCGAATTCTTCTTTTTCTACCCCGGGAGGAACGCGGGATGAGACGAACGAAGAGAATTTAGGAACGGACGGTGACGAGAACACGAACACGAGTAACAACAACAACAACAACAACGCAAAGAGGACGACGAGTAGTAAAGACGGGGCAGACGACTCCTTGTTGTTTCCTTCGGAAGAGCACACGGAAGAGCAACTCGTTTCCGCGATTAAAGATTGGAACAATATGAAACCCGTGGTGGTGTTGAACACGATATCGTCCTTGTGCGTGATTGTACTCGCGCAGCTGATGGCGTTTCTTTCGATACCGATCGGTGTGATTGGGCTGATCGCGTGCTCGGTGTACGGGTCGGAGTTGTTTCGGATGAAGAGAGGGTTAGGCGCGACGGTGGCGACGGTGAAGATGTTGTCGTTGGTGTGCGTGATATTGGACGGCGCGTTTGCGGCGGTGAGTTTAGCGATCGGGACCTTGTACGCGGGGGGGGATATGGTGACGACGATGGTGTTGATGTCGTCGTTGTTTGGCGCGCACGGGCTCGGGTATTGGGAGATGTATAAGAGGGCGAAGGAAATTGGGAAGATTCTGAATTGAGAGTGTCATTCGCGAACATCGTAGAAAAACGCTAAAGCTTTGTATCATCATCATCACGCGCACCTGGTACAGGTACGCATGTACTACTACTACTATTATTACTACTACTATTACTACTGCTACTGTATGATCTAAATAGTTCCACATCTCACGAGAGCTGTACTTTTCAATCGAGCGCTGACTTTGTCCATCTGGTTTTGGCCGTTCGGATTTTATCGGTCGTTTGTTTCATTCGTAAATAAAAGAAGAGGATGGCAAACAGGAACCACAACAGCGTTCGGAACATGCTATTTATGTAGGAAGAAATACCCGAGGACGCAGAGCTCGACGCAGAGGACATGAGTAGGTACTGTTTCCTCTTTTCGCGAGCGTGCACGTGGTCGCTGAGTACCGTAGCGTGGGCGAAAAATTTGTCCACCTCTTTCTTCGCCCGGGAGACTTTCGCGGAAGCTTCGTCCGCGTGTGAGGAAACGGAAGATAACAACGTTTGCGCTTCCTTCAAATACCGAAACGCAGCTTTTTTCGAGGCGCGAAGTTCAGCCGATAAGCGCTTACCTTCGCCGCTTTTCGCGGCTTCGTAGACGCCGTCCGATTTCGCATCGATGCGTTCGAGCGAAACGACGGCACGATTATACGTCAATAAAACGCGGTCGATTTGCGCGACGACGATGTTTCTGCGCGCGATTTCGCGGTGTATGGAGCCAAATCGAGACCCGGGCGTTGTGAAACTTAACGGGTTATCTCCGACGGACCACGCGTAACCGTTCATAGCTTCGACGACGACGTTTTCTTCAGACCCATTTTGATGACTACTCGTAAACGACGTTGATTCGTGCGGTGCGATGAGTCCGGAAACGAATTGCGCCACCATCGAGGCCACTTCTCTCGCCGGGTCCGCGAAGTCCGCTTCGAGCGTTTTGATTTCGCAAAAGGATCTCGACGCCGAAAAGGGCATTCTCCCGTGCGTCGACGAGAGGAGCTTTTCGTTGATTGGACTCGAGCGAGTGACAAAGATGGCGTCGCGAATCACTTCTACCGGTTTTGCATTCGTGAAAAGTAACGGAGAGTCTCTGTGTTCGCCATCGAAGCGTTGGTCAAAGACGAAAATAGGAATTTCCAAGTGGTCTTCGTTATCTTCTTCTTTGTCCTCTTCGTCTTCGCCAGTGTATTTTTCATCATCCACGAGCAAATGTTGCGCGAGTGCGTCGACGTCCAACCATCGCGCTCGCGCGTGGTCGCTTTGTTTTCCATCGACACCAAACCCAGAAACTTTACCGGTTCTCAAAGCTGATGCGAAAGCTGACGCCATCGCAGGTTCTTCCGACGCGGTGACGATACGCGCCGTCGCGGAAACTTTCGTCGATTTCAACGAACTCGCATCTAACGCGTCCAAGATTTCCAATCGTAACGCATCCGAGTACGCGTACTGGTACTCGCTCTTTTTATCACTAGTAATCTTTTTGTTGTTGTTGTTGTTGTTGTTCTCGTATTCATCTTTCTCACCGAGTTCGAGGACATACATATACGCGTGAATCGTCTTGTATGGTTTCGCGCGTTTCAAAAACGACCGTCTCGTCGCCGGCGGCACGATGACGGAAGAAGCGTACGCGCCAATCATTGCCGTCGCTTCGGCAAGGAACACGTCGTTCGCAAACTGACCGGGCGTTTGAAAAAACGTCTTGGCATCTTCCGAGCCGTCTCCACTCAATCGCACTGATTCTCCAAACGACGCCACATCAAAATCGGCATCCGCGCCGTGCTCCAACGCAGTTTTCGTCTTCATCGCGTCCTCGCACGCTTTCGCCGCGCCTTCGTTCGCTTCGTGTAAACAGTGCTCGTTGAAAAAACGCTCTAGTAAGTCAATCTCTACCGCGGCTAAATTTTTCGACGTCAACTCGTCGCGGCTTTGGTGTGATTTTTCCAACCGCCTACCTCGCGCCGCGTCCAGTTGTTGCGACAGGCGTTTTCTCTTCACCGCAAACTCTTGACTGGTCATTTTACGTCCACTTCCAAACCGCATCTTCGTGCTCGGGAAATCGTGCGCACCGTGTCCGATTACTTTCTTCGTGTGCGCGCGCTCTAAACTACCCCACGTGAACGGGCCGGCGGATAAATCCAAGAATACTGTTTTCGTCCTCGAGGAGAGGATGGCTTCGGTGAGACATCCTTCGTGGCCTTGTTCGATTTTCGCGATTTGTCTCGCGATTCGTGTGGCAGCGATGATATCGTCGCCGTTGAGTTTTTGCAAAGCAAATTGCTTCAACGAACTATCGTCGACGACTTTTATTATCGACGTTGAACTCTTCTTGTTCTTCTTGTTCTTCGCGCTACCTCCTCCGCGGCCGTTCACCTCCACCGCGAAATCTTGCCTCGCCGCCCAAAGATCGCCAAACGTCCTCAAATCGTGCATCGAAAGCATCTTCTTCATACTTCTCTCGCCTTGATGTTCTCCGTCGTTTCTAACATCCTCCCCTTTCTTCAACCGTAAAAACTCCGCGTCGTCTTCAATCTCGTCCATTTCGTCCAAGACGCCGTGCGCGCCAAATCCATCTCTCGAGAGGAGCGTTTTCAACTGTTCGGTAATCTTTGACGTCTTTTTTTTCCTTGTCTTTTTACCGTATCCGCCACCGCTGCTTCCACCGAGGAACACCCTATCGTCGTGATCGTAAGTCAACTCGCCACTGCGTAACTCTTCTGCCCTCCATTCGATGGCTTTCTTCGCGAAAAGCTCTGCTTTTTTAGAAACCTCTGCATCTTCTCGCAGGACGACGACTTCTTCGTCGGTTAATCCGTACCGAAATCCATACCTGGGCACTTTACTCTCGCCGCCAGCATCACCTTCCACCGTTTTTGCGTTCACGACAACCATAAAATGTTCCTCTTCTAATCCTAAAAACTCCGCTAAATCATCCGCCAATTTCTCAATCGCGTACGCGTCCACGATTCTACTGTCGACGCGGTTCACCTGTCCGTGCAAGCGATGCACGTCTCGCGAGTGCTTCTCGATTGCCTCCTCGAACACCTTCAACACGTTCGACCCGAGTTGAAGCACTCTCGAGTGCACGTTGTACGAAACCTTGCTCCTCTTATCCTCTTCCCCTTCCTCGTCCTCGTCGCCGACGTATTCGTGCCTTAACTTTACGTTCAGACGTTCCAACCACCTCGCCTGTTCCTCCGCGCGGATTGAAACGTCGTATCGCCCGTCGTTTTCAAATCCAACGAACGCGACGTTTAAAGAGACGTCGATTCTGTATTCCTCGATTTTCTGTGCGTTATCTGCCGCGCACTTTGCGAATGTTTTCGATTGAGATGTCGCGCGTTCGCTTTCCGAGGAAGAGGAGGACGAGGCGCACTCTCGCTCGAAATCGCTTCGACTTTTCGTAAACTTTGTGACTCCTTTCTTCTTCCCGTTTACCCACATCAAGTCGCTTAAAATCGAGTCGAGCAGACCACCATCGTTACCGATATCATTATTACCGTTGATTTTTGCGAAAGTATCAAAGTTTTCCTCGTCCACGACTCGGGAGAAGGAAGACGAATCCTTCGCGCGTTGGTGTTTCCCCGCTGAAGCAAACGAACGACACCAAAAGAGGAAGAAGAAGAACACACAGGAAACGAGCATCATCGTGGGGAACGATGCGCGTTTTTTCCGGTCACACGTGTTCCTCTTCATCGTCCTCGTTGCCCTCCTGCGCCTGCTTTCTCTGATGACTTCGTACACGCACGCAGTCAAAGCGCGTCAAACTCTGACGGGAAAAAGTTTCTCTCGTCTGTGCGATTGCGTTCGTCATTCATTTCCCCGGGGACTTTCGAAAGAACGAAGCACGTTTCACCCGTTCTTTTGGAGAGAAAAGGCGCGAGAAAGAGAGTCTGTGTGCTACTCTTGCTGCTTCTGCTGTTGCTCCTCCTTTTGCGCGCGGATGCGTGATACGCGCGCTCCTCTTTGCGAATACAGATACCAACGGTGAAATGTCACGCGACGGGGAAATGCGAGAGAAAGTGAACAAATTCGAATCCGAACCGGTTTCATACCGCGCGTTACCCGCGATCGCCTTTACCAACTCTTCTTCTTCTCCAGAGAACAGGAACAACAACCCTCTGTCGAAAGCCTCGCAAATTTTGTTCTACCAATACGTGGAACCGGAATGGTCGAAAGCGAAAATGAAATCGGTTTTAGGATTCATGAGACAAGTAGGGGACGAGTTAGGGGTCACCGGACGAGGGCGGATATCGCAAGAAGGCGCGAATTGCACGTTAACGGCAAAAGATCCTCACTCCGCGCGAGAGTTTTGCAACAGATTGCGAAAATTTGACAAAATATTCGAGGAGACGGATTTTAAGATTACCGATATGGTGGAACATTCGCAACGGTTTAAGCGGTTGACGCTCGTACCGAAGGACGAGCTCGTCGCTTACGGGTTGGAGAAGGAGAAAGCGCCGTCGTTGAAACAGAATAAGAGCAAACACGTGAACGCGATTGAATATCACGAGATGTTGAAGGATAAAGATTCGGTGGTGATTGACGTGAGGAATCATTACGAGGTGGACATTGGGAGGATTGAACCGCCGGAAGGTGGGGCGACATTTTTGAACCCGGAGATGCGAAACAGTCGCGAATTTCCCAAGTGGTTAAATTTGCCCGAGACGAAGAAACAGTTGGAAGGGAAGCGGGTGATGATGTACTGCACCGGGGGCATACGATGCGAACGAGCGTCGGCGTTGATTTCGCAAATGGAACGGGTTGGCGATTTGAAGGAAACGAAAGGGATTGCCATGGTCAGAGGTGGGGTCGACAGGTATTTGAAGACGTTCCCGGAGAGCGGAGGGTTCTGGAAAGGGAAAAACTACTTATTCGATTTGAGAGAGGCGCAGATGGCAGAGAAAGAAGGCGAGTTAGAGACGACGAGTAAGTGTTGCGCGTGCGAACGCGCGTGGTCAAAATACGAGGGGAAGTTTGTCTGCGGAGATCAAAAGTGTAAAGTGCCCGTTTTGGTGTGCGACGGGTGCAGGAACGTAATCGAAGCGAATACGAAGAAGAACAGTTTTGTTAAGAGACAAAAAAAAGGGAGCAACGGCAACACTTGGAACGCGAATAAGACGAAAAGCGACGATAAAAACGACCCGCACGACGTAAAAAACCTGAGATGTCCTCTGTGTAAAGTCGGTAAGGAGTTACGCTCGATCGAACCGGTCGATTCGGCGGCACAAAAGCGCTTGCTCACCTTAGAAGGCGGCAACGCGAAAATCAACGCCAGCAACAAACGCCCGAGGAAAGAATCGAAAACGTTGTTCATCGGCAAACTCCCACTTTCTGTCACCGCCACGGAAATCAAAAGCGCGTTAAAATTAAACGACGACAATAACGCCGAAATCGAATGGATGATGGATTCAAAATCCGGTTTCTTTTACGGCAGCGCCGTCGTAAAACTCGCGAGTAAAGACCGCTGTCGAAGCTTGTTGGAGCAGTACAAAAAAGACCCGCCTCGAATCCAAAACAAGTTCATCGCCGTCGGGTATTTCGACGAAGATTGGAAGAACAAGAACAGGAAGAAGATGAAGGAAAAGGAGAAAAAGAAGGATAACGACGCGAAAGAAGACGGCGGCAAAAAACGACGACTCGCAGAAGAAGAGTACAAGAGACTGTTCCGGAAAGGCGAAAGGCCTCCGGTGACGTGACAACAACAACGAAAACATCTTTCCCGCGTTTACGACGATAGAGAGAACTTCACAACGTCACGCGTTTAATGCGCAATAGATATATATAGAGAGAGAGAAAGAGAGAGAGTTCGAAATGCTCTGCTCCGGTAGAAGACAAACGTAAGAATACGAGCGGGCGGCGAAGCGACCGGATGCGGAAAATGGCAGACCTTTCAAAATTCAAAATTCAACCACAAACTCCACATAAATAAGCGCTCAGTAAACACGAATCAACGCGAATCATCATGCTCGAAGAAACCACCAACAACGCGAACATCATCACCACCACCACAACCACCACCACCAACGAGCCAACACTCACGCAATACGAAGCCGAGCGCAACGCGCGGATACAAAAGAACATCGAACGCATGAAATCGTTCGGCATCGACGACGCGAGGAAAAAAGTGATGACGATGGAATCGAAGCACAAAAACAACGCGACGACGTCCTTGTTATCCAAAAAGCGCGTCAAAAAACGCTCTGAAAACGCAACACAGATGGACAGATCGAAACAACCGAGGCGGACGTCCTCGCGCGTGCGCGGAGAGAAAGCGCCGGACGTTTTCGTGCCCGATGAAAGAAATCTTTGGGAACCGACGTATAACGAGGAAATCTACACGCAAAGGCAAGTATCGAACTTGGGCGATCGAAAATCGGAGTGGCAACTCTTCGTCTCCGGGTACGACCAACAAGGTCGACGGTTGTACGACAACAACAGAGGCGTGTGTTGTCACCAGTGCAGGCAGAAAACGCTGGGAACGCACACGACGTGCAGGAAGTGCAACATGATGCGCGGGAAGTTTTGCGGAGACTGTATTTTTATGCGGTACGGTGAAAACGTTCTGGAAATCAACGAAAATCCGGAGTGGGAGTGCCCGGTGTGTCGTGACATCTGCAATTGTTCGTTCTGTCGCACGAAGAAAGGGTGGATGCCGACTGGGAACATGTACCGAGCCGCGATCGCGAGCGGGTACAAATCCGTGGCGCATTATTTAGTCTTGTCGAGACAGGACGACGAGGAAAAGGCCAAACTGTGCGAAGAGGAAGCCGAACGCGTCGCCGAGCGATTGCAGAGAGAAGAAAAGAGACGAATTCAAGAAAACCCAGAGTTATACGCGAAAGAACAAGAGGAGAGGAGGAATAGGCCGCACTGGTTGAAGAATAAAAAGTAGTAAAGCGGGACGGACAGAAGAGCGGAGGATGTCCCGCGGCCGCTTTGTACCATCACTAGAAGATATACCAAATTGGAGAGAGAAAAAACCACACTTTTTATCATCATCATCATCATCATCATGTCTCCTCCTCCTCCTCTTTCGGAGTCTCACACCGCCGAGTCCCTCCGAAACCTTTTCGCCTCTACTTTCTCTTGGTTCCTCCCCGAGAACGTCATCGACGAGGACACGCTCGAGTATCTGTTCACGAGTTTATCCGATGGAAGTTTCGAGGACAAGGAGGAGTTTCTGGATTTCGTGACGCCACTTTTGATGGAATTATTCGAAGGTGACGACGAAGACGAGGCGAGAGCGCAGTGCACGAAAGCGCACGATTTGTTATACGGCAAATGCGTAGAAGAAGGGAGCGATACTACGAAAGAGGAGGAGACGACCACGAGAGTGATAAACGTGAAATTAGGTGGCACTCCAGGGGAAGAGGAGGAAAGCGAATTCGAGAAAGAGGTTTCGAGGCGGTTGCGAGAGAAGGAAAGAGACCGTTTGCCAGATTTTAGCACGAATGCGAACCATCGAAATCAAAACGAAGATAAAGCGCAGGAGAAAGAGCAACGGAAAATGAGGAAAAAACTGGAAGAGAGCGAGGAGGAGGTGCGGAAGTTGTTGAGAGAACTGGACGTCGCCAGGGAGACGGCGGCGAAGAGGCGCATCGAAGGAAGTAGCAGCGGAGGGAACGGGTCGATTGGAACGATTGAAGTTGGGCCGTTCAACGTGCCGAATCCAGGTGGAGGGCAGGATCTCATCAACGATTGCGTTTTGACGTTCGTACCTGGGAGAAGGTACGCGTTGATTGGAAGAAATGGAACGGGTAAGTCTACTTTGCTGAAGTATTTGGCGTCCAGACGGGTGGGCGACAAGGTTGGTTTCTCCGAGGATGTTTTCGTGCATTACGTGAATCAAGAGGTCACGTTGAACGAGGAGCAAGAAGAATGGTTACCAGTGGACGTTGTGTTACACGCGGACGTGCAAAGACGACTTTTGTTGGAGGAGTTGAAAGAGTTGGAATCCAACGCGAGCGGAGAAGGTGACGTGCAAAGGATTTCTGTCGTTCACGAACATTTAGATTCTATAGAGTCCTCGTCCGCGCACGCCAGAGCGTCGCAATTGCTTCGCAGTCTCGGTTTCAGCGAGGAATTAGCCAGTCGTAAAATGAAACAGTTATCTGGTGGGTGGAGAGTTCGGACGAGTTTAGCCGCCGCGTTGTTCGCGACTCCCGATATATTATTCTTGGACGAGCCGACGAATCATTTGTCGATTCAAGCGGTAATGTTTTTAGCAAAAGAGCTGGTGGAGAATCCAGTTTGGAAATCTCGCATTATCGTCTGCGTTTCGCACGACAGACACTTCTTGGACGAAACCACGACGGATTCGTTGCATATTTCCGGCGTCGCCAAACGAGTCACGTCGCATCGAATGAACTATTCCAGTTGGGCCAAAAAGAGGAGAGAACAGCAAATCGCGTTGAAAAAACGCACGGAATTGAGACAGATAAAGATTGACACGCTGAAGGAATTCGCTGGGCACGGGTTCCGCTACGGCGGCTCCTCGTCGCAAATCAATATGATGCAGAAGAAAGCCTCCGAGGCGAAGAAATTAGAGTTGGAAGCCGAGGAAGAACAAAACGAACTCGCGGATTTAGAAGAAGATAGAGAGAATAGTTTAAGTTTATGCGCGGGAGGTGAATTGCAATCACAATCGATCTCCATGCTTGAAAGTTGTTCGTTTCGGTACCCAAACACAGAGAAAGATATATTCACGGATGTCGATTTAAGCGTCGATTCGAAATCGCGCGTCGTTTTGCTCGGCGAGAATGGACAAGGGAAAACGACTTTAGTTAAAGTCATCACAAACGCTTTGAAAAGTACCGGCGGTTCGGTGAAGCGCGACCACGGCGCTCGAATCTCGTTGGTGAATCAACACCACGCCGAGCAGTTGAAATACGACATGACTCCGTTGCAATTCATGCTCGAGAAATACAAAGGCGACGGAAGTTACAAACACGAGCAAGAAATTAGAGGACATTTATCGAGTTGCGGCGTGCCGACTGCGTTACAAAGCATACCATCCGGAAGTCTTTCCGGGGGTCAACGTTCGCGAGTCGCCATGGCTGCGGTGTCCTATTTTAAACCGCATTTGATCGTTTTAGACGAGCCGACGAATAACTTAGATTTAGAATCGTGCGAAGCGCTCGCGAAAGCCATCTCGGATTTCAAAGGAGGCGTGATTTTGGTTTCGCACGACCAGTTTTTCGTCGAACAAGTTGGCAAAGAGTTCATCGCGATTGAAAATGGTCGCGCCGTGCGCTTCGAGAACTTTAAGAAATACAGAGCGAGCATAGCGGCGAAAATGCCAAAATAGAGAAGAAAATAATAGATGTGTACTCTACTACTGTACGTTGCGCAAAGTGTTCAGAAAGCAAAGGAATATTTACTACGATTAGAAAAGAGAAGATTATTATAAATACCAATGAGCTCTCATGCCGAACGCCGTATCGAAATTCCCGCGTTCGTCTCGATTGATGACGATTCCAGGAAACAGACTCATGGACGGTTTTTGAAACCCATCGCCGTATACGCGCGCGAAAAGTTCCACGTGTTCCCCGCCGACGGCGTTGGAGTGGCCGAAAACGCACCCCCACCCGAGATTTTTCGGCGACAAAATGTCTTTCAAAGTAGCCGTGGCTGGTTTCAGTCTCGCGCTCGGTGGTTTCGTGGCGACGACGCCCCACTCGAAGACATCTTCGCCCCCGCCCCCTCCGCCGCCTCGTTTACTTTTCGATTTTGAAAACGATGATTTACCACCGCCGCCGCCTAAAACGTCTTTTTGCACCCACGCGCTGACAACCACGTCTTCTATGGCCGCCGCCACGCTGACGCTGGCAATCTTTTGCCCGTTCGCGTCCACTGATCCTCCTAAAGCGCCGGCGTAATTCACGTTCTTCTTATTCGTATCCTTGTTCTTATTGTCTTTCCTTTTACTCCTCCAACTCCCTTGACCAATCACTCTCGCCGTCGGTTCGTCCACTCGCGTGTTATTCCCGGCGCACATGGCCAAATTCACCGTCGCGTCTGAACTCACTTCGCACCCGACGCTCACCGCTGAATCCCCATCCCCCAACGCTGCATAACTCGCCCCCGTGGACCCAAATCCAGTTAAAGATGCGTTTTCTTGAATCGGAGACAAAGATGCAAACTGATCTCGGCCTTCAAAACCGAGCGGCGTGACTCGTATCGTCACGCCGTCCGGAACGAGCGAAGGTATGGCGTTGGATATTTTGTACGAAAGTTTTCGCAAGGTGACCGCGTGTAACTCTTGCCCGTCTTCCGTGAACTGCAAAGAGAGAAAGAGAGAGAGAGAAAAGGTGAGTTTAGTACCGCTAAAATCGAGCGTATGAAGAAAAACGTACCAATTTCCCTCCTTCGCAGGCAAACAGAGAGGTTAAAACGTGTCCAATTTTCGGAAAGTGCGTCTCGCAGTTTACTTTCATTTCCGCGCCTTTCCGCACGCGCTGACTCGCGGTGACGTTAAACTGGTTCTCGTCCGCTTGCGGGTGGAGAAACCCGCTCTCCACTTTCGCTTTCACGCGGTGGAATATCGAGTTTGAGGAAGAGGATGAATGTCGTCGCACATTCGTTTCCAATCGGTGCACTTTTTCTCGCAACGATTTGATGTCCGAAAACGCGTCTCGAGTGAGACGTTTCAGGTTGGAAACGTCGTCGTCGATTTCCTCTCGATCCTCCTCGTCTTCCTCTTTTCGTTTGTTGAATACCATTCTTCTCGTTCTTCTTCTTCTTTAACTTCTTCTTTATATAAAGAGTTGTTCTGGGGAAAAATGGCGACACTTTTCCAACTGTTTCGGATGCGTTGCTTCTCTGCTCCTGCGGCGCATTCTTCGAGCACTCTCGCGCTTTTTAGCCACCAGACAAAGACGACGAGAAAGAGCAGAGCACGAGAGCGCTTTTGCACTCGCAGTGTTCGCGAAGAAAACGCAGGAGTCAAACCTAGACGCGATGATGATGACGATGAGGAGGAGGAGGTTTTTGGCGGCGAGAGAGAGATGCGAACGACGAATACGAATACGAATGCGACGACTACGCATCGTTCGAAGCGAGGACGACGGAAAAAGAGAGATGTATTACTCGCGTGTGGTAGCCTTTTGCTTTTTTCCAACACTTCTTCTTCTCAGAAGGAAGAAGAAGCGTTCGCCGCTGGGATGATGGATTTTACCAAACAAAGCCAATCGACGTTCCAACTCGGGCCTTTGCAAGTCACTTTGCAACGCCTGCGAACGCTCCGGAACGACATTTTTACATCTCTCGAAGAAGAAGAAGGAAAAGAGGGAAAGAAGAACGAGGACGATACCGGTGTTGTGGTCGTGAAACCTGGATCGGAAGAAGCGATCGCGAGATTACGAAACGCGACGTTGGATTGCACCTCCGCCAGACCGGCGTTGGAGGCGTACGCCAACGTAAGAGACGTGTGCACGCTGTCCATCGTCTTGAAGAGCGTCTCGAAGAAATTCGCGACCGAGGAGGCACGAGAGAGAGCGAGAGAGAGAAAAGACGAGACGGTTCAGGCGTTCGCGGAGTTAGAGCGAAAGTTACGAGATGTAAACGCGAGTAAGGAAGACGTCGACGCGGAATTTGAAAACAGTAGGGCGAGCGTGAAACGGTTCGCCGAGAGCGTCCTCGAAGCGTTCGATTTTAGCGACGAAGAAGAGAAAGTGAAAAGAGAGGCGTTTCCCGACCTCTTCTCCTGAATGTAATCTCACTGCGAATGCTGTAAAACGACGTCGTGAACGCACATTGGTCGTGTTGAATACTAAGACTGCTTCTTCGCGGCGCGAGCGATGCGACTCGTGGTAGCGCAGATATCCAGTCAACTGTCACGTCATCACGTTCGCATCTAAATCTCCTCACAAACAGAGCGCACACCTTTCAACTGCGACCGTTTTGTGCGCTTCGCTCAAAATTTCTGCGCATCGACGCGCGGGTATAAAAAATGTCCGCGAATCAACTCATCGACCCGAGAAACCCTCGATTTACGATCGTTCGCGAGTACGAAGCGTGGTGTCGATTGGATAATCCATACTTGGAACAGCACCCAAACGTCCCGAAAACGCCGTACCTTCTCGTGGCGGGAATGGCACCGTCCGCGCGCGCCAAGTGCGGGAAATGTTCGGATAAGATAGAAAAAGGTACGGTTCGAGTTGGGATGCCGTATCAATGGCGAGGGGCGTTTTTTAGCTACGTGACCGGGTGGTATCACGCGGATTGCGTTCGGTTTGAAGGGGTGACCCAAGAGGAGGTGCGAGCGAGGACGTATTGGAAAGGGGAGAAGGAACATTTGGCGCAGGTGATGAAAGGAAAGAATACGCACGTGGAGAAGCTGGGGAAAACGCAAAGAGTGAAAACGAACGTCGAATTTATCAAAGACGAAACGGTGCGAGACGAATTGATGAGGACTTTGACGTCGGCGAGTAAGCCGAAGTGCGAGGAGGACGAGGTGGATCCGAACGAAGGGACGTTTTTGAAAAGAGGAGAGATTCAACCGGCGGAGCCGCCGAGAGGATTGGTGAGGAGTTTGTTGCCGTTTCAGAAAGAAGGGTTGGCGTGGATGATGGAGAACGAGAAGACGCAGGTGAAAGGCGGGATATTAGCGGACGAGATGGGGATGGGGAAGACCATTCAGGCGGTGTCGTTGGTGTTGAAGAGTAAGGAGGCGAGATTGGATCGAATGCGAGAGTCTGGGGTGATGGAGACGGATGGCGACGAGAAAGGGGCAGAAGTAGACTTAAATGTAGAAGACGAACCCAAGGCGAAGAATAGCAAACGCAGTAAGAAGGGTAGCCCGAAGAGCGGCGGAGAAGAACACGTATCGAGCGCGACAAAAATGTCGGCAACCAACGCGCATGATGCTTCTTCTTCTTCTTCAAAGAACAAGAACACCACGTTAATCGTCGTCCCCACGTCTGCGTTGGTTCAATGGGAAGACGAAATAAAGTTGTGCACGAAAGAGAACGCGTTGAAAGTGTTCGTGTATTATAACGACCGCAAACGGAAGACGATCGTCGAGGAGATGCGCGCGGCGGATGTCGTGCTCACGACGTTTCCGGTTTTAGAAGCCGAGTACCGCAAATGCGAGATGCAGAGTAAAGTGCCGTGTGCGCATTGTTTTAAACTGTTTCTTCCTCGCTCGTTAGCGGTGCACAACAAGTACTTTTGCGGCCCAGACGCGAAGAGAACTCAGAAACTCGAAAAAACTGAGAAGACGAGAGAAGTCGCGAATACGAAAGCGTTGGCGACGTTGAACGTCATCTCGAAAGACAAGTTGAAGGAAACGTTGGAAAACTTGAACAACGGTAGTGGTAGAGAAGAAAAGAAGAAAAGTGGTGGTAAATCGTTAATGGCTATCGCGCGTGGCTACATGCAGCAAGGCGGTCGTGACATGTCCATGTACGACGGAGCGCATAAAGCGCGAGCGGCTGCGGCCGAAGGTCTCGTCCTCGGCTCTAACGAGGACGAGGAAGCAATCACGGAGGAAGAATTGAAAGCGATTCAACCGAAAGTCACGAAAATCGTCGAGATGGGCTTTGGTTTTCCCCGAAACATGATTGAAAAAGCAATCGTGGATAGCGGCGGAGACGTCGACGTCGCCGTGAACGCGTTGATGGATTCGCCGAAACCAAAGACGACGATGAAATCGAAAGGATATAAAATGGAGGTCATGGACGATAAAGAGACGGAAGTGATTTGTTTGGACTGCGATAGCGACGAGGAAGAAGAGGACGCGACTGTGGTTGCTCCGACGACGAGAAGTACGAGAAGTACGTCGAAGAATCCGCCCACGGCGAAAGAGAAGAAGAAGAAGAAGGCCACCTCCGCCGCCGCCAAGAAAACGAAGAAGAAGAGCAAAAGCGCGAAGAAAAAGAAAAAGAAAAGCAGCGACGACGACGACGATTCGGATTTTAAAATGGAACCTGAAGAAGAAGAAGAAGAAGAAGAAGATGATGATGATGATGATGGAACAGAAACAGAAGAAGAGATCGTAATTACCAAAGTCACTCCTCCGAAAATCAAACGAGATCGTGAAAACGACACGAACAGCGAGGACAACAGCTTACTTTTCGGCAACACGGACGACCGTGACATCAAGGAGTTATTGCTTCAAACCTCATCTTTGCATCAAATTCACTGGGAAAGAATCATTCTCGACGAGGCGCATAAAATCAAAGCGAGGACCACGTCAACCGCGAAAGCCGTGTACGCTTTGGATAGCGACTACAAATGGTGTCTCACCGGCACGCCGTTACAAAACAGAGTCGGCGATTTATACTCGCTCGTCCGTTTCTTACAAATGGAACCGTACTCGTTTTACTTTTGCACCGCAAAAGTCGGCACTAAAGACGGCTCGAAAGAAGGCCTTTGTGGTTGCAAAAGCGCCTGTTGGGACATGGGACCGAACAACGCTTTTTGCGTTCAGTGCGGGCACGCTCCTTTGAAACATTTTTCAAAGTTTAACAAGGACGTCATCAACCCGATTCAACGCTACGGTGGTGTTGGCGCAGGTAAGAGAGCGTACATGACGCTTCGTAACGACATTTTACTGCCGGCAATGTTGAGACGAACGAAGAAAGAACGGGCCGCCGACGTCGTGTTGCCGCCGTTAACCGAAAACGTCCTGGAACCCGAGTTTGACCAAACCGAGCGAGATTTTTACGAAGCGTTGTACGCGAACGTTACCGCGAGATTCGACGGGTTTGTCAAGAAAGGCACGGTGTTAAATAACTACGCGCACGTGTTCGAGTTGCTTTCTAGGTTGCGACAAGCGTGCGATCACCCGTATTTGGTTTTGCATTCTCGCAATCCAAAGTTACGCAACCAACAGGCGGAGATGAAATTTGAGAAGAAGGATGAGGACGACGAGGAAGAGGAGGAAGAGGAAGAAGAATACACGAAGTCGAAGAAGAAAACGAAGAAGAAGCAAGAGTACGAAGTCCGAGAGAACGTTCCGTCTGACGCGAAAGAAACCATGCATTACTGCGGCATGCCCGATTGCGGCGAGAAAGTCGAACCGGAAGACGCGGCGACGTCCAAGTGTAAACACATCTTCCACCGCGAGTGCATTCAACCGTACTTGGAGATTGATTTTGGCGCAGATGGCATTAAATGTCCAAAATGTCGAACCAATTTGACCATCGACTTGTTTCCAGACGCCGAAGCGATCGATAAGATCAAAGCGCCAAAAGACGAAAGAGGCGGCGGGGTCAAGAAGAAAGGCAAAGGCGAACTCGACGCCGATGACGTCGTGCCGAACAAATCAATCTTGAATCAAATCGATTTGAGCGAATATCGAACATCTTCGAAGATTGAGAAAATGATGGAAAAGCTCCGTGAGATCCGAAGCGGTCGCGATGGTAAAAAGAACAAAGCCATCATCTTCTCGCAGTACACGAGCATGATTGACATCGTCGAGTGGCGCATGAGGAAGGAAAATTTCGTCATTCGCAAACTGGTCGGATCGATGCCTGTCACGGCGAGAGCGCAAAATTTGCACGAGTTCTGCACGGACCCAGACGTGGACGCGATTATCATGTCTTTGAAATCAGGAGGGGAAGGTTTGAACTTGCAGGCGGCGAATTACGTTTTCGTCTTGGAGCCGTGGTGGAATCCCGCGGTGGAGATGCAAGCGGTGATGCGAGCGCACAGAATCGGGCAGACGAGAGAGGTGACCGCGTTTCGATTCGCGTGTAAAGACACGATCGAATCGAAAATGCACGAATTGCAAAAGCTAAAGCGGTTAGTTTTTGAAGGGACGATGGATGGAAACGAGGCGAGCATGGCGAAGTTGTCGCCGGAGGATTTACAATTTTTGTTCAAACGCTAATAATCATCGAGTGTTGTCTCGTCTTCACAAAGAAGAGGGGGTAAATGCTGAGAGAGAGAGAGAGAGAGACCATAGTACCGGGTGGTACTTGTAAAGATACATCACTATTGCGCAATTAATATACAACATTCTATTCTACATTCTACCAGTCTTTAAAGATCTCCCTCGCTGCGAGTAACTTTGGATCGTTCTCGCCTTTTTCGTCGTCGCGCATTTCTTGCTCCAACACCATCTTTTCAATTTCCGCCAATCGCGCCGTGTGCGACGACAGTATAGCTTTCGACGGCTCTGGCAACTGTGGCGGTGGATAAGCTCCACTCTCCAACGCCTTCCAGTCGAAGTTTTCAAACCACGGGTGATTTTTAATCGCTTGCGCGCCACCTTTCAAGTTACCTAATCGTTTCGCCACGCGTCGTTGTAACAAACCCGCGATTAAATCACAACCTTCCTCGGAGGTGTAAATCGGGTAAGTCACTTGGAAACTCGCGTCGGCGATGCGTTGCATGACTTGCAACGGATTATTTTGTGGCGGTTGATTATCGCCTCCTTTTTCTCCTTGGCCTCTTTGACCGAACGGTTGTAAGCCGGAAATGATGACGTAAATCAACACGCCGAGGGCCCACCAATCGACGCCGTAGGAATACCCTCGCGCTAAGACCATCTCTGGCGCGACATATCCAGGCGTCCCGCAAAACGTAAACGTTTGATGACCACTTTCGCCAATATTCTTCGCAAAGCCGAAATCGCCAAGTTTAGCTCGTCCTGATTTATCCAAAAAGACGTTTTCTGGTTTCAAATCTCTGTAGATGATGCCCAATTCGTGTAAATACTCAAACGCACACACGATGAGAGCGGCGTAATACCGAGCGGCGTCTTCGTCAAATCCAACCAAAACTTTCCTTAAAGGCGCGTCTGGTTTGGTAGTGTGAGCCATTTTCCGAACCGTCGCGACCGAGACGAGCGCGTCCATCAAATCAAACCCGTTCATCAAATCAATGAGGAAATATAAGTGTCGATCGGATTGAAAGGCGCCGTGTAAGGAAATAATCGAAGGATGGTTCAATTCCGCGACTATTTTACGCTCGGACAAGACGTGCTCTGGAGAGGATTTCACCGCAACTTTCCGAACGCGTTTGATCGCGTATTTTTGTTGCGTGTCGTAATGATTGCACTCATTGACGCATCCGACCGCACCGCCACCGATTAAAGTACCCTCGGAGACTGTGAAAATGAACGGCTGCAAAGACGCGTTGAACGAACCAGAGGTGATGCTTTGGACGAAGGATTCGTTGAAGGCACCGATGGCGTCAACGTCCCGGTAAATAGACGACTCATCGGCTGGATTGTGTGCGTCGTAATACAAATTTCGCGATCCCATGCCAACGCGGCGTATGCGTAGGATACCTTGGAATGTCTTCACTAGTGACTTTTTCTGGGAATCTTGCGCGCTGGCGTCGCCTTCATCGATTTCACCCACGGCGGCGGTTGCGCTACTCCTTTCAGCATCATCGTCGCCACTTTCTAGCGTTTCCAGTTTCCCACTATCAGGAGAGGTATCGTACGAGTGAAAGCTCTTTCTCTTCTTCTCTTCGCTCTGGGGACTCGATATCTTTACCTTCTTCGAGTTTCGCTTTTGCGTCACGCTATTTCGTCTCGATAACAAATCTTGCAACGTACCCATCATCGCGACGAAATCGACGCGCTTCAACTTTAAGCACCGAAGCGGTGCGTTTGGCCCTACTTTTACCGTCGCGTCTCTTGGTTTTTCGAACAGGAGCGCCTTCTCGCCGAAAAAATTCGATCGAAACAAATGATTGACTAAAATGCCAAGCCTAGCATCGTCGTCTTCGTCGCTGTCGCCAACGACAGGCGTGTCGTCGTCGTTGACGTACACCAAAGCTTCTCCAGAGACGATGATGTAAAATCCACTGTCGTCGCCTGCGTTTTCACCTTGTTGTAATATAACTTCGTCCGGTTCAAATTCAACTTCTTCCATCGCGTCTGCGACTCGCAGTCGTTCGGCAACGCTCAACGGCGCAAACACCGGAACGAGACTCATGAACACCGCGATCGATTCTCTAAAATCTTCAGCCGCCCTTTTCGCAACCGCTCGAAACGCGCGACGTGGGAGCACCCACGTTGACCAAGCGTTCGTTTCGGACCTCTCTGAGGATCGCACGGTGGCACTTCTTGGCGCACCGTACATCAACGCCAACTCGCCGAATATTTCGCCCGGTTTCTTCACGTTGACTTTCACTTCCACGACTTCTTGCGCAGTTACCGTCGTGGTCGAAGTTGTTGAAGCGGCGTCTTTACTAGTATCTATCTTTTCGCTGATGCTCGTTTCGCTACTCACGGCTACTAAGTTGTTCTTAATTTGTCCGGAAGATGTCGCCACATGGTTCGATTCTCGTTCTAACGATAGGCGCTTCTTTACCTCCGCTTCGTCTTCCTCGTCTTCTTGCGCCTCGTCTCTGGCGTCGTCCGATTTCGTACTATTTCGCGATCGTCTTCCTAAACGAGACTTTGCTAACGGCGCTTTCGCTGCTGGTGGAGACGATGATTCCGGGTCGTCGGTGTTCTTATTGTTGACCAAGGTTGTCGTCGTCGTTTTCGTGACTCTTTCGTAAACGTCAAATTCACCTTCGGCGACCAAGAACAACGCGTTACCTTTCTCTCCTTGCGTGACCACGGCATAATTTTCCTCGAAGGTTTCTTTCCACATCACCGAGATTAACTCTCGCAACGTGTCTTCTTTCGCGTCTGCAAATAATACCGATTTTCGCAACGATTTCAAAAGAAACGCGACGTCATCCTCGGAATGCTCGAATTGCAGGTCGTTGAACGACACCGACGATCGGTTAATCATAGACGTCGTGTGCGAGTAGTAGCTGCGGAATTGTTGCTTTTCCGCGCTCGTCGGGGTCGTCGGTGGTTTGCCAGATCCAGGACTATCAAACGACGATTTCCTCCTATGTATTTCATGTTTCGTCTCGTTGCTGCTATTGGTCATAATCGACGGCATCTTCACCGAACTTTTCCTCTCCAGCATCTCTCTCAACTGTTTCTTGAAAGTCACCGAGTTTACGCGTTTATCCACGGTCAAAGCCGCGTCTGGCGTTTTCGATCCAGGCGTCGTAGGATTACTGTTTTCCTCGTTCTTATTATCTGTTGTACAATTTGAATTTTGTAACCCAGCCGCCTTATCATCCGAAGGCGTAACAATTGTCGTCGTCTGAATCGTCGTCTGAATCGTACTCGCGTTATTAAATCTCTCAACCAGCGACCCAGATCTCGACGCTATCCTTCTCTCCTCCTCGATATTCTCCTCCTCGTTCTCCTCCTCGTCGTCGTTATCGTCGTATCTGGTAATTAATTCATCCTCTCTCGTTCTCCTCGCCCTCGCAGGTTGCGTGCTCTCCAACAGTCGCATCGTCGACGCTTCGTCTTCATCCGCGGCTCCATCTTCGTCCTCCTCTTCCGTCCCGGCGGCTTCCGAGCTTACGCTCGCGCCCGCGTGTTGCAAACCTTTAAAGTTTTTCAGCTTCGGTTGTTTCGCGTGTTTCTTCAACCCGCTGCTCGTTATTAAAGTCGTCGTCGCGTTCGTCGATGAATGCGTCGTGTTTTTGACGTTATCCTTCTCCTTCGCATTTTCCTCCTCCTCCTCGTGGTGGTCTTCTCTTTTGAACGTGAAGCTCAGTTTGCTCGTTTCCACCTCTGCTTTCAACTTCGTCTTCGTCTTCTTCTTACTGCTGCTGCTACTCTCGCTCCTTTCCACGTCGTCGTTCTTTACGTGCACACATTCCTCCTCTTCCTCTCCCCCTTTACCACGAACGGACCCACTTTTGGGTGATCCGCGCGGTGACCGAGGTGGTTTCAAGGGCGACCGTTTCACCTTCGTCGTCGTCTTCGACGTTGGTGTCGAATTGGAATCGGACGAATGCATTCCATTCACATTTTGTTCCGCTCGTTCTCCCTCTTCTTTCTTCAAAACCGACGATCCTCCTCCCGACGATCTCGTCGATATCAGAAGAGTCGATTTGGAGCTCGCGCACCCCATGCTCTTCCCTCTCTCTCTCTCTCTCTCTGACCTCTCAGCACGAGATATATTCTCTTAAATCTCTCTAGAATTATATTCTCGTTACGAATTTTTTTATGCCGCTTCGAGAGACAAAAGACTCCGCAGAGCACTACGAAGCGGTTCTGTCTCTGAAAAGCACAGGCCTTACTTACTTAACGCAGGAAACAATTTATAGTCTTCTTTGCTCTGTGTGCGAGAGAGACATTGTCGAAAGCGCACTCGAGAAAAAGTCGCGCTCTTCGCACTCGAGAGCTCTTTCACATTCTTCTCGATTTCTGTCTCCTCCTCCTCTGTGCGATTCTTTCAGAACCACAACGAGAGATGATACCTCTGCGCGGTGTGGTTTTTCGCGGGTGTATTCACATGTGTTTGCATGTGTTTGACTTAAAATGTTCTTCTTTTGAACCGTTTTTTTCTTTTTTCATCGTCGTCACAAAAAAAGCGATTCTTCCTTCGCGCGCGAGAGACGCTTTTTATTCTGAATCAGAAGACGCGAAGAAGTTAAAGAAGAAGACAAAGCGCATCAAAAATGATGTTCTCCTCTTCGCGCGGCGCGACTTTAACGACGACTCCTTCGATGACCGCTGCTTTTCTGCGAAGACGACTTCGTTCTTCTTCTTTATTCGCTTCTTCTTCTTCTTCTTCGTCTTCCGCGAGACGATTTTCTCGCCTGGCGGCGATTTCCGATAACCCAAAGAAGAAGACGAAGAATTCTTCTTTCCCTGTAGAAGAAGACGACGGTGCTCCTCCTCCTCCTCCGTATGTATTCGACGACGAAGACGAAGACGCAGAGGAACGCGACGACGAAAAGGACGACGACGTGATGGAGAAACTGATGATGAAAAGACGAACGTACAGCAGACGGAGAAAAGAGACCAACATCGTACGCGGGAACAAGAAGACGATTCAATCGCCTCTTACTCCTACCACTACTCCGAATAAAGTGGTACAAAAGTACAAGAAGAAAGACGTGCTTTTCCAACAGGCGGTGGAGAAGGACATCGAGGAGGCGATTTTTGTGCACGACGAAGAACAGAAGGAGGAAGAAGAGAAGGAGAGATGGAGCGCGAAATCAGAGAACGAATTGGTGGAGGAGTTTTCGAGGTTGTTGCGGGTATCGGAAGGGACCATGAACGCGCCTTTGCAAGCGTTTCGGTTCGCGCGGCGGTACTTTCTCGAACGAGAGGATGATGATAGTGAGTTTAGCAGGGGGGAGTCGTACTCGCAGTCTCGGTTTTTTAAGAAGATGAACGTGGCGCAACACCACGGGCCGTTTTTTGACCAGTGCGCGAAAGCGAACGCGTTTGAGTTGATGATGGAGTATTACGGTTTGTTTGATCCGAGGGACGATAAGATGGACGGCGGACGGTTGGCGAATGCGTTTATATCGAGAATGTCGAGGGAGATGAGAGACGGGGAGAATAACGACGAAGGATTCGATTTGAACGCGTCGACGACAAAAAGCGCGAAAAAGAACCGCAACCAAAGCAACAACATTAAAAACAACAACGCGTTTTACTTTGAATTCGTGAGACAAGCGTTTGAAATGTCGCTGACGAAGAATGAATACACGGTTTCGGCGTTTTTAAAAGCGTGCGGGAAAGCGAATCGACTGAACGATGCGAAGAAAGCTTTCGAGAATATGAAGAAAAATGGTACGCCCAAAGCGATCGTGTATCGTTCCTACATCGATTGTTGCGCGAGCTGCGCGGATTGCGAGGAGGCTTTAGAGACGTTTCGTCAGTTCAAAGTGGACGTACTAGGTAAAGATAAACGAATTCGAGACGATACGGACGCGGTGCGAGCGTTCAATGGCGTCATCGCGGCGGCAAAGAATGCGAGGAACGTCAACGTTGCGAAAAGTATTTTCCAAGAACTCACCGAGGACTTTGCGTACTTAGCGCCGACGGAGATTACGTACGGTGCGGCTATCACGGCGGCGGCAAACGCGTCTCCGATACCGGATTTAGAATTTGCTTTGGAATTATTCAATCGATCGAGAGAGGATCCGAGCGTTCAAGGCGACATGAACAAATACATCGTTTCCGCAACCTTGTCGTGTTTACAAAGATCGTTGGCGGTCGGGGCTTTTACCGAATCGAACGCTAAAGCTGTCGCGTTGGCGAAGAACATCACGAGACCACTTTTGCAAAGGTACGAGGAAGAATCGAAGAGACTTCGCGAAACGAACAAACTCAACAACGGTAAAGATGATTATTTTAACGTCTCGTCGCAAGTCTTTAGCGCTTTAGTGTCTGTGTATGCGCGCGCAAACGACGTCGAATCCGCGATGGATATCATCGAACAAATGCAAAAACTCGGGTTTGCCGTGAATCGACACATCCTGACGTCTGCGTTGACGGCGTGTCGACCGAGGGCAGACGATGCGAACGGCCAAGCGATGGCTACGAAAGGCGTGGAATTATTCGAGCAATCGAACAAATCTGTGTGCGAAACGTCCTCCGTCGCGAGTGCGGCTATGTTTCTGTACTTTCATCTCGGCGATGTAAAGAAAGCGACGGATTTATACGACACGGTGAAGCTCAGAACGAATGAAAACAGCACGCTGGATAACCAAATTCTTTTCAACACGATGTTGTTACACTGCGCAAAGAAGACGAAATCGCACACGTCGAGTAACAACGCCGAAAATGCGATTTCAATCTTTCGCGATATGCGACGAGCAAACGTGCCCGCAACGGAACGCACGTATTCTCTAATGCTTACTGCTTTAGGAACGCACGGGAATCGGTTTACAGACGTCGAGAAAGTGTACAAGTTAGCCAATCGCGATCCGAACGTTCTCGTGAACGATTTCATGCGCACGGCGTGGATGGATGCAAACGTGAAAGCACACCGAGTCGAAGAAGCTTTAGATGTGTACGATTCTATTATCGAGTCGTACTCTAACATCGAAGAGATTGGGGAAGATACAAGCAGCAACGCGTCGCCGTCTATTGTTACGTTCGGAAGTGCCTTGTTCGGGTGCTTGACCATGAGCGTCGAGCGCGAAAACGTTGACGTTGCGGCGGAGAAGGCGTATAAAATTTTCGCGGATATGGCCAAATTCAACGTCGTACCGAACGATTGGTGTAGCAATCTCTTCGTGAAAGTCATCTCTCGAGCCGGACGCGTCGAAGATACCATATCGGAACTTAAATCTATAATCAAGTGCGGTGGTTCCATTCAAGACGACACGCTCGAAGGCGTCGTGCGCGCTTTGTGCCGAGCCGGATACCCCGAACGAGCTTTACGCGTATACAAATGGCTTCGCTCGAGACAATCGGACAACGAGAACAAAAGCATGAAAGCGACGATAAAAACAAGTACTTCCGTGGCACCGAAACAAGTCGCGTACTATCACTTAACCCGCGGAACATTTCAAGATTTGGTACAATCGTGCGCCGACAACGGCTTTCTCGCTGACGCTTGGAATCTCGTCGAGAGACGCAAGAAGTACCATTCTGGCGGAAAGATGACGGTTGCTGAAGAACTCGGTCCGTTAGCCATGGGGTCTCTCTTCAAAGCCGTCGCACGAAACGCGGAAGTTGTCGAACAAGAGGTTGACTTCATGAGCAAGACGAAGACCATGGCGAAACTTGCGATTGAATCCGAAACCTCTCTGTTTGGCGCGGACGTTTTGTGCGCGCTCGTGGAAGCATTCGCGCGATCCGGCGATCTCGCGTCCGCCATGGAGTTTTGGGAATACTACGAGAAACAAAACAGCGAAGCAGATGACTTACCGAGAAAGATGAAAAAAATCAACCCGTATCAAAAAGATACCCCACGATCGAAAATGTACGGCGCGCTCATCGACGAATGTTGTCGACTCAACGAAGTCTCCTCCGCCTTGAGCGTATTCGATAAAGCGAAAGATGCCGAGGTCGGTTTGAACACCGTCACCTTGGCGTTCTTGGAATCGTGCTGTCGACGATCGAGAGTGGACGAATGGCGCGTGTTTGACGTGTGCGCGCAGATGCGCATACAGTCGGAGCAGAGAAAGTCCATGAAGAATCCGCAAGCGCAGCGTCCTTTGTTCTCGCACCACGTCACCGGAGATTTGGAATACGAAACCTCGAACGGCAAAGAATCTACAGTCGACGCGACGATAACGGCAGCGATGACTCCGGCAGTGCCGCCAAAACAATACTCGGACGCGATTGAAAGCGCCTTGGAAAACCGGAGCGCTGCGCCGAAAAGCGGGAACAAGAAGAAGAACGGCAGCCGAGAGAGGAACAAATATAAATCAGCCGAAGAAATGCACTTCTTCGACGACGAAATGTACTGATAAAAATCCTATATACTACATACCAACTTTAGACTGAGCTTTATTTACAAAATTTGCGCGCACCGCGAGCGGCTCAGCTTTGCTAATATTATATACATCGTGTTGTTGTAAGAATAATCCGTTACTGTTGTTGTACACATAAAAAATGCATCCTCAGAGCGAGGTGTCATCTCGTCACTTCTTCTTCGAGGCATTTTTTTCACCGCTGTCGAAAGCCTCGTGCGTCGCGTCGTACTTTGCCAGAATGTACTTTAAAAACGTCGTTTTCTCGTACTTTGGCTCCTCTCCTTCTAACACTATCGGTTCGATCTCGCACTCGTAACTTGGCTCGTAAAAAAATGCCGCCGAATATCTCTCTTTCGTTCCGTCCGTTACGACTCGATGGACGGTGGATTTGAATCGATCGTTCGTCCAAAATTGCATCAAATCGCCAATGTTACATATGAAATCATCCGGCCGCTCGCTTTCCTTCCCCTCCTCCTCCGCGCCGCCCAAATTGACTTGCATCCAACTCTCGCTCTTCTCGTCGAAAATCTCCAACCCTTCCGAGCCTGGTTGCACCCACAACATGGTGAGCACGCCGTAATCGCTGTGCGCTCCGCACGCGAACTGTTTCCCTTCGCTCTTCACTTTCCCGTACTTCAACGGTCTCAAAAGCGCGTTGTGCGGCTTGAACTTGTCCTCAAAAAAACCCGGTAACCCTAACGCCTCCGCAAACGTCGGGACGAATCCGTCGCAGAATTGCACCATCTCTTCGTAATATTGTTCCATGGCCAGGCGGAACCGGATGCCGATTTTTCTCGCCTCGGACTCTTCTTCGTCTTCGTCTTTCGCCTCCTCCTCTTCAGGTGGCCACCAAACATTCTTCCCGCGCAAAGGCAAGTCCATCTCCCAGTCTTCGCACTCGCGACCGATGTAAAACCCTTCTTTACTGTCCCCGTTCGCGTTCAAATCGAGTTTCTCTTCCATTATCGGCGAATACCCGCGGTTGTTCGCGTTTTGTTTCGCACGCATTTTGAACTTTACCGGCAGCGCGTAGAACAGTTTCGACGCTTCGTGCATCTCGCGCACCGTGGATTGCTTCACCGAATGGTTTCGTACTATAAAAAAACCGTTCGTTTCGCACGCCAAACGCACTCGAGCGGTGATCTCGGACGTAGTTAACGCGCTCACGTCGATTATTGGAAGCTTCATCGCGTGTCTTTCCGCGCGCGTGTAATGAGGACAAACTTTGTTCAGGGAAACGTGGCTTCACTTTCCAATCGCTTTACTCTCTCTTAAAGACACCGGCGCGCGCAGCGTACGCGAAAGGATACATGCTCCGAGCGTCCTCGAGCAGCGCGGCATTCACTACATCTTCTGCTTCGCAATCATCTTTACATCACAGTCCTCGTCCTCATCATCGCGTGCCAGAGTCGCCGTCGAAACGTAAACAGAATCGAACGACGATGAGTAAAAGCACAAACGGAGGAGGATCGTTCGCGGCGTCGACGTCTTCTCCGTCGTCGTTTTGTCTGAAGACGCTCCTGCCGTTGCTCGCGCTCGCGTACTTACTCCTCCTCGCGGAGGAGTTCCCCACGTTTAACAACAACGCGAATTCGGTGGCGCGCGCGACGAATACTCGAGGATACAGCGACGAGAGAAACATCTTGTGCGACGTCGGGGTTCCGGAGTTTCTCGTCTTCGTCGACGCCGGGTCGACGGGATGTCGCGCGCACACGTTTCGCGTCAACTACTCCGCAAATGATGAAGGAGAAGGAGAAGAAGGAATGCGTTCGTCGGGAAGCGACGATAAAACGAGGTTGTTCTCGCTGACGACTGTAGGGAAGAAAGTGAAAAGTTTGCACCCGTTGGCGTCTCTGCGCGGGAAGAGCGAAAAGGACATCGAAACCGCACTTCTGCCGATGTTGGAAGGCGCGATGCGGAAAATCGAAGCCATTGAAGAGGAAGAGAAGACGAACGGGAAGAGGAAAAGGAAAAGGAGGAGGTCACCAATAACGACGAGTTTTGGGAAAGGAGAGCAGAGTGAAGGGAAAAGCCGAGTGCCTTTGTACGTCTGGGCGACGGCCGGGATGCGGATTTTGACGGAGAAGGAGCAGAAAGAGTTGTGGCGTTCCGTCGCTTCGGTCGCGCGAAAAGCGACGCCGAGATTCGCCATCGGGCGGGAAGAGGAGCATTTTAAAACTATCGATGGGGAAGACGAAGGTTTTTACGCGTGGTTAGCGGCGAATTATTTAGTTGGGGTAGACGTGACGAGTATCGGAGCGGACGTCGATGGTTTCGGAGGGTTGACGGAGGAGGAGAGGAATCGATTGTTTAGAGAGATGAACAAGGCGAGGAAGCCGTTGGAGGAATCGGTCGGGGCGATTGACGTCGGTGGCGGGTCCGCGCAAGTTGTCACGCTAAGTGCGAGTGGGTTTATGAGAAAGACGAAGAAGATTACGAGCATGGAGCAGTTGAGGAAAGCGGTGCGCGTGAAATCGTATTTAGGCTACGGGGCGAATCACATGGAAAAGAGATGGCGGGAAGCGTTGGCAGAGAGAGGCGAGAAGAGAGATCCGTGCGGGTTTATCGGGTACGAGGCGAAAACGTCCTCGAATGCAATTTTGATCGGGTCCGGGGAGTATGAAAAGTGCGCGTTAGGCCTGAAGAAACAGATCCAAAAGATGCTGGCGGAAGATGGGAACGGCGACATGAGATTGCCGAAAGCCTCGTTGAGCGAAGACGTCGGCCAGACGAAGAAATTTTTGGGCATGAGTTTACTCTATCACGTGACGCACTTCATCTCTGTCGTGATGCCGTCGTCGTTGGTGACGTTCCCGAAACCGACGCTATTGGAAATAGCGGACGCGGGGAAATCGTTGTGCGCGACGACTTGGAGCGTTGTCTCGTCTGATTTCGACGGGAAGGATCCGAACACGCCGTCGGATAGGTTGAACGGAAGATGTTTCGACGTCGCGCTTTTAGACGCGTTGTTGAGCATAGACGAGAATTCCAACACGGTTGGTTTTGGGTTTCCGAAATACAGCGCGGGAGTGAGTAGCGACGATTCCAGCAACGGTTTGCGAATGATTGAATACGCCGAAGATGTCAACGGATCCGAGGTGGAGTGGACGTTAGGTGCGGCGATTAGCGAGATCCATCCTGCAGCTAAAGCGCAAGCGAGCGGACCTGGCGGCGACGCGGCTGAGTTTGAGCAAACGTGCGACATTCGCTCGTCGTTTGCGACTGTTACGGGCGTGTTTAAGAAAATGCTCGCGATTGTTTTCGTGGCGATTGGTTTGTTTTCGTTGTACTCGGCGAGAGCGGTGAGCAACCTATCGTCGTCCGGGAACAGTTTTTCCTCGTCCGCGAGTTTATCGTCGCAAGTATGATTTTAATAACTTATTATTAGATTTAAAGCGGTGCAAGAGTGTACAATTAAACTATTCTATCTAGACTTCTAAAACTCCGTGGTGTGGTACCACCTAAAGTTAATACTATTTATACATTTGATATCATTCATCCAAAGCGACGCACCTCGTCATTTCGAAAATGACAAAATCGTCCGAATCCTCGCGCACGTGTTCCGGCCACAAAGGATCAGTGTTCGTTACCTTTTTTATGCGAAACGTATCCTCGCACAAACTCTCGAACAAATCCACCGCGCTCGGGTTGTGCTCTCTGCAAAACGCCATCACGCACGCGCGACTTCCGCACAATTTCACCGTATCTGCTAAATTTTTGATGACTTCCTCGTTCGACGTGTAGCACAAATCCGCGCCAATGACCAGATCTATTCGCGAAGGCGACAGAAGCGTCTTCACGCTCTCAACATCCTCCTTTCTTCTCGTTTCGCCCCACTCCAAACGCTGCACGGAAACGAACTCCGAAGCGCCACTCTCGCGCACGTTATGCCTCAAAAGATGTAAAACGACATCTAAATCTGTCACCACAAACCGAACGTCACCGTTTCTCTCTCTCATCTTCTCGACCACGCTTTCGACGAGAAGTAGCGTCCCCGCCCCGGTCCCCGCGCCGAGTTCTACCACGCGCGTTGTTTTACCAGCAGCAGCTGAAGCAGCAGAAGCACCCAAAAACTGCTCCATCTTCTCCTCTCGCTTCAAATACGCGGCGAGAAGTAACGAGGCGTCCCATATGGTAAACCCAGTCTCTGGAACTGGATCTCGATCGTCCTTTCTTCGCGTCTTCTCTTCCTCTTCCTCTTCCCCTACTCCTTCTTCTTCTTTCATCTTCAACCGTTTCTTGAGTTCACTCGAGCTCGAACACTGGGAAATCCGCGCGTGGATGCCCCCGCTTTTCTTCTTCGTCTCCTTCTCCTTTTCCTCCTCGTTTACGTCGTCAAAAGGAGGAGGAGAGTACGTGTCTTCGTACTTTTCTTTGTACGAGAGAAACGAACGACGCCACGACATCTCTTCGTATACCGCGCGCAGGTATTCGTTCTGAGGTGAACTTTTTCCAATTCAGAAGAGAGTTTTTGCCTCATTAGATACGAGCGCTTTCTCGCGCACGAAACACAATGCCTCCTCCTTTTCCTCCTCCGCCTCTCCCTCGCGGCAACGACGACAACGACGACGACGACGGTTGTTGTTGTTCGCACCAAAAGCGTTATCGCTTCTTTTTGTTCAACCCGAAAGAATCGTTCGAGAAAAAACTCGAGTTTTGCGTCGAACATTTCGGCGGCGAAATGGAAAGTACGAGGAATCTTCGGATAACGATTCAGACGACGAAATTGAGAGAAGAAGAAGAAGAGAACGCGCGATTATGCGCCGAGTGGACGCTGAACGTATTACCGACGATCGTCTTAGATTTGGACGACGACGATGGGACGACGAAGACGACGAAGAAGAAGAGTTTTGGGAAGGCTTTTGGTTCCCTAACAGGAGGAGAGGCAGAGGCGAAAGCGAAGAGCGCGGAGAAACTGTGGCAGATATTATTGAACGCGCTGACGATTTGCCTGCGCCGAGGAGAAGAGACGACGACGACTGACAACCGCCGCGACGGTGGCGAGAACGACGACGACGATTCAGACGAGGAGAGCTTTTCGTTCGTCGGGGAAAAGAGAACCGCGGAAGAAAAGGCGGTATCTTTTAATCCGGCAAACGCGAATCGGATGGTGAAATGTTTTAGCGAAAGCATGAAGCTCTTCGCGGCGGATGGTGACGGCTGTGGCAGGAATGCATCGGTGCTCTCGAAATGTTCGGATGCGCTTTCGAACGTGTTATCGGCGTCCAAGTACGCGCCTTCATTGGGCGCGTGCACGGAGATGTGCGTGGTGGCTTTTGAGCGGTTTCCGGAGATGCGCGAAGCGAGTTTGAGGTTGTGCGCGAGACAGTTGAGGAGAAAGGATTTGAACATTAGGAATAGAGACGATGGGAGTAATGGTGCGTCGACAACGTTGGCGGCGAGTTCGAGTGCGGAGAAGCAGCAGAACGTGACGAAAGAGTTTGTTGACGTGTTGCTTTCGGCGGGTACGAACGACAACGCAGAGTTGGGGAGACTGATTGAAAGCGCGATGCGTTTGACGGTGGCGAGAGAATCTGTTTTGCGATATTACCCAGACGCGTTTGAAAAAATAAAAGAGGACGCCGGTAAGAAACGAAAACGAGGCGAGAAGCGAAAGAAGGGAGGCGACGACGACACCAGTGTGCCGGAGGAAGATAAAACAAAAACGAATCAGCAAATACCGGCGTTCATTCTGCACTTTGCCAAACGCATCACGACCGCAAAGGATTCGCACGCGATACGGTTCGCGCCGTGGTTCTTTCAAGAATTCTGCGCGTCGAAAGAGCGAAAGAGAGACGCGGCGATAACGAAGAAGATTACAGAGAAAGCGCTGAGAGATATGAGAGAGGTGTTTTCGAAACTGTTCGGTGGTGTTACGAGTTCGTCGTCGAAAGAAAAAGGAACGCACATCGTGCATCTCTTGCGCGCGTTAAAAACAAAAGAGGACGTTTACGAAGCCTACGACGATAGTAATCCTCCAAAGGTGGCCATCGAGTCCTTTCTCGTGGAATGTTTCGACGGGCGAAAGTATGAGAAGACGATGAATTACGCCAATGTCTTGGATGCCATTCTCTCCGTCGATTTTCGTTTACTCGAAAAAAGAGCAACTGGTTGCATCTCGCGCGTAGGTATGAATGGCACGACGGCGTCTACGTTTCTGCTGAACTTCTTGGCGGCGTTTGCGACGCGGCGTAAACTCGCAGAATTTGTCGATTGCGTTGGACACGCATTCGAGCGTGTTCCCAATGAGAGCGAAGATGAACTGTGCGGCATGAACGCGCTCTTCCGCTCGGAACTGGTTTTGAAAGCATTAGAATCTCACACTTCGAGTATGCTCGAAGGTCAGCGCGAAGAGCTTTTTGAGGTATGCGTGAAGATTTTGGGAATGCAGAAATCGACGAGGCTTTTAACTACGTTTGGAATGGTCGTGAAAAGCATCCACAAGGGGATGTTGGACTCGTTCACGCTGGAGCAATGCGATAAACTTGGACGAAATGTACCTCAAGATTGGGCGATATACGATGCCATGGCGATTTCTCCTGTCGTTGGAGATGTACTGATGAACAACCGCGCGCTCTTTGATCAATTTATTGAACACGTGCGAGAGTTGAGAACGACGGACGATTTCATTTCGATCTTCCCGTGCGCGATGCAAGCGCTCTCGAACGACAACGTCTCGAACGATAAGGCTTGGGAAATTATCGAATGCATTTTGACCGACGAGAACAAAAAGGACGCCGGAACTGATATGAGATATGACTTGTTACACCAGTATTCAAGCACATGGATCCCGCGTGCATCTACAGATCAAGCAAAGAGGTATTTCGGGTCGAGGATAAAACACAGAAAATTTGACGCTCTCGTCGATGATTTAGTTTCGGCGACGCTTTGGATTGATGCGCTTCGCGAATGGTTGAACGAATCTACTGCGAATATGGAGAGAACATTGGTCGACGCTATGGAGGCGTTGGAATTGCAGATGAACTCTTTATTCTCTCGTCGCAAAGTGACGGACGAGAAGGAAATCGTGGGTCGTTTCTTTGCGTCTATGGAAGCAGTCGCGATAGCGGCTGAGGAGATTGTCTCGAAGCTTGCAAACAAAAGAAAAGCGCCATCATCGTTGAAGACAATATTACGAGTGCGCTCTGCAGTAGATGCGAGGAAAATAGAGGAAGATTTATCACCTTCCGAGTGGCCTCATCGCGAAAGCACGAGAGAGGCTCTGGGTAAAATTGAAGATTCGATTCCCGAGAGTGCGTGGCTTTCGTACCTCGAAGAATACGCGAGTGCTTCATATTCTGTAAATGACGAAGACGAAAATTTGTTTCAGCTATCGAGAACTAACGCTAAAAATGTGTGTTTTGAAGATGCCATGACTTTAGCGGTCGCGTGTAAACAGACGCGCGACGATACGTGCGACGGAAACGATGATGAAGCTATGGCGGCGTGGGTGCAAAAATTCAAAAAGAGGGAAGAATTGTTCGAGTCTCTCGTGGTGAAGTTAAAAGAAAGTGATGCCAGCACGCACGCGATGTCGGTATGTTTTGGTTTCATCTTGGCAGGATTGGGGCACAGTCTACACGCGCGAGCTAAAATATTCTCGTCTTTATCTCCTTCTTCCACGGTGATGAAAGATCTCCTGCGCACCTCGAGCGATTCGGTCGCCTCGCACTTGGACCGCGCATTGTGCTTCGTGAAGGAGGAACTCAAAGGTGATTTGAATACAAACACAAAAGCAATGACATATCTGTGTGGGTGCGTTTCTCTGCTCGCATCGCCTGGTATTGCGTTCGAGACGGAAGCGTTTACGATTGTTTTCAACGCGTTGCTGAAGAATTTTCAACATTTCAGCAGCAGTCACACAGTTAAAGGCGCGGAGATGGTTTTGAACGAGTTACATCGTGAAAGAACAAAATGTTTACGAATGATGTTTGAATCATCGAGTAAAGAAGCGCGGCGGTTCGCAGTGCAGTTTGCTGTGGACAGATTGCACAGGGAAGATTCGCTCGCGAGGAACGCGTTCATTAGAGGCGTCGACGACAACGCTCTCCTCTCGGCGCAAAACCAACGCTTGCATCCTACATTTTGGATGCTCGAAGTTTTTACCAGTTGCTCAAAATTCGCTTGGCGGAAAACCTTCGACGACGAAAAGAATGAAGCACTCGTCGATAGTTTGCTCCACGCGTGCGAACCCCATCTCAACAAGGATAATCGATGTTTAAACCGACGGCGATCGCTGGCTATTTTATGCAACATCGTAGCAAAAGGCGATTACGAGTGTGCACTCAGCGCCAGAGTTGTCGGTAGAATCGCTCACGTTTCCGCCCGGGCATTCAGCGGCGCGCTTCTTGAAACGCAAGAAACCGATTTCGATTCCTTCGTGTTGTGTTGCGACATCGTCACCGCAACTTTGTATCATCGCAAAGAACAATTGAAACGATCGACAAATATCATCACCGCGACGATTGCGCATTTAGTGGACGTGTTGCGCCAATGGGCCTCAATGTCTTCAACTAAAATTGAACATCACGACGCTTTCATTCGGTGCGCCTCGAGTCTCTCGAAAAGCCTCGTCGCGTGTAAAGCGAGCGGATTGAAACAATTTTACTGCGCGCACATCTTAGCTGAAGTCATCGCGAGCGTCACCGCCACTTCCGAGAACCGAAAAATTGAGAGTACCACCGGCGACGAAAAGAACAACGAAATCTTCTCCTCCATTCGCGAGCGGTTGAAACCGGGCATTTTCAAGCTCTTTGAAGCGTGCTCTGATTTGGAATTTTCGTACATATTCGCAATGTACGGCGATAAAGGCGTCGGCGGCGCGAGACGCGTCGCGTTCAGTACTTTGCGCGAAGAACAAAAATTAGCAATATAGCGTCTTTATAATAGCACAAGCGCAGCGATAGGAGTAGCAATAGTGATAATAGTAATAACAGATGACCTTTCGTCAAAGAACGTTTTGTGTTGTTTACTCGAGATTTTCTCTCTTCCCTCTCTTTTCCGGCGAGATCAACCCAACCTCTACCGCGTCCAAGCCGCTCGCTTCCACGTACACATTCGCTAACTGACTCTTTACTTGCCTCAACCTCGCCTCTTCAATCTTCTCCAACGCGCGTTCGATTTCCTTCACCCACTCTATTTGCTCTCGTCGATGGAACGTCATTATATTCTTAGTAGTATTGTTCTTCCCTCCGTGTTCAAACGCGCACGCGTTGGATGGATCGATGCCGCTACTCAGCGCTATGTTCCATAACAACGCTTCCGCGCGCAAGAATAGCTCTTGCTTAGCGTCTTCGTTGCCTTCGTCGCTCGGGAAAGATATTTTCATCGGCGATTGTCCGCCACCCTTTGGAGACTTTTTCGGCGAGTTCATCATTTTCGTCGTCGATGTCGTCGTCTCCCTCATTTCTATCGGTTCTATCGCTAAAGTTTGCCTTTCAAACTCCGTAATTACGTCTCTCGAGCTCAATTCCGGTATCGACGCCGCGTTCTTCTCCACGTCCCTCTTCGTCCCTCGCGCGTTTCGTAAAATCTCAATCTGTGCGTCGCTATACTCTTCGTCCTCCTCTGCCGTCGGCATAGACGACGACGGCATCACACCCAAATCGCTACTCCGCACGCTTTCCAAAGCCGCTCGCATCTCTCCTTCCGCCTCTCCTTCCTCCTCCTCGCCTCCTTCTCCCTCCTCCTCCGCATCCTCCTTCACGAACGCCGCTATGAACACGTTCTCGGACCCGACCCTCTTGACGACCAGCTTCGTCTCCTCCACAACTTCTAGCACTCTCTCGCTGTCCACGAAAATTATAATCACGTCAAACTCTCGCGTATTTGTAAACCCCGGCGCGATTGTCACGCTCACCCTTTGCGGGTCCATCTTTTCGATGCACTCGAACGCGAATCGCGTGGATGCGAATTTCGCATCTCCCGTAATCAGTAAGGATAAATTCCCATCCGCGACGGCGACTAAACCTTCCAAAGCGTTCGCCAGCGTTCCGATTTCATCCTCATTTTTACGCTCTTCTTTCTCTTCCTCTCCTTTTTTTTTATTCTCTTCTTCTTCTTCTTCTTCTTCTTCTTCTCTCGTTGTTCCTTTCTCTCGCGTCGCTTTTATCGCCAACTGTAATTGCATTCGCAGTTCCTTCCTCATCGACGGTAAGTCGTTCGTCCCCCATTCGGTAGGGGATTTGATCGGGAACGGAGGCATCGGATTTTCATATCTGTCTTCTTTTTCTCTCACCTCCTCGTCTTCTTTAGAAGAATCGTCGTCTGTCTCTGTGTGCTCGCTTTCTCCCTTCTTGGTTGTCTTCTCACTCGTCGTCATCCTCGTCTCAAAGGATAGTTGTTCCCACGACGCGTAAAAGAGTGAGGTGACTTTCTTATTAACTCAACCCTAACTGTATACGAAACCCTAAATATGTCGCTTGCAAAAAAAAAAAAACGCATCTGAATTTCGAAACTTCTTTCTGCGCACCACACACTTTACGGACGACGAGAGAAAGAGAGAACGAACGAGAGAGAGAGAGAGAAAGAGAGAGAGAGAGCAAACGCGCAA
>Ga0255758_10000499_pt1 | contig 44435 bp, 37 predicted proteins | sample 011ome_24_FD_179958 | JGI IMG/M metagenome (GOLD analysis project Ga0255758, IMG submission 179958) | Coastal salt marsh microbial communities from the Groves Creek Marsh, Skidaway Island, Georgia - 011513CT metaG (version 2) | ecosystem: Environmental > Aquatic > Marine > Intertidal zone >... | reverse complement strand
AACAGAAATAAACGCTGATAATATCGCATCAGGAACTATTGATAATGCCAGATTACCAGCAAATATATTAGTAACAAGCTTAGAAGGCATAGGTTCTAATGTAACAGAAATAAACGCTGATAATATCGCATCAGGAACTCTTGATAATGCCAGATTACCAGCAAATATATTAGTAACAAGCTTAGAAGGCATAGGTTCTAATGTAACAGAAATAAACGCTGATAATATCACGTCGGGAACTATTGATAATGCCAGATTACCAGCAAATATATTAGTAACAAGCTTAGAAGGCATAGGTTCTAATGTAACAGAAATAAACGCTGATAATATCGCATCAGGAACTCTTGATAATGCCAGATTACCAGCAAATATATTAGTAACAAGCTTAGAAGGCATAGGTTCTAATGTAACAGAAATAAACGCTGATAATATCACGTCGGGAACTATTGATAATGCCAGATTACCCGCAATACTACCATCTGGATCATCAGATAATTTCTTAAAATACAATGGATCTGACTGGGTGGCAACAGATATTATAGAAACATTAGTAGTAAAAGGTGGTAATAATGAGTCCGGATCAATAGCATTAAATTGTGAAAATAACTTACATAGTATAAAAATAAAGGCACCCGATCATGCTGATTTTAGCGGAAATCATACTTTGACACTTCCTGGTAATGTAGGATCTATAAATCAAGTATTATCAACAGATGGATATGGTGTATTAAGCTTTGTTGACCAAATATCCAGTGTGACTTTAACAAATAATGATTATCTAACAATTTCTGGGCAAGAAATTACAGCTGGAACAGTTCCTTTATCCGCTGGCGGTACCGGGGCTACTGATGCTGCTGGCGCTAGAACAGCAATTTTGCCATCGGCGACTACCGGACAATATTTAAAATATGATGGGAGTTCATGGATTGCAGATGACATAACAATCGGGGGTGGTGGCGGAGGTGGAGGAGGTGGATCTTTATGGGGTGAAACAACAAGTAATAATATAACATATTTATATTACAATTCAAATGTTAAAATTAATGGTGATCTTTTAGTATCAGGATCTATAATATCCGGGTGGGATTCAAGCGCGGATACTACATTAGATTCATTCACAAGCGGTAGTGGTAGTGGAGGAGGTGGATGGTGGTCAAAAATAGATGATGATACTAATAATATATATTATAGTTCAAATGTGAAAATAGGAGGTTACAGTAATATATCTCCAAACGCAGAATTAGAAGTTAATGGTGACATAATAACAACAGGAACAATAACATCTGGTTATTCAGATGATAGGTTAAAAAATTATACATCAAATATTGAAAATCCTATTGATATAATAAAATCATTAAATGGTTACTATTTTAAACCAAACGCATTAGCAAATAATTTTGGATATTATAATAAAGATCAGGAAATTGGTATAAGTGCACAGGAGGTACAATCAGTTTTACCAGAAATTGTTAAATTAGCACCATTTGACAGCGCGCGTAATATTAATAATGAATTAATATCTAAGTCGGGAAGCAATTATCTAACAGTGGATTATGAAAAGCTTGCTCCTTTATTTATTGAGGCTATTAAGGAGTTAACTAATAAAATTAATAAAATGGACAAGGAGTTTAAAGAATACATATTAGAAAAAGAGAGTACATAATCTTAAATTATTAACAATTTTATAAACTTTTTGAAATTTACACTTTTTTATTAATTATGTACTCTTTTTTATTTAGGTATAAAGTATAGAAATAATAAACTAATATGAAACGCTATAGAAACAGAAACAGAATTATTAATCAAAAGCCGAGCTCTACAATTAAACAAGATATGCCTTTACCTCCGCCACCAGCTAATAATCAAACCGGAGAATCCATGGTTGGTGGGATTATGAGCTCTGTTATTCAAGGAGTGGCTCTGGGTACTGGTTCGCAAATTGCAAGTAGGGGCATTGATGCTATTATGGGTCATCGTAAGATTGAAGTTACCGAATCCGCATCCACGAATAACAAGTGTATAAAAGAAAATGCAGAATATATTGAGTGCATCAAAAATGGCGACTCTTCGCAGTGCAAAGATTTTTTTGATTTACTTAGCAAATGCAATAATATATAAGAATATCTATGTTATATCTTATAATAATAATATTTTTTGAAAATATGAATATCAAATTGCTATTAATTATTACTTTTATTGGAAAATGCGCATGTTTTTCTGCTACTTCATTGAATACGCCATTATACAGATATTGGAATTGCATTGGATTTAAACATAGTTTCGTAGATAACAAACCATATCAATTTAATGTAGGTGAAATCCCATTGGTCGCATGGAAAACAGAAAACAATACTTATCTAAGTACTCTCAACATTTGCAAACATTTTGGTTCAACATTAAACGAGGGTAAAATAGAAGACGGTTGTCTTAAATGTCCTTATCATGGTTATAAACATTCGGATAAGGATAAATGTGGTGTTATTGTTGAACACGATAATAAATTATGGTGGTCTTATAATCCTGTTGAAAAAGTCCCTCAAACTATCCCTTATATTGGTGAGGATTTTGTATCAGATTATATTGAATATGAAATGAATGAAAATCTACCATTTTGTATGTATAATTCCATGGATATTAATCATGCAGAACATATTCATAGTGGTGTTTTTGGCTTTGGTAGTGATATCCCTGTGAAAAATTACAAACATATTAAAAAAGCAGAAAATATTATCGGTACCAGTTTTGACCATTATTCAAAAGATAATATTAAGCTTATGAATAAAAATGTTTCATTTGGTACAGACGCTTTTACAAGCAATTATCACTAATATATTTATCCTTCTACGACATGGTCTGTTGTAAGCCACGATGAATATAAAAAACTCGTTATTGGTGTTTCAATGACTCCCAGTGACACTTATAAAACCAGGTGGTATGTTACTATTCGTAGTAATTATATGAAAGAAGGTATCAATAAGAATATTCTAAATTTGGCAGCGCGTATGATTTTGAGCCAAGATAAAAAACAATTTGAAAGACAATCTAAGAATACTCTATTGCGCGATAGCTTTATCCTTACTAATATGCTTAATAATGAAGACCATATCTTGGATATGAAGAAAATATTCAAAAACTACGAATGTCCCAAACTAAAAGATTTCATCGACTATCATGTTTCTAATTCCTGATAACTTATCCTTCATTTTTTTCATAAAGTTTTTTTCATTTATAGATTTTATTTGTATATGTGTATTTGTATTATCAAAAATTGGGTAAATGCATGAGTTGAAAAAGTCATCTTTATTTTCATTCTTATAAACGAAATTATAAGTATCGTCCATTATATTATTAAAAATGATATAAAAATTATTAATCAATTTTTAATAACAATGGATATCAAAAAACTTATCAATGAAAGCGTAATCACTAATTGGAAAGATGTTTTAATCAATTGTATTGAACCATATGAAGATATCATAAATACCAAATTGTCTTGCGAATATGCTACTACTAATAATATTTTCCCTGATATATCACTTATATTCAATTGTTTTAACTATTTCAATGTAGAAGATATCAAATGTATTATAGTTGGTCAAGATTGTTATCATACGCGTGATGTAGCAAATGGATTATGTTTCTCGCATTCTCAACAAAAAAATAATAAATTACAACCGTGTTTGCGTAATATTTTCAAGGAATTGCAAAGAACTGAACATGTCGTGCGCAAAGAATCTGATTTAAGTGATTGGGCACAACAAGGATGTTTATTGCTTAATATGTCATTAACTGTATTGGAAGGAAAGCCTAATTCTCATTCTAATATATGGAGTCCCTTCATGAATGCAGTTATCAAATGGATATCTGAAAATTGTGAGAACGTTTGCATAATGTTATGGGGTAATTTTGCTCAAACAACAGAAATTTATTTTCGCAATACCAATAATATTATATTAAAAGCCGGGCATCCATCGCCTTTAAATACGAAGAATCCTTTTATTGGTTGTGGGCACTTTGAAAAATGCAATGAATACCATGATATTAAATGGGTATAAAAATTGATTGACTTATTTAGTTTTTATATCTATTAAAATGACATTTGATTCGTCTGATTATATTATTGTTATGCTTAGCGATTTCTTTAAGAATTATTCATATCCAAATGAAAAAAAATATGATAAAATCGCTATCAAAAAAAACTGTAAAACTGTTTCTTGGGGTACAGAACTGCACGTTACTTATATTTATTAGTGCAATAAAGTATATATGAATATCTCACATATATTATTATAATAATGAAAAGTATTCTATATTGGGTTTTTTGCGTTGCGTGCATTTTTGAAGGGGTTAATAGTTATAATATGAATAATTTTCCAATCATCAAAAGGCTATTTGATAAACGAAATCAAAATAATTATAGCAAGAGAACTTATGATAATTATGCATTAAATAAACTTCGTCTTGACGATATGGCTGCAAATATTGTAGGACCCAAGAAAAATAATACTAGCGTCAGCAATAAATAAATATATTAGTTAAGTAGCTATATGGTATATCTATCTTGTTATAAAAATTAGATATTGAAAACAACATGTAATTATTAATTAAAAATAAAATATATTTATTATATTATGAGTTATAAAGATCCAAAAAGAAAAGTAGGATCTCAATCTGAGATTCCTAGTATTGATGAAGATACGAATATTATAACTGTTAAAGGTTATCAAAACTTTACTATCAACAAATCATCGTTAGATATTAATGCTAAAAGCAAATTTGAAAAAATCAATAAAGTTATTGGCGAGTTTAAGGATTATAATTCTTTTTGTGATATTGGTTGTTCAGCTGGAATAGTTAGTATTTTAGCTTACAAAAATAATTTTAAAAATATAGTATCTATTGATCATGATCAAGAATATATAAAAATATTAAACAAATTAATTTATAAGCTTAATATTACGTATATAAATACTAAAATAGAAAGTTTTGGTATTGATAAAAATACATATGATGTGGTATTTTGTGGAGCGATAATACATTGGATATGGTCATTAACATCTAATTATTCTTCTTTTGAAGAGATATTTAAATATTTAAGTAGTATAACTAACAATATTTTATTAATTGAATGGATTAGTGAACGCGATAATGCAATAAGAGGCTTCGGGCATATAACTAAAAATAAACAAAATTATACAACTGCTAATTTTAATAATAGTATAGTTAAATATTTCAAATTATTAAAAAAAATAGAATTAGATGGTGCTACTCGCATTCTTTATGTAGCAGAAAAATATCATCATCAATAATACCAGCTGGTTTAGATTCATTTGATAAATTTATATTACAATCTAAATTACCATTTATAGTTGCCCAACCGAAATCACACAAATATATACTATCATTTAATAATAAAATTTCTGAATTATGTTTAATATCATTATGTTTAATATTTAATTTTTTTATTTCTTTTATTATATTACTTAATTGTTTTTTGTAATTATTATTTGAATTGAATATTTTTTCAGAAATTGCTTCACCGCAATATGACATTATTATTATTTGACTATTAATATCATAAAAAATTAATTTCGGTACATTAATTTGCTGTTCATTTAATTGCTTTAATATGTGTATTTCTCTTTCAAATACATGGTAGTCCTTATATTTTATTATTTTTTTTATTACAATAGTATTATCAACATCTTTATAAACATTGGAAGTTGCAGATTTTTTTAATAATCTTATCTTTATATTTTTATTTTCATATTTAACATGGATATTCGTTAAATTAATAGTCCCTTTTTTAAAATCCATATTAATATATTGTTATTTTTTTTTTTCCATTGCTGCTACACCTGCTATTGTTGAAATATATGTTAAAAACGCCGATGATAATCCTATCTGAAAATAGTAATTATCAAAATTAATAAACTTTTTAGAAAAATTAATTATTGGATCTGTAACTCTTACAATAGCCTTTGGTGGTGTTGTATTTGGTAATGTTCTCGCCAACAATAATAAGGTTGATATTAATACAAAGTTTTGCACTCCTTCTAAAAAAACATTTTCGAATAAAGCAACCTTTGAATTCCTTGCTATACCTATCATTTCATTAGTATCATGTAGCATAAAGCACAAATTATTTCTTCTTATATATGGTAATCTTAAATTATTATTTAATACTAACATTTATACACTATAAATGTTTATTTTTTATATAAAAAATAAACGGATACTATTTACTCCAATAATTATATGGAACTTGATAATTGCGACATTGTATTAATTGACTATTTATATAGATACGAAGTTATTGATGATAATATTAAGCTAACATACTGGGAACTTAAAAACGAAATATATAAAATCAACATTATTCAAGGTAAGCGTTTTGAAAAAATAGAATTGGAGGCAATGCAGCGAAAAATTAAAGAGTTTTATAAGCTTTTTCCGAATTTTGATTTTAAATCTATTTATGATAATGATAATCCAATAATGTATATTACATATTTATCACATATGAAAGAAAAATTAAAATGATATAATAATAAAGCTTATACTATATTATTATATCATTATATCTGAATCGGCAGCAAATTGTTTTGAAGATATTAATTCTGATATTATTAATATTATATTAAATTACGCCACTGATGATTTTGATTTATTATTAAATAAATTAGAATCGCGAATTAATTTATTACACGACATTATATCACCATTATCTATTGATAAATATAATATATATTACGATGACGCTTTTTATTATATGAATAAATTTTTATTTAATAATATTAAAAAGAATATTGTAGTTATAAACGACGGTTATCATTTTGATAATAATTGGGATAATGCCCCATTATATATCAGTAAAGTACTTAAAAATCCTACATATTTTGAAATATTAGTTGAAACAAATAAGTCTATCGCAATTACAGGCGATTATGATCAAAATGTTTTGTTTGGATTGAAAAAAATAAAAGACATAAATTTAAAACAATGGTATGGTATTAATAAACCCTTTAAAAAAATATCATATTATAATCTTGTTATGTGTCCCAAATTCTTTATTATGAAATAATTTTTACTAAAAAATTGATTTAGTATATTTATTGATTAATAGCATGAGCGAATATCTTAATACCGTTGAATATTATATTATTAATTTAATATATTTTACAACAGGAGTTTACATATTTTCAACGGGTACTTTATATTTATTGTCTTATTTTGCACCTATTCAATTTGATAGATACATTTTGTTCTGATTAAAATAAAAATTGATTTGCGACAATTAATAAATAATTGGCCTGAAAGATGGTCTCTAAAAAAAACGATATGAGTATAATCTGCAAAAAGGAGTCATACAATATACTAGTCAGAAGACAATCTGTCAAGAACCCGAAAGGGGGAATCGCTGTTAGTATATGGTACCTTAGTAGCTATTATATGAGTTTGTTTTTTACCTCGCATACTGTTTTTTAGTATGCGATGTAAAAAACAAACTATGCCATGCATTGATTGATGCCGCGCTCTACTCGTTGAAGCAAAGGGTTGGAGGATACATTTGTTCTTGTTTGAATAAAAATTGATTTGGGATTACTTTTATTATCAATAACTATGCCATGCATTGATACCGCGCTCTACTCGTTGAAGAAGAAGGTTTTGGAGGATATTATCTCTAATTATATTAAAGAACAGTCCGTCAAAAAAATTAGCTTGTCTGGTAAGAATAAACCTGATTTGGTTCATATTATTCTTAAAAATAATATTGAAGTTGATTGTAGGAAATATTTGCCTAATATTACTATTAATAATACTTCTTGTAATCAGTTTAGCTCTTATTATGATATTGAAAAACAGTTTAGGGCGATGGCGCATACAGCCCCGTGCCGCATTTAGATATGATATGAAGTTGTTCCTATGTGTTTATTTGTTTTTATATTTTATTCTCCACCGAAAAAAGCATCCCACATTGAATTAACTATATTTGAACTTAATGCTGCGCCTCCGCCTGCTCCAAATCCCATCTTAACGTGTTGACCAAAACTAGTTTCATCCTTTGTTATTACTGTATGTACTTGTGGTTGATCATTAATTATTTTTTGCATTGCGGGATTATTAGTTTGCATATTTTGTTTCATCATATTAATCTCGTTTTGTAACTCTTGTATTTTGTTATTGGCAATTCTACCACCAAGCTTTTTATATTTTTTGTTTGCTAAATTATTTATTGGTAATGATAATATATATTTGCCTTTTAATGTAAATAAATGCATTATATGATCCTTTACTTTATCTTTATTATAATCACGATAAGTATAAACTGCATTATATTTTTTTGGCATCTTTGGTGGTGACGAGAAATATTTATCAATATCCAAAAATTTTTTCAAAGGTAATGCTGCTAAAAATTTATCGTCCCTATATTTTAGTATTAAATCTTCCTTTGTTTTATCTTTATTTATATCCTGATTCATTACAACATAATATCTTATCATTATACACTTCTATTTAAATTAAATCTTTTTTTTATTGACATTGAATATATTGTTGTTGTGCTGAGGAATACAATTCTATTAATTACGATGTTGGTAAGCTGTTTGTGGTTCTAGCAAGAAATGTTAGTGCGTGCGGTACCCGGGAATCATTTGCCTCAAATATGATAAAAATTGACTGGCGCCTGGGTTCTTTTTTCTATATGGCTAATACCATGAGCTACTTTGACCTTGTTGGCGACGACTGCATGGAGAGGATTATGGAGGCTTCTGCTGACCAGCTGGACAAAAGAATTGATGTCGCTGTTGACAAGCTGAGGAAGTACGCGAAGGCGAGGTACAAAGAGGAAACTAAGGTAAACAAGGACACGTTCAGTATGAACCGGTTTTCGCTAGCGATCGCGTGCAAAGTGTTGAAAACAGCCTAATTTGGGCGTGTGTGTATGTGCATGTGTGCGTGTGTGAGGGTGCGCGTGCGCGTGTGTTGTGTGTGTGTGTGTGTGTGTATGTATTTTTATATTTTTTATATTTATTAAAAGGACATAGAGAATTGATGTGTTATTATTATTATGACAATATCAAGAGATAAAGCCTTGAAGTTTTTAAAGGAAGCTGATTTTAAAGCTAAATTATTTTCCAAAGATGAAAAACGTAAGGTAGGTGCTATAATTTTGGAAAATGAAAGCTTAATACAGCTTAGCTGTGGTTATAATGGGTTGCCAAGAAGGTTAAAAGAAACTAGAAAGAGATGGTTAAAGAAAAACAAGGATTTATATGTAATACATGCTGAAACAAATGCTATTGTACACGCAGCAAGAACAAACAGTAATATCAATAATAGTATTATGGTATGTAATCGTTTCCCTTGCCATAACTGTTGCTTAAATATAATACAGGCTGGTATAAAGTTACTTGTGACAATAGAACCAGATTGGGATAATCTAAGTGATAAATGGAGGCAATCATTTTATGCATCAAAAGAAATGTTTGATGAATTAAAAATAAATATAATGTTTTTTAAAGAAAGTGATTTAGTTAAATAGATTTATTTTTTTGTGGATTTAGATTTAGGTTTAGGTTTAGCCTTGGTAGGTTTTTCTTCCTTCTTGGGTTTGGATTTGGGTTTAGGCTTTGTCGGTTTTTCTTCCTTCTTGGGTTTGGATTTGGGTTTGGTAGGTTTTTCTTCCTTCTTGGGTTTGGATTTGGGTTTAGGCTTGGTCGGTTTTTCTTCCTTCTTGGGTTTGGATTTAGATTTGGTTGGTTTCTTTTCTTCCTTCTTGGGTTTGGATTTGGGTTTAGGCTTGGTTGGTTTCTTACGTAATTCTTTGTACTCTTTAACAGTAACTAAAACACCTTTATATGTAATATATTCTTTGCGATCTCCTTGTATTTTATAGATACATCTTTCTTTTCCTAAAATTTCTTTTTTGATACCAGTATTCTTACAATGTTTTGGTTTTCTGCCACCACCTTCTTTCATTTCATCCTCAATCTCTTTAATTAACTTTTGTGATACTAATGGGAGTAAATAATTACCAGTGTTTTCGCTATTAGATGTAATAGCATTAGTATGATCTAATTCTATTATATCAGAAGGTTGTATGCCTGTTGTGCCAATTTCTTCATTTCCATCTTCTTCTAATTTTTCTAATTGATCCCGATAACCATTGAGCATAGGCACGGTTAATAAATTTCTTTTTCTCATTTCTTCAACTAGATTTTCTACTAATATTACGTCAGGTGAAATATTAACTGCAATTTCATTTAATTCTGTATATGTTGTCAAAAACTCTTTCTTTCTTTTGTATTGTTCGAATTCTGTTTGTGACCAATCAAAATCACTAACATCAGCATAAGTTCTTCCTGGTGTATCATCATATTTTTTTCGCATTTCTCTTGTCCGTGCAATTATATCGTTTACATTAACTTCATGTGTTTCTAGTTCATTATACTTTTCATAAAATTTCATGAAGTTATTTCCAAGCCTTTCTAAGAGTTCAATTTGTGAAGTGAATCCCCCTCCACCTAATAGTAAAAATAATACACCAGATAAAAATCTATTATTTTGATGCATAACATCTCTTTCACCATCCTTTTTTATTACTTCATAACAAATCATACAAAATAATTGTAAACATAAATGAAAGATGAATTTACCTTTTCGTTCTTCCATTTCTTTATTGTATTGTTCTCGTAAATAATTTCCACCTATAACTTTCGCCAATTCCATATGTGAAAAATATGTTTTTACAATTGGTAAACTTGAATCTACTTTCGACATAGATGTAAATTTTTCAGTTAGAGTATCATATACAGGAAAATTTTGTAGAAATTTTTGTAGTTTGCCCGCATCTAAACTTAAATTTTTGAATAATTCATTGAACTTTTCTGTGGATAATTCTTTTATGCCTAATAATTTATAACTTTCTTTTAATATCGCTAAAATATGTTCAGCATATAATTTTTTTAAATTTTCATTGTAAGTTGTATCTGCATTTATTAATTCTCTCAATTTTCCTTTTAAAGCTTCTTTTGCATTTACAAATAATCTTGGATCATCTGTGTCTAATAATTGTTTAATACTCTTTGTGACTTGTTTTTCATCTTTTTCATCTTTTTCATCTCTTTCATCTTTTGGAATATTAAATGTTACCTGATATGAATCTGCACTTTCGCTATGACATATTTTCTTTATTAAATTCATGAAATATGAACTGATATAACCATCAGTTAAAATTGCATTTATTAGCCATTGATTACCTTCAAACATTTTATCAAGCTGTTCTTTTGGAAGTCTTAGCCAAATACTTAATTTTTTTGGCTGGGGTCTTGAACGCTTAATTGCTGCAAGTGCTAGTTTTTCAAACATTATTTGTTGCCTCACACGTTCGGCATTTGCAGATATTAATTTATTTGCTGGATGTGTGGCGGGGTTATCCATTTGTAGTTTTGATAATCTAGGACGTATACTCATTAAATACATTTCATTGAAATAACTTTGTTTTGGATCGGCTGTAAAAACTGTAGATTGACTAAAATTTTCTGTAAAACCAGCGTTTTTTAAGGTTAAGGGGTCTTTATTTCTTAAATAATCTATAAATGTTTGGCGTTCAAGAACCCCATACGCTATATGTGATATATAAGTATCTAAAAATTCCCAAAAATTCATTGGTACATTATTACCATCTTTATCTATTGAATTATATGGACTTGGTAAACGTCCCCATTCTGTTTCATCAAGTTCTCCTTCTCTAACTAACATAAGGGGTCCATTAGGGGAATCATAAGTATAATTTCCGTCACCATCCATCATTGATTGAGCAATAAATCCTTTAATATTCTCACGAATTTCCTCATTGCTGACACTAGTCCTCGTACTTGCCCATTCTTGATATGACCTTCTAACGCCCGCAGATATTTCTTGTAATTTTCTTAAAAGTGATCTCATAGTCCTATTAAAAATGTCTGTGGGAACAAAACTATCACCACGTTCTGCATCATACGGGATACTTTGAGGTATTACATAAGCTGCGCCAGGTTGTTCTTCTTCGGGTGATCCTGGTACATATTCTTCCATTACATCATCTTGTGCTTCTGCTGTTCCTGGTGGTGATACATATTCATCATTTTCATCAATGCGTCCAAAACGCTGATGCTTAACTTGCCGATGCTTAACTTCTGATTGTTCTGTTTCTGTTGGATTAAGCGGAGCCTTCTCCCCTACTTCTCTTTTGAGGTCACTCACAACCGGCGCTTTATTACCGAATATTGTTATACCATCTCTTCTTTTACTTAACGTTTTTTTCGGCGGCATTACTTATATTACTATCTAATAATAATAAATAAAAATAAACTTAAACTTAAACTTAAACTGCAACTCCGGATTGTGGATAGTTATTATATACAGATTGAGGTGGATTGATAACCGGTGGTACTCTTTCTCCTACTTTTGTTGCTGGAATATAATATGGCATAGTTGGATACATATAGTTTTGTCCCATTTGATTTGTATGGTATGTATGTGGTTGCATACCAATATTTGCTGCGATGCTTCCAGCAGTATTCATATAATTTTGATAATATTGCTGTTGATACATATCGGGGTTTGGCATAGTTTGTGTCCCCTCACTGCCAGATGACATTGAAGCCTTATCATTTACTTCGCGTGTTCCACCTACTTCACCTGGTTGTTCTGTGTGTACAACAGGAGGAGCTTCAATATCATTATATACTGGCTTAATATGATAAGATGGCCACGTTGAACCTGTTGTAAAAAATGGCGTCAGAATTAGGTCAGGAACCTTGCGAAAAGTTTGTTGGAATTGGCTGAACATTATAATAGTTATATTATGTATGTAATATATGTTTATATAGGTTTTTTTAATACAGTAGCGGAACTATGTTAATATCATATTCAGATAGTTTATAAAATAGCTCTTTATTATCTTTGTACATTTGTGTAAGTATTACGCGATCAGTCCATAGATTATTATTATCAATTAGCTTTTCCATATATTTTTGATATTGTTCTGTAAAATCCTTTATAATATTTTTATGCATAATATATGATACACCAGATATATAATGATAATTCCAAATATAATATACTTTATCTTCATCATATTCACCATCACTTGAAAATATAAATTTATCTTTTGGCAAGTTATGTAATTTCACAGTATTTGGGAATACACAAGAAGGAGGCGAGCTATTTTTATATGTATCTATATCAGCATCAATCCAACAAAAATATTCTGAACCGAAAATGTTATATGAGGCTGCTTTATTAATCATATTAATCTTCTCATGCCATATTAAGTTAATTTCCAGTGACTTACAGTAATCATCGTCAATAATAGTTTTATTAATATATTTATATGAATTGAATTCATTTATATTATATTCTATATAATATGTTGGATAATCTCCTCTAAATTGTTTAGCATATTCAATAGATCTTTTATCACCGAAAAACACATATGGACAATTAATTTGCAATGTATTTTCAAGACATTTATCATAAGTATCTTCTATATCCCATAGACCTGTTACACATGTCATCTGAGACGTGTTCAACTCTATTAATTCTGGCATATCACCGTAGCTGTCGTCACTATCATAGTCCGCTACTGGGACATCACAGTCCGCTACTGGGACGTCACAGTCCGCTTCGGGAACATCACAGTCCGCTCTTGGATATGGATTGCTCATTTACAGAGTAAATATATATTATTCTTTATATATTTACTATTTTAAAAATGAGTACATAATTTTATTTTCTTAGAGATTTTATAAACTTTTAATAATTTTAACTTTTTTATCGATTATGTACTCATTTTTAATTTTAAAAATTGATTTATATATATTATAATATTGTAACTATAATATGTCAGTAGATATTGAGAACATCGGTGGTAACAATACTCGTCATTCTAATAATCACAAGCAAAGATTTTATACCGATAAAGAATATACCATAGTATCTGCTGAGATGTTACAACAAATACCTAGTTTAAAAACACCTGATGATATCAATAAGTTTCAAAAGTACATTCAGCGTGCATATAAAATTAGTTTATCAAAAGCAAATCTTATTTATTTCTATAATAGCTTGGGTATTGACAATCTACCTTTTAAAAAGCTAATTACTAAGAAAAAATCTAAATCTAATTCTGGCGTTATTGTTGTAACTGTACTAACTTCTGGAACACCTGAATATACTGACGATGACGGCAATAAGGTAGTTGGCAAATTTAGTTGTCGTCATAATTGTGCCTACTGTCCCAATGAAAAGGCACATGAAGGTAACAACTGGATAGACCAACCAAGGTCTTATTTATATAGCGAACCAGCAGTTTTGCGTGCTAATGAAAACAAGTTTGATCCCATTCTTCAATTTAATTCTAGAATAGAGGCTCTTATAAACATGGGACACGTTGTAGATAAATTAGAAATAATTGTTCTTGGTGGTACCTGGTCTAATTATCATAAAAATTACAAAGATTTCTTCATTGCCGCAACTTATTATGCTGCAAATACTTATTATGAGAAACGAGAAATGTTATCTTTGGAAGAAGAAATTGCTATTAACGAAAATGCGAAGATACATATTATTGGTTTAACTTTGGAAACTCGCCCTGATACTATTACATTAGATGAAATCCGCGAGTTTAGAAGATACAATTGCACTCGGGTTCAAATTGGAGTTCAGCATACAAATAATGATGTTTTAAAGAAAATTAAAAGAGGACATTCTATTGAAAAAGCACACGACGCTATTCGGCTATTAAAAGATAATGGATATAAGGTAGATATTCATTTAATGCCCAATCTACCAGGTAGTTCTTATGAATTAGATAAAGAAATGCTTGAAACTTCTCTTTATGATGAAAGAATACAAGTAGACCAATATAAGATATATCCAACCGCAGTTGTGCCATGGACACAAATTAAAGAGTGGCATGAAAAAGGCGAATATGTACCATATGACGATTTGCTATTATATGAATTAATTAAAGAGTTTAAAAAGAAGGTTCAAAAGTGGAAGCGTCTTAATAGAATTATTAGAGATATCCCATCAACATATATATCAGGTGGATACAAACACGAATATGTTAATATGCGCCAGCTTTTACAAAACGATATGAAGAAAAATAAATGGGGGTGTAATTGCATCCGTTGTCGCGAAATCAAAGATACTGGTGTCAAACCAGAAGATATCAGATTAGATATTACAACATATCCCGCCAGTGGAGGCACCGAATACTTTATTTCATATGAAACAGATAAGTATCTTATTGGTTTTATTAGACTTAGATTAGCAAATAATGTAGATAAAAATGACCAATTGAATATATTGCATGACGCGGCTCTTATACGCGAGCTACATGTATATTCAAATCTCAGTGACGTCGGTAATAATTTAGAGGCATCTTATCAACATAAAGGTTATGGCAAGAGTTTAGTAGCAGAAGCTGAAAAAATAGCAAAGAATATGGGATATCCAAAGATAGCTATTATTAGCGGCACCGGTGTGAGAAATTATTATAGGAAGCTTGGATATACACTGATTGACACCTACATGATAAAAACGTTCTAAAATGCAAAAAAAATGATATCGTTGTTTATTTTTATATATTACCATCAGTATGGAACTCAACGCCGCATCCGAAATCAGCTCTTACGATATGCTCCGCATCTTCTATAATACATGCGAATTATATATGAAACACGGAGCTCGCAGTAGCAAGAAGGTGGACTACTATCACGGGGAAATTATTGGCCAGTTAAAAACTATATTTGTAGGCGAAAGGTACAAAATCGCGCAAGAATATGACGTTCCAGCAGTTAATCCTTCTGGTAAAAAAAAGTGTGATATTGTGGTATTGTGTGATAATATCCCAATTATAGTGTTGCCTGTGAAAATTATTATGACTAATTATAAGCAAAATAAAAACAACTACTTTGAAAACCAAATCGGTGAAGTAACTAGTATCAAGCTTGCTAATCCTGGTATCAAAGTTGTCCCTATAAACATATTTATGTCCAAAACGCCTTATCTTAATTCCAGCAAGATTATTACAAAGTTTGAATCTATTACATATTCCGATATTGCTATATATGAAAAATACAAGGAACACAAACTATTTGATGAAGTTATTAACTACATCATTGATGTAGAACATGAAAACATTGTTAATGAAACATACCAAAAAATCCCTAAACTTGTAGGGTTCAATGTTGCAACTCCATACATTTCGCTTAGTAAAATTATGGAAAAGCTCAGTATTAAGTAATCTAGTCAACTACTATATCATATAGTACTCTGCTACTAATATTTATCCACCCTCCTGAACGTTTCTGTGAATTCAATGTTATATAATCTATATTTTTTATAATTATTTTTTTTATATATTCTAAATCCGTGTTATCCTTCGGTTGTATACAAAGGCAACTGTAATGCAGTATGTCTTTAAAAGTCTTAATGGTTATATTCTTTGGGTCTACAAAACATGGAATATAAAGACATTCTGTATCGCTCTTTTTAATTGACTGTGTACGGCCATAGGCATACCAGGTAGCGTAAGATTTATTCCCTTTATCCCTTTTCCCCAATTCTTCTTTATTGTTAATTAAATAATTATATGTTAATGGATTATCTTGCTTGAATTTATTTTCCTCTATTATTTTACCATTTTCATATGGGTATATAATATGTTTTTGAGTTATACCATTTGTTATAAGAACCCAACACGGTTCGTCGTATAACTTGTCGGAACATATATATATTTTATCCCTAAGAGTAGCAATGCCATTTTTAATACTACATATATCAAATAGAGTTCTTTTACCAGAATTAGCGTTATTAAATAAGGAATAGTTCTTGATAATATCATTATAGTAATAAGTTACATCATTATATGTTAAAGTGTCCTTATTTTCTTTGCTAAAAACTGTTATACAACAATAAACTGATGTCCCTTTGAATACCTTTTTATCCTTATAATCTATTATTTCCTTGACGTATCTATTGTCAAATAACAATTTGCGCAATTTCAAAGCAGATTTATTATACAAATAAGAGTTAGGTGTTATTGCAACCATTTTACCATTGTCTTCCAGAAGGTCTAGGCATTTTAATATAAATGCGTAATATATATCAACAAGACCTGTTCTTAGTGATGTAAAATTATCTTTTATAAACGCTCTGTATTCTGGTGATAAATCTTGAACTTTAATATATGGCGGATTCATAATGATATTATCATATTTTTTTGTTATAGTTGCTCTCAAAAAATCTTTATTAATTTTATTCATATTTTGTTTATCAATTATGATATCTAAATAGTCACTTTTTAATTCATATATATCTATATTAGAATATTTAGAAATATCAAGATATTTTAATAGATTTCCTGAACCCACCGATGGTTCTAATAATGTTCCCGAGTTATCTATTTTTTGTGACATTAGTTGACATATATTGTCTGGTGTAAAAATATCACACTTAGTAAACTTTATTATATCATCCATAATAGTAAATAAAAATAATAAATTATACTTATATAATCATTTTTTATAGTTATTCCGAATTATACTCTGCTATTTTTTTTTCTAATTCTTTAATTTCTTTTGATAATGCTGCATGTACGTTTTTTATATCTCCAATAATTTGCTTGTACACGATAGAGAATGATAATATATGTTGTTTAAGATATACTATTAATATACTTGCCATATCTTTAAAACTTTGTTTATTTACAATAGTTTTACCTTCATCATCTCCTTCTTTATTCACACCATCTTCATCTATATCGTCATTAGAATCTATTAATTCTTTTTGTTCACTCGCGGTTGCCATTATATTTAAAATTTCTATGTATTTTAAAACTTTATCTTTCAGTATTTTTTTCATTTTTATTAATTTTTTTTCTTCATCTTCCATTTCAGTTTGTGCTTTTAATAATTCACCTGCTTGCCCGCCTGTTACTGTTCCAGCGCCAATACCAAAGCCAGGCATCATATTTGCTTGCCTTGTTTGAATCAACTCCTTAATATTACTTTTTTTTTCATCTTTGCGTTTTTTAATAGATTTATCAAGCTCTCTAATAAAATATCTTTTTAATCCTGCTTGAATTTGTGTTGGTTCTGATATCTGATCGCGAAGGGTGCCTTTTTTATGAGGTTTATCTATTTCATCTAATTTTCTATTATATTCACTATCTGATAAAGTTCCATTTATCATATTTCTATCAATATCACCCGATTTCATTGTTTTTATAAAAGTATTCCTAATAAATTTTCTATATATTTCATATAATTCCGGATCTAATTGCTCGTCTTTTAGTTTTTTATCTTCTATTTTTTCTTCCAACTCAATATCATAGTATATTGTTTCTCTTAACAATTCATTGATAAATATTTCAAATGCTTTTATATAATTATTATCGGTTTCTTTAAATTCTTTTTCTACAATAGTTCTCATTTTATCCCACCAATAGAAAGTGCCTTGAATCTTGATCAATATTAATTCTTGTTTTTCAAATTTAGCCTTTAAATCTATCAAAACTTTTGGTTTTACTTCTTCGAATTTTGTCGCAGGCATATCATTATATTCTCCATTATTTTCTTCTTCCTCGCCATCGTCCGTTTTTCCATCTTTTAATGCTGCTAGCTTAATTGAAAAATCAATATAATATTTTTCACGTTCATTGGCATTTTTTGTGCCATATTCTCTTAATCTCTCTAATAAATTATTTATTTTTTGACTATATAATAATTCGTCTTTTCTATCATTTTCAACAAATGTTAACATATGCATAGCGTCTTCAATTTCTTTTTTCGCCGATCGCGAATTATCATAATATATTGAAATTATATCTATAAAATAATTAACAAAAATTTTATCAAATATAAATTTTTTCAAATATGTAATTAACATACGAACTTGTTCAGAACTTAATAGCCCATTGTCATCGTGTTTAAACATATCTATAATTACATTTATTTTATCATTATATTTTGATAAAAATTTCAATGAATTTTTTATTTTATCAAGAATTGATATATCTAAATAATCTTTATAATATTTAACTACATTTTCAAATAGCTGTATTTTTTTATATGTTAATTTTTTATCACCAATAAATTTATCAATATCTTCTTGATCGGCTTTCGGTTCTTCTACCTTAGCAGGAACAACACCAGCAGCAGCAGCAGCAGAAGCAGCAGCAGCAGCATCAGCAGCAGAAGCAGCAGCAGCAGCATCAGCAGCAGGAACAGCATCAGCAGCAGCACCAGAAGCAGCAGGAGCAGCACCAGGAACAGCAGCAGGAGCAGCAGCATCAGCAGCAGCAGCAGGAACAGCATCAGCAGGAGCAGCAGGAGCAGCACCAGAAGCAGCAGCAGCATCAGCAGGAGCAGCAGGAGCAGCACCAGAAGCAGGAAGACGAGCAGGAGCAGCAGCAGAAGCAGCATCAGCAACAGGATCAGCAGAAGCAGGATCAGGAGCACCACCGATAACCCTTCTTTTTATTAAATGGTATTCATTACAATATCTATAATAATATTTACCATTTTTCAAATAAACATTTCTATTTTTATTTCTGATAAATAATTTTTTGCCCGTGGATTTCATTATATAAAAATATATAAAACTTTTACTACTATATAATAATAATAAAAAAGACACTAATTTTCACAATGCAAAAAGAAATTGTTTCGGAAACAAATGATGTTCCCAAGAAAACAGGTAAAAAAATTAGTGGCGATAAAATTATTGAAGAGTTTAATAAACTCTGTTGTTCTGATGAGGATTATTCACTTGACGAATTAAAAAAACATCTTTCTGCGGCTTACAAGCAAGCTGGGAAAAAAGTAGTTGTTAAAAGAGAACCATCGGCATACAATATTTTTATGAAGGAAGAAATTACTAAATTGCGTACTGAAAACCCAAACACAGAATATAAGGATTTAATGAAGCTAGTCGCAAAAAAATGGAATGATAATAAACAGTTAGATAAATAAATAATTATTATATAGGATATGAATTTGTATATTAGATACATATTAGTTGCACTATTAGTGATCTTTATAGATCTTATATGGATATCTTCAAATTTCAAAATGTATAACAAAACTGTTAAAGATATCCAAGGATTTGACCCCAAGATTAATATAACATATGCTATTATTGCATATTCATTTGTGTTAATATCTTTATTTTATTTGGCTATTCCATTTACTATGCAAAATATTGATAAAAATGATAAAAGCATAGATTTAGCATATAAAGCTATTAGATATGGTGGGCTTGTAGGTTTAAGTATATATGGTATATATAATTTCACATGCATAAGCTTTTTTGCGAAATATCCATTATCAACTGCTATTATAGATACTATGTGGGGTACATTTTTATATTCATTTGTAGTATTTGTGTTTTTACTACTAACTAAATAAATATATTAATAAAAATAGTATTAATATTGATAATAAAACTATACATAATGATATTAATATACTACCACTAAATATAATGGGGCCTATAAATAAGCTTAAATAAAAGTTTACAACAAATGCCATAATTATATATATATAAATTTGCTTATTTTTAAGATCTTCCAGATTGATTGTTTTTCCAATGTTTAAGTTTTTTAAATTATTTAAAAGATTTTCTAATTTATTTGAATTATCATCATCATTATCATTATTATCATCATATAAATATAAATAATCATTGTGATCGTCTATTACTTCACTTAATTGACTGCATTTATCTATATCTTCACTTGAAACGCCTTCTAACTCTCTATGTGTAGCAGTTTTATCCGTGAAATTTTTAAGATCAGAACATTTATCAAAGTGTTCTAATAACATTATTTATTCTATTATATTATAACTATTTTAAATAACAATATAATATTATATTATAATAGAGATAGTTCATAATATATTTATGGCAAATACATATGAGACAATCATAATCATATTAGCTATGGCATTAAATACAGGTATAATATTATGGTTTATAACAAATTATAATGATGCGGAATTTGGCGGAAACCCTACGTTTCTTAATATAAATTATAATAAAAATAAAGTTAAAAGTGCAACAACCGGGGGAGATAAATGCACAACAGTTTGCGATTCACTAGACCCCGTTAGCGACCCTAGATATAATATGCAACAAATAATTAAACAATCTATATTACTTGAAGAACATTTAACAAACAAAAACAAGAGATGTCGCGATTGTATCACTAAACATTTTCTTCATATTATTGGCTTATCAGAAGAAGCCCAAATGTTAGCAACGAATAAAATTCAAGACTATCCTTTGGTTAGCGAATCTGTTGATTTATACAACGAACTATTTAAAATTTGGATTAAAAACAAAAACCTCAATGGTAAAGATGAAAGTTATATTTTATTTTGCACTAATAAATTAAGAGACCATCGCAAACAACTTATAGTTTTATATTTCTTCGACGAAAAATACAAAATTAAAGAAAATGAAAATGAAAAGGACAAATAATCTTATGACTTTATATATGGTATTTTATTATTATCTATCATATGTGTTATTACAAATTCAATATCATCTATTGTTATTTTATGTGCCGCTAAATGATCAGGGTGTATTTCTGACCCCATGTCAATATTAGGATATGATGTCGGGAATGTTGTTGCATATGTATTTACTGTCTGATACAGTGCCACGTCGGCAACGATCTGATATTCACAATCATTATAATCGTATTTATTATTTTTATAAAATTTATTAACTAATTTTTGTGCACCACTTCGCGATATTATATACATCCCCGTTGATGGTAGCAGATATTGCCATTTAATAAACTTTATATTTTTATCCAAATAAAGATTTTTATAAAGATATTTGACAGTGGGACCATACAAAATAAGCAATTGTAGTATATCAAAATCATTTGGAGCATCTTTTATCATATTTTCATAATCAATAATATATGGCACTGTAATATCATCCTCCATTATTACAAAATGATTATCGTCCGATGTTTCTAATGCATATTTCATTACTTTGATATGACTAGATATACATGCGAATTCATATTCACAACTAGTACATCCCGGATGTTTACAAGTTAATGGTCGTTTATGGGCCAATTGACTATCAAAATCTTGGGGAGTTACAGCATTTATACGTTTACTATCAATGTCTAATCTACTGAATTGAGTTTCCATAAAGTTTTTCCTCATAGTACTTTTTTCCATATTTATCCAATAATGTTTCATTACTATAATATCTAAATATCTAACAGTATTTTTATATATAATTGTGTGGTATTGTTATCATATTATTTTTGTTATTATTAATTAATGAAGTTAAATGAAGTTGGAACTTAAAAAATTCGACCCAAATAAAATAAAGAATGACTCTGTTGTTGTTTTTATCGGAAAACGCAATACTGGTAAAAGTTATTGTATGAAGGATATTTTGAGTTATAACAGGGATATTCCCGTAGGAGTTGTCGTGTCCCCAACTGAAAAAGCTAATGGTTATTTTGAAAAATTCATTCCTAAAATGTTAATATATGATGAACTTGATGAAAAATTAGTTAGTAAATATTTAAATAGACAGATTAATATTACCAATAATAGAAAAAGAGAATTGGCTAAACATGGCTCATCTACTGTTGACCCTCGTTCTTTTCTTATTTTAGACGATTGTATGTATAATAAAAGCATCATGTCCGACAAAAATATTAGATGTATATTTATGAATGGTCGTCATTATAAAATCTTTTTATTAATAACTATGCAACACGGGCTCGGATTACCACCCGATTTACGCTCCAATATTGATTACGTTTTTATATTCAGAAATAATATTGTAAAAGAACGCGAAAAAATATACAATCATTATGCTGGTATGTTCCCTACTTTTGATGTTTTTAATCAGGTTATGAATCAATGTACAGAAAATTTTGAATGTCTTGTTATTGATAATAAAGTACAGTCTAATAATATCAATGATGTCGTATTTTGGTACAAGGCTAATGAAAGCTCTTTTAAAATGTGTTCAAGAGATTTATGGGAAATGCAGGCATTACAGGACCAGCGAGAGCTTATGGGTATTGAAAATGAAAACGAAGAAGAAGAAGACGTCGAAGAATATGACCCCGGAGTCTTTATGAAAAAGAAAAACTCTAAGCAAATTAAAGTTAGAAAAAATCAACGATATTAAATTATTAATATATTTTTAAATAATTCTAGACATTTGTTATTACATCTATATCCACATATATCACATTTATTTGACAATATTGTATTACATTTTTTACATATAAATGTGGTTTGAGTATATATGATATTATCTGCATTATCACATATATAGCATATCGTATTCATTTAAAAAAAACTTGGTCTTTTATTCTTTTTATCTTGGGAACTATTTATATGTATTTCTTTTATATGTGACATATCACTATTTATACTAATGTTATCATCTTCAATTATTTGTTCGGGTATTAAGGTTTTCATATCTATTATTTCATTTTTATCTAATGAAAAACTTTCCGCCAATGGAGTATCCACTCTAACTATTGGCTCTACATTATTTTCTTCTTCTGGTTGACTGATTTCTTCTGGTTGACTGATTTCTTCTGGTTCTCTTATCACTTCTGGTTGTCTTATTACTTCTGGTTGTCTTATCACTTCTGGTTGTCTTATTACTTCTGGTTGTCTTATCACTTCTGGTTCTCTTATCACTTCTGGTTGTCTTATCACTTCTGGTTGTCTTGTTACTTCTTCTTGCTCGCTTTCTTCTTCTTGCTCACTCTCTTCGTTCTTGCTTTCTTCGTCTTTGCCTTCTTCTTCTTGCTCACTTTCTTCGTCTTTGCCTTCTTCTTCATGTTCTCTTTCTTCTTCTTGCTCACTCTTTTCTTCTTGCTCACTTTCTTCTTCTTGCTCGCTCTCTTCTTGCTCGCTCTCTTCTTCCTGTTCGCTCTCTTCTTGCTCGCTCTCTTCTTCTTGATCGCTTTCTTCTTCGGCTTCCTGCTCGCTCTCTTCTTCTTGCTCGCTTTCTTCTTCTATTTCATGTTCTTTTTCTTGGATTTTGCTTGATTTTTTTGGGTCTTCTGTAAACTGATTTACAGTATCAGTTAAGCGTTCTTCTATTTGATTTAATATATCATCAAATGGTATAAAATCTCTAAACGTCTTCTTTATTATTATTCTAATATTTTCTTCAATTATATTTAAATTATTTTGATATTCCGCATCTCTTATATTCTTATTATTAAACAGATAAGCGTTTTTCCATGCAAAAGAAGCTATATTCATATAACATTTATGTATATAATCCTCGGCCGCAGGTATCTTTATTTTAATATTGTCAAACTGATCGCGATATTCGTATATCTTTATTTTTATACTGTTGATTATTATAATTTTTATTAAATTATATATATATTTACACTTTGTGTTTTTTACTATCTTTTTGTACTCATCATCTATAATATTATTATTCCATTTTTTAATTTGTGTTAATTCACTTTGAAACTTTTTAACATTATTTTCCGTTTCACTCCATATTTTATTTATGCGCTTTGATATTGCTATTCCGAGTATATCTTGTATATGCTCAATATACTCATTTCTCGTTTCTATTAAGGCTTCCATATATATAATATTTGTTAGTAATATTCTTTATATGCTTAGAAAAAATGAATAAATACCAAGTAATGATTGATTGTTCTTCCTCGTTAATAATAATTATATTATCTACCAATATTCGTATTACTTATTAATTTTTTTTATAATTTTTAATATAATTATTTATAAGTGCCTTGATTGTTCTATTATTATTCATTTTAATTTTATTTACTTTATGCAATTGTTTTAGTTCAGTAAGTGTCATTATATTTAATTGTTTTCTTGTTAATTTTCTTTTACCACCTCCGACTCTACCACCACTATCACCACTACCACTAATAACACTTGTTATTGGTGGTAGTGGTGATAGAATCCGTTGTGGTGCTACCTTCACGTCTGTCTGCTTCTCCCATGCCTTATTTTCGTTTGAGTATACCTGCCACCGAGTGTCTGCCTCCTCTGGCCCGAACTCCCCCATGCTCTCCACATACGCCCGCATCTTGTTGGTGCCTACATTTTTCATATGTCCAACACACCAGGTAGGCTCGCCTTTGACTTTAGTCCACCACATTGCGGTCTCCTGATCATTCATTTTCGTATAGACTGCACGCCCATTGCGCACTATCTCTGTCTTCTTATACATTCCATTGATGTCCCCTGATAGTTGTTTATTGTCTTTCTTAATTCCGCTGATTCTCACATGTTTGGGGCCGCGCGCTATTGCTAATGCTACTTCTGCTGCTTTTGCTGCCTGTGCTGCTGCGCGTTTTGCTACTGCTGCTGCTGTTGCTGCTGCTGATGCTTTTCCTGCTGCTGATGCTGCTGCTGCTGCTGCTTCTCTTTCTACTTTTGTTGCTGCTGCTTTTGTTGCTGCTTCTGATGCTGTTGCTGATGCTTTTTTTGCTTCTTCTGCTGCTGCTGATGCTGCTGCTGATGCTGCTTCTACTTTTGTTGCTGCTGATGCTGCTGCTGTTGCTGCTGCTTCTACTCTTGTTGCTGCTGCTGATGCTGTTGCTGATGCTTTTTTTGCTTCTTCTGCTGCTGCTGATGCTGTTGCTGATGCTGTTGCTGATGCTTTTTTTGCTTCTTCTGCTGCTGCTGCTGCTGCTGCTGCTGCTGCTGAGTTTTCTGCGTATCTTGCTTCTGCTAATTTTTGTGCTTCATCCGCTGATTTTCTTGCATTATCCGCTGATTTTTGTGCTTCATCCGCTGATTTTTGTGCTTCATCCGCTGATTTTATTGCATTATCCGCTGATTTTTGTGCTTTATACGCTGATATTCTTATTTCTGCTGATTTTGATATTTCAGATTTGATCACGAGCTTTTCATTAGTGAAATCTATTAAGTCTTTTAATTGTGATATTTCAATTTTTCCTTCTAAAAATTTTTCATCACTAAATAATGTATCTGGAAGAGAATTTTTTAATATATTATAATACTTACTATCAATGTTCTTCATATTAAAAATTATACATAATGCCTTTTTTTCTGTGCTATGAGCTAAAATAATTTGTATTTTTTCGGAACCTTTGTCTTTGAGATTAGCACATATTTTATGTAATGTTTCACCTATTACTTCAAAACTTTTATTATTATTTTTATGTTTGCCTTTTTTAATAAAGAAATTTTTATTTATCATTTTTTTTAAAAATCCACATAAAAAAAGATGTTCTATACTATTTATGTCATCACCAAGGTTAGGTAAATTAAAAGTTTTGTTTTCATACTTATTGAAAGACTCAATGTTATACAAGGTAAACCTTAAAGGCGTATTGTCTTTTCTTATCATATATGTTTCAACTTCTTTTTGTTTATAGTATAGTATATTTTTACCATCATTACAAAGGGATAAGTACTTGGGTACTGCTGGCTCTTTAATATTAACGAATTGCAACCCGCCTTTCATAAAATTATAATTCATATTCTATTAATATGTTGTACTATTATAATTAAATAAAAAATAGCAACATATATATAATAATTATATCTATATAAATTAATAATAATGAAAAATTATATATTAATTACAGATATTGGGCGCGATACTGATGATACACTTGCATTAATAATTTTATTATATTTACACAAAATTAAAAAAATAAAATTATTAACAATCGCCGTATCTGGGGCAAAATTAAAAAACAGAGCTAATTGTATTTTTTACTGGTTATCTAGGTATTCAATTATAGATATATCCGTGGTTATTTCTTTAAATGAAGAGTTTATATTTAGTCCAATTGATATTGATGAGAGAACTAATAAAATCGTCAAGGATATTGATAGTAATGTATGTATATTACCATATGATGATACGGATATAAATATAATGGAACTTAAAAAAAATATAAAGACTTATGATAATTTAACTAGTTTTTTCGATAATAATGTTGATAATAACGTTAATGTAATATCAATAGCGCCAGTAAGACCATTATATAATTGTTTGATAAATAATCCTAAAATAATAGATAAGGTAAGTAATATTTATTTTCAAGGAAATGTATATTATTCTAAAAACTCAATGATACCCGACATAAGAGGAGGCGGTAGAGGGGCATATAATTTTGGAAATGGATTTCCTAATTCGGAAGAAATACAAAAAGAAACGAAATATGTAATAGATGTATTTCATAAAAGGTATATGCGGAGCCTGGATAATAGATTATATTTTCTAGGTAAAAACACAGCATATCTAGTTGAGTTTAATCAAAAAGACCTTAATTCAATAGACAAAGATATTGCTGAGTTAAGTATAAAGAAAACCTTATTATTTGCCAAAAACTTGCCCGACATATTCAGTATGGTTTTCAAAGATAATATAGATAATAAAGCGAAGAAGGTGGTTATAAGAAAGAATATTGTACATATCAAAGATATTATTAGTGACGAAAAATCAACAATGAATCAATATATCAGCGATTTAAATGATAGGATAAATATAATAGATAGAAAGAATATAGCGAAGATTAACTATCTTGAAAAAGAAATAGGTACAATAAAGAAACATATAGATAGTATAAATAAAGGCGATGAGGATTATTACGACAGTTGTTATATATTATTCACACAATTTTTAATGGATAATGAAGATATCAGAAATAAATACACTATTGATTTTCTTAGAACAATTACAAAAATAAGTAATCCATACGACCTGGTATTAACGTATTTGGTAATATATGGTAATTTATTTAATTTAAATAAGAGTAAGTTTTTAACAAAGAATGATAATGAATATATTAAAAGTAAACATATTCAATTTAATGAGAAGGACAAGGGAATATTTAAAAACAAAGGTGTTAAAGGGCATATGAAAAGAATGTTAAAAAAGGCTTTGTCAAAAAAGAGTAAAACGAGTACATAATTGTTTTAAAAAGCTAAATTTATAAAAGTTTATAAAATTCTAGAAAAATAAAGATTATGTACTCAAAATATTGATTAAAGTATAAGATATTCGGATACGTTAAAGATATTGTGAATAATCCTAAAAAATATAAATTTTTTTTAATTAATATTTTACCTAATATATTATCTCATGTAGAATCAAATTTTATAATCAAATAATTCAAAGTCTTTCTTAAAATAATTATATATTAAATTTAATGATTCTTTATTCAATATTTCATTTACTTTTTTTGAATTATTTGTAATCTTAATATCTTTTATAACATCTTCACGTTCTATTTCTTTTAATACCTTTTTCAATTCTTTTTCATAATTTTCAAATCTATACACATCAGTTACTAATTGAGTTTTACAATCCAAATCATATACATATTTATATTGCAATGATAATGGACCCCAATCCGGATCTTTGTATTTATTTATATCCAAAAACATTTTCTTAATCCAATCATTTATATTATTATTTTCTGCTAATATTCTATGTTTATCTGGACCCATTTTACAATTGTTTTTTAAACTTTTATAACTCTCACTTTTATCATTTAATTCATTTGTTTCTAAATCTTTAAAATACAAATGCTTCAATAAATGATTATACCAAGATATTATTCTTGTTACAGGATGCCTTACAAACACAAATGAATATTTATTTAATATTTCAGCTTTACGTAAATAAATATGCTTATGCGTTTTTTTTATATCTAATAAAGCCGTTATAGTATCACCACCTGTTTTAGGATTATGAATAAATACATAATCATACGACATTTTTTACATTACTTATTATACTTAATTTTAAGTCATTACTTATTTTTACAATTATATTGTTATTGTGATGGTTAACCGTGTATTACACGTTTTTTCAAGAATTCTATATCATAATCTAGGTCATTCGGTTTTATGTTTTAATTTACGCGTAGTTAATTTTTAAAGTTTTTTATGATATAAATATTTATTTTTCTTAATATAGAGAATACACATATATATGGAATGCCAGTTACATTGAATAATACAAATATTACAATTAACGATGGCACGAATAATTTTGTATTAGAAACAGTGAAGACACATGTCCCAGAAGTTGATATAGATATTGATATTGTACCGGTGATAACTAATAGCGAAGGTGATCCTGCTTTTGAACTATTAACATATACTCATAGTGGAGGCAGTGAAAACCAAACAGAATTTAATTTAACAATAAATGAAGATACTACTTGCGATATCCTTATTGTTGGTGGTGGTGGTGGTGGTGGTAGATGGAGAGCAGGAGGTGGTGGTGGTGATGTTTTATACTTTGAAAATATAACATTAAATGGAACATATAATATTAATGTTGGTAAAGGTGGGGCTGTTCCAAGAGATACATCACATGTTCATTATTGGGGTGGATATAATGGTAATATTAGTTCTATAACGGGTGGGAATATTGGTAATACTTTAAATATAAATGCAAGTGGGGGTGCTGGTGCTGGTGGATGGAATTTAGCACCTTTAAATCCTGAAATAGTTTCTTATACAAACCCAAGTACAGGTGGAACAGAAACAAGTTCAGGTGGTGGTGCTGGAACGGCCAATTTAACATATACCCCTTCCACAGGAAATGATGTATCTGGTAATGGAGCACAAGGTGATTATGATGGTAATGATAATAGTGCTGATGATGGAGCGGGAGGAGGTGGTGGAGGGGGGGGAACAAATGGAAATGGGGGATTACCAGTAGGAGAAACAGGAGGTGTTGGTGGAAATGGAGAAAATATTGATATTACTGGAACAACAATAATGTATGGTCGTGGTGGTGATGGTTGGGGTACAAATAATGGAACACCTACAATAACACCAGAAAATATAGGACAAGGAGGCGCGGGAGCAGATCACCAAACAGGAATACATAGAGCAGGCGGTTCAGGTATTGTAATAATCAGAAAATATCTAGAACCAGTTGCATTATATGAAGAGCAAACAACAGTGACGCAAAACCCTTTATTACCAGCTGATAGTACTAATTTAGTTGTGTGGTATAAATTAGATGGTAATTATGACGATAGTAGTGGTAATGGTAATACTCTTATACCGCAAGGAAATAATCCAAATGGTCTAACATTTAATACATTAAGTGATAATAATTTTCCATATTCACAATGGGCTTATTCTACACAGACAGCAAACCAATCGTGGGCTAAAAGCCCTAATATAAACAAAAATGTTCCTATATCAATAGCTTTCTGGTTTAGAAAAACTGGAACAGCATCTCTTATGACAATTTTGGGTTATGGTGATTTTCCAACTGGCGCTATACAATTTGATTTGATTAGTAATAAATTAAGAATATATACAGCTTTATCCGGATATTGGACTACATATCCTGAATACACCGGTATAACTAATAATGTTTGGTATCATTGTGTTTATGTATTGACTAATGAAAATCCTGTAAAAACATATTTATATGTAAATGGAATCCAAAGAGCAACAGGAACTGGTTCTGTTAATGCTACATTATACAAAGCCGTAAATATTACAATCGCAAATAGTGGCGATGGAAGTAGAGGATTTGAAGGAGATATCGGAGATTTTAGATTTTATGATAAAGCATTATCGGCGTATGAAATAGATATTTTGGCCAATAATAAAATTGAAAACCCTGATTATAAGATTTTGACATTTACATATCAAGGACCTTCATATCCTGTAATAGATGCTGATGCTGCAAGTTTAGTTGCTCATTATAAGTTTGATTCAGGTGAAGAACTTACAGATAGTGTTGGAAATTATCCATTAACTAATGACGGTTCAGTATCTTTTCCATCAGATACTAAAATAGTAGGTAAATCATCATATTTTCCAAATATCAACAGTGATGGGTTTTTAAATATTACTGGTGGATTTAATCCATATACTATATGGAATGGTAATGGCATCAGTTTTAGCATTTGGTATAAAATAAATCTTAATGATTCTGATACAGCTGGTCGCATATTTGAATTCGGAAACACAAACATCCATTTAATTTGGATGGCAGTTCAATTAAATGGAACAGGTGATAATAATTTAAGTTTATATGCAAAAGGTGGTCATACTGGTGGTAATGGTCCAACCATATCAGTAGGAAATGGAACACTTGATGGCAATTGGCATTATATAGTATGGATAGTAGATACTAATAGTGACTGGCATTGTTATATTGATGGTGTAAATCAAAATATAACAGCAAATTGGGATATTCCTAATATTACAGGTGGATATACCACAAATCGTTTAGGTAAATCAATATACAAAAACGATACAACGCAAGATTTAAAAGGTTACCTAGACGATTTCCGTATATACGATAAAGCTTTATCAGCTACTGAAATATCAGATTTATACAATCAATATAATCAAACATCCTATACTGTTAATTTCCCAGAAGAAACCGAATGCGATATCCTTATTGTTGGTGGAGGTGGTGGTGGTGGAACTGGAATATATGGAGGAGGAGGAGGAGCTGGCGGATTAGTATTTCAACAAAATTTAGTTTTAAATGGAAGTAATACTGTAAAAGTTGGAAAAGGTGGTAATGAAACAAATGGTTTTGATAGTTCAATTAATGATATCATTGCTATTGGTGGTGGATTAGGTGGAAGTAGAGATTTAAACACTACTGGTAGTTCAGGTGGTAGTGGTGGTGGTGGTTCAGGAACATCAGGAACAGGTATATTAGCTGGTGGTAGTGGAACAGCAGGTCAAGGTAATGATGGAGGTGATGGATATCATTATTCCGGACAAGGTGCGGAAGGTGGTGGAGGTGGTGGTGCTGGTTTTGCGGGTAATAGTGCTGAAATAAGTAGCAATGCTGGTTATAAATCCGGAGAGAAAGGAGGTGATGGTTTAGCTGAAAAGAATGGTATTGATTTTAAAAATCATTTTACAATAACAGATACTAATATTGGAGAACATCATACTGACGGGAAAGTTTATTTTGCAGGTGGCGGCGGTGGTTCGGGTGCGCAGGCTGGAAGCACTGTCGGAGAACGAGGTGAAGGTGGTTTAGGTGGCGGTGGTTTTAAAACTAGCAACCCACCATCAGGTGCAAGGGGTGCTTTAAATAATAGTGGCGGAGGAGGAGGTCAAGCTGATTCTGGCGGTTCAGGTATTGTAATAATCCGTTATTATACAAAATACATAAGACAGCATCCTGCGTATGACGCTCAATGGACTTATCATTCGGCTAATCCCAATGTACATCATTACGGTAACGTGGGTATAGGAACGTTGGCGAGCGAAACTAATAAATTAACAGTAAAGGGGGATATTAATGTTATAGGTGATATCTATGAAAACAATAATAAGATAGCATATGGATGGGATGTATATGGCAATAGTGTTTATAATCAATATGGTAATGTCGGAATAGGTACAAATGACCCAAGATACGCTTTACATACAACGGGAGTTATTTATGCTGGTCAAGGAGGCATTACAGAAACCGGTTCTACCACATGGACTATAACTAGTGATAATAGAATAAAAGAAAATATTGAAAAAGCTTCTTATGATATATGTTCAGAAAACATAAAGAATATCAATTTATATAGATTCAACTATAATACTAAATATGTAAAAACAACGGATAAAAATCAACTAGGGTTTATTGCACAAGATGTTAGAAAGTACTTTCCAAAAGCTGTTAAAAACAAAACGACAAGATTTGATAATGACGTTGTTCCTAATTTATTATCCGTTGATGTGACACAATTGAACTATACTATGTATGGCGCTGTAAAACATATAGGACAAGATATAGATGCTATAAAAGAAAAATTAGGTATTACGGAAGTCCCGACAGAAATCAAGAATGAACCTTATGCGATAGAAGTTGTTCCATTCAATGACCCTGATGCCGAATTACCAATTGTAAATGAAGAACCAGCAACTAACTAAAATCATTGGATTATTTTTATATAAATATTTATACTAATTTATATATAGAGAATACTAAATAAGTCTATTGAAAAATGCCTGTTACACTTGAAAGTAATAGAATATTAATAGATACCGTTGAAGTTGAAACAGTGAAGACACATGTCCCAGAAGTTGATATAGATATTGATATTGTACCGGTGATAACATATCCCGATACTACTACACGAAATTTGCAATTAGCAGCAGAAACAGCAACCGGAGTTAATGGTTGGCGAATTGTTAGGTTTTTACCACCTAATTTGGGAAGATGGTATTCTGGAAATTACTTTACAACAACAAATATGGAAGTATCTGCTTCATTAGGCCCGGCTTACGATTATACTAATGAGTTTATGGTTCCATTTGGAACATATGATGAGATATTCTTTTCTACTCGTGATATGACATATTGGCTTTATACAAGAAAATCAGATATATTAGGAGCTTATGCACCCGGAAACCGAAATGTTATCAAATCGTCATCAAATCCGAACCCTCATACTGTTAGTTGGTATAATAGAAGCTCAGGAACCCCCGAAGACCCTTGGATATCTATAAATAATCATACATCAACTCCTAATTTAATGCTCTATGGTGAGAATGGAATTTCAACCATTCATACATCTTTATTAAGTACTAATGGTGGTATGTGTGTTTTTGTAAGATCTTCAACTGATACAGTTACAGTTAATCCAGAACCTGAATATAAAACCCTAACATTTGAATATCATAACGAGCATATACGCACGGAAGGAATGGCAGAAAACGCAACAGGCGTATATGGGTGGTCCCATGTAAAACATTTAAATAAAAATGCTACTCAGTGGTATCCGGATAATACAGAGGAAGGTAGGGATTTTTTTACAGTAGTAGATCAAGTATTTGATTCACACGGTTCATTTACAAAACCTTTCCCTGAACATTTTGACGAATTATTATTTACACGAAGTGATGGCAATGGTAATGTCGATAGGTTTGTTCATTGTTTAAAAACAGATTTAGAAACTATAATAGCTTATACAAATTGGTCTAATAATGTTACATCTATCCAAACACATTCAGGTCCTTTATCCCTTTTTAATGGATTTGGTAGACTTTCATCTTATGTAAATAGGGCCCCTATGATATTATCAACAAATAACCATAGCTTATCACATCTTGATTATGTTGTTTATGAAGAACATTATCAAACAACTTCGGCTAACGAAGGTGGTGCTTGGGGGGCACCTGCTGCAAATAAACAATATGACGTTTACGCAAGAATGTCTATCCCTGTACAAACCGAATATACTGTTAATTTCCCAGAAGAAACCGAATGCGATATCCTTATTGTTGGTGGAGGTGGTGGTGGTAGTGAATCACATGGAGGAGGAGGAGGTGCCGGCGCTGTTATATTTATGAAAGATGTTGTTATGAATGGTAGTTATAATATAAAAGTTGGTAAAGGAGGTGATGTATCGCAAAACTTAGGAAATAACGGGATTGGTTTTAATGGAAATGATAGTGAAATATTTAAAACAATTAGTAATAAAGTTATAGCAGAAGGTGGTGGAGGTGGAGGTGCTATAAATGGTATAGGTGGTGATGGTGGTAGTGGTGGTGGTGGTGATGGATATTTTCCACCTCATTCGGGAATAATAACACCAAGTGGTGGTAATGCCGTTTCTTATACTCCTATTTTAGATGGAATTACAGGTATAAAATATGGTAATAATGGTGGAAGTGGTTATATAAATGCAGCTGGTTGTGGAGGAGGAGGTGGTGGTGCTGGGGCTGTTGGTGAATCTGCAACTTCTATTAATGATAATACCGTATATGGTGGTGTAGGTGTTTATAAAGCAACTATATCAGGTTCTGATTATAATTTTAAAGACTTATTTAATTTACCTACAAATAATACTATTGGCGAATATCATTCAGGAGGAACTTATGCTGGTTCTACATATAATGAAGGTGTATATTTTGGCGGTGGTGGCGGTGGTGGATTATGGGAAAATCCCGAACCGAATCCATCAAATGTTGTAGGTGGTTTAGGTGGTGGTGGAACTAGTGGTGGTTATACACCAACAGTAAATGCTGAAAATGGTTTAGTTAATACTGGTGGTGGTGGTGGTGGTGGTGGTGGTGGTGGAAGTGATGGAGGATCAGGCGGTTCAGGTATTGTAATAATCCGTTATAAAACAAAATACATAAGACAGCATCCCGCGTATGACGCTCAATGGACTTATCATTCAACTAATCCTAATGTACATCATTACGGTAACGTGGGTATAGGAACATTGGCGAGCGAAACTAATAAATTAACAGTAAATGGGGATATGAACATGATTGGAAATTATAAACAAAATGATGTTAATTTGGGCAACTGGTATTCAAGTGACAATATCCATAACATTCATAGACTTACTGGTAATGTAGGGATAGGTAAGACGGATCCTCAATACAGTATAGATACTACCGGAGTATTATATGCAAGCCATGGAGGATTTACAGGAGGTACTTCAACAAATTGGGCTACTAGTAGTGACGAAAGAATAAAGGATAATATTACATTGGCATCAAACGAGACATGTTTTGAAAACGTTAAGAATATTAATTTATACAAATTTAATTATAAAGAACAATTCGCCAATAATAAAAATGAAACACAATATGGTTTTATAGCACAAGAAGTTCAAAAGTATTATCCGAAAGCCGTAAAATATGAAAAAATAAAGGTTAAAGATGATACATATGAATCCTTTTTAACTATTAACCAAACACAGCTAAACTATACTCTATTCGGAGCCGTAAAACATCTTCAACTGGAATTAGAAAACATAAAAGTCAAACTTGGAATGACTGTTCCTGTCACCGAGGAGACGAATACCACAGAGGAGACAAATACCACAGAGGATCCTGTCACAGAGGAGGCGAATACCACAGAGGAGCCTGTTGTAGAGGATACGAATACCACAGAGGATCCTGCCACAGAGGAGACGAATACCACTTAATTAAATGAATACAATTGACTAATTTTTTTTATATAAATATTTATACTAATTTATATATAGAGTAATAACAAATATATGCCTGTTATATTAGATTCGAGTGAAATAAAAGTAATTGACGGTGATAAAAACTTTACAATAGAAACGGTAAAATCAAATGTGATAGTAAACCAAGATACGGAAATTAATGAACCTACAATAACAGCACCAGATGTATATGTGGTAAAAACGGCGCCTATTACAGAAGATTATCCTGTATTAGAAGCTGATAGTACTAATTTAGTCGCTTGGTATAAGTTTGATGATGAAGGTAATAATGAAGGATTATTGGATAGTAGTGGTAATAATCACAATTTGACAATACCCGCTGGTTCAACACCTATATTCAGCGCAACTTCAAAATTTGGTAAATCAGCTTATGAAGGTGGAACGGAAGGTAAGATACAATTTCCAAGTTCATTAACTAACCAACTCTATACTATCAATGATACTAATGGTATTACTTTTACTTTTTGGTATAATATGGCAACGAATGCTGGAACTTGGTCTCCTTTGTTTGAGTTCTCTGAAAATGCTACTGATTCAACTACAACTGAAAGATTTTCAATAGTTCGTAATAGTAATCAAAATAATTTATGGTTTGGACTGAAAGAAAGTGGTACTTATTATGAATTAAGAAAAGGAAGTGTTGATGGTCAATGGCATTATATAACTTGGTCTATTGATAGTCTTGGAAACTGGACTATTTATTTTGATAATGTCAATCAAAATGTATCCATGCAAAGAAAAATCCCAAATACTACATACAATTATAGTTATATTTTTGATAATATTCAAACAACTCAATCATATACTTATATTGACGACTTCCGTATATACGATAAAGCTTTATCAGCAGAAGAGATAGATATTTTGTTTAATGATAAAGTAAAATTAGAAATAACGCCCGTGCCTCTACAACAATACACCGAAGAAAGAATGTATCCGCCTACGCGTGATTTGGCAAGCGCAAGTCATTTAATAAGTGGAGAAAGTTATGGAAATGGTGTCTATGAAGTTTCTGAAAGTGATGGAACATATGATCCGTCTAAAACTGGTTTCTCAGCTTTTAATACTTCTATGAGTGATAGAGTTCATTTTAATAATAAATATACAAATGGTGTATACAATGGTAGTGATTACATTGTTCCTGGATATTTGGGAGATTGGATTAAAATAAAATTACCTCGCCCAATTAAATTGACAAGATACGGTTTTAAACAAAGACTTAATTATTTGATAAGAGCTCCTGGAAAATATAAGCTTTATGGTAGTAATGATGGAACAAATTGGGATGTATTAGTCCATAAAAGAAATACCATATCATATACACAACAAATTAGCTTTGCCAATGACTATTTTGAAGAAAATATAAATGTTAATAATCAATATCAATATTTTGGATTGGTTGTAAATCAATTGTATGGAAATGAACAATATTTCAATTTTGATGAATGGTATATATATGGCAAAGAATTCATATCGGAAGAACCTGAATATAAACTTTTGACTTTTGAATATCAACCAACTGATTTAATATTTACTTTTAGAGAAGATGAATCTCCTTATAGTTGGCAAGAAGCTTATGATGAAGCTATTGCGAACGGAAAAAGAATGCCTACTAAAACAGAATTGTTAGATTATTTAGCATCACAAGGAAATCAACCAATATATCAACAAGACACTTGGTGTCCTGTTATAGCTCCTGAATACACCAATGGTAAAGATTGGATACATATAGGCAATCACGGTATTACTTTTACAGGAGGTCATTTTGTAGGAAAATCTCATACAGAATATTACGGATATCCCAGTTGGGGAGATAATGCTGACGGCTCTTACGCTAAATTTTATTGTGAGGTTATAGAATATAATCAAACAGAATATTCTGTTAATTTCCCAGAAGATACTGAATGTGATATCCTTATTGTTGGCGGTGGTGGTGTGGGAGGTTCTGGAACATCACAGAGTGGAGGAGGAGGTGGTGGAGGTGGTCAAGTAATATTATTAGAAAATCAAGTATTAAATGGACAGCAAAATATTAAAGTTGGAAGGGGTGGAGTAGGTGTATTAAATGTTGTTTGGCAAAATGGAACAGGTGAAACTGGTAAAAACAGTAGTTTTAATACAACAGTAGGATATGGTGGTGGTGGTGGTGGTATGCGAAATGTAGATGCAACAGCTACTTATACGGGTGGTGGTGGTGGTGGTTATGGTGGAGCATTAGGAGATGGAAGTGGTTTTGATGGAGGAAATGGAGGTGATGGAGATAATGGAAACGAAGGAGGAGGAGGTGGTGCTGGTGCAGGCGGTGATGGTAATGATCATAATGTGCATAATGGTGGAGATGGTGGTATTGGTGTTGATAGAGTTGGTAGTTTTATATTTGCTGAAAAGTTTGGAACTTCTTATGGACATTTAGAAAGTGGGACAACTTGGTTTGGTGGAGGTGGTGGAGGTGGTGGCACAAATCAGATAGGAACAAATGGTATAGGAAAACACGGTGGAACAGATGGAAATAGTTCAACTGGTATAACAGAAAATGCACAATGGGGAGGTGGTAGCGGTGGAACATCTCGTGGAAGTTCAAGTGAAAGATTGGTAGGAAATGGCGGTTCAGGTATCGTAATAATCCGTTATAAGACCCAATATCAAGCAACAACTCATGGAGCGCAATGGACATATCATTCGGCTAATCCAAATACACATCATTACGGAAATGTAGGAATAGGGACGACTGCCAGTGCTACCCAAAAGTTACTAGTAAATGGTGATATGAATGTAACAGGAAATTATAAACAGAATGATAATACCATAGGTAATTGGTATAAAGCTGGAACATCTATATATAGAGCTTCCGGTAATGTAGGGATAGGAAATACCGCCCCACAATATAGTTTACATGTTGAAGGTGGTGTGTATGCGGGGGAAGGTGGTACGACAGGAGATGGAACAACCGTATGGACATCAACAAGTGATAGCAGAATGAAGGACAACATATTCAAGGCGTCTTATAAGGAATGTTATGATATATTCAAAAAGATTGAGCTATATAGATATAATTTCAAACCCGGTCATGTAAATTCAAATGATAGAAATCAGTTAGGATTTATAGCACAAGAGGTGCAACAGCAAATCCCCAATTCTGTTGAACCTAGAAGTATTAGATTAAGTAGCGGTGTGTATATACATGATATACTAACATTAAACGTAACACAAATAAACTATATTCTTTATGGAACGTTTAAATACTTAATAGCCGAATTAGATATTATAAAAAAACATTTAGAAAGCCAAGAAGAAGCAGGGCAAACTGAATGATAAGAAAAAATATTATAAGAAAGGATGATATTTTTAGGTAATATCAATAAGGAAAGCCGATGTAGATCCTTTAATATTTGACAAGAGATTATAGATTTATTGCGTCCTTTTTTGGTATTAAAATAATTGTTGGAATATTAGGCACGGGATATCATGGCGCGGGCGGCAATAGAGGATAGTCAGTTGAAGGCGGGGTGATACTTTTCTTCAAAATATACAATGATTTATCAGCTTTGTCAAAGTAATTGAATGATTTATCTTCTAAACCCGATGCTGTACGCTGATTTATATCTAGCATTTTTTCAGTTGTTATATAAGATGTAATATCAATTGTTGAGTGTTTTATGATATCGGAGATGTGGGCAGAACTATTATAAGTGACAGTTACATTGTCAAAATATTCACTATTATCTAGAAACTCTTTTTCATAGTCAAGATCTTCAAAGTTTAGTATCATTGCGTTATATTTAGTATCTATATCTGATATTAAAGCTTCAAGTTGTCCCTGTTTTGTGTGCAACGAGTCATTTAAAGTTATTATTTGCTCGTCTATATTAGAAAGATTCCAGAAATCTTTACCTCTTCCCATTTTAGGAGTTAAATATTCTTCTTTTATTACATTGAAATCAGTTGCTGTATTTTGTTCAAAAGTCTTGATATTTGAAAATTGATCATTGAAACCTGGTAGTGCTAAATCATTATATAGTTTTTTACCACCATATAATAAATGATTTATATCTTGATTAGCCCTGGTGATCGTGTTACTATTGTGTGATCTAAAATCAACTTTGAAATTGAATCTAATGCCAATAGTATCAGAACTATTATTTAGAGCTATACAAGAATATGACATCATATGAAATCCACCAATATTATGATGATATTCAATATTTTTATCGATAATAGTATCACCAATTGTAATTCTACTTTGTTTTATAATTATAGTGTCTGGGAAACCTAAATCAGCCTTGAATTTATAATGCCCTTTTTGTAGATATACGAATGATGTTATTGTTATTTCTGCGGTTTCATATCCATTTATATGTATACCTTCATGTTGTTGTGAAATATCATCTCTATTCCACCATAAATTTTTATTATTTAAGACATCTTGAAATCCTGAATTATAATCATAAACTTCTTTACCTGTTACGATATAATATGTTTTTCTTCTTAATGTATTGATTTTGTCGGTTGCCTTTATTTGAATTGTTCTATTCAAATTTCCTTTTATATAAAAATCATATTCATTATCAGGCACAGCATCTTTAAATGTAAATGGAACCCATTCTGAACTATTATATACTCTGGATGAATCTTTTAAAATCTGTTTGTTATCAAATTTGATACTTTCTATATTTATATTTTTTTGAGATTCAAAACTTCCATAATAACTACCATCTTTATCATTAAATTTGAAATTTAAATTTTCAGTTTTTTCTCCATCGTCTATATTTATGTATTGATTAAACCAAGTTTTACCATTATAACTATAAGTACTTTGCCAAGATGCACCAGGTGGCTGCCAACGGAAATGAATATTATCACCTCCTGTTCTTTCACCAAATGTTATTTCAATTTTTTTGTATTGTCCTGCACTTAGATAAATAGCTGCACTATTTCTGCCTCGCATCCCATGAGCCCCCCCATTATTGACTATCATTTTGCCGTCTAAATACACAAAGGAAGCATCATCAGAATTTGTATGAAAATGATAATTACCTGACGTATGTGGGTAAAAATATCCCGACCAATACCACGTATACCGCTCAGCCCTACCTATTCCCATAGTATTAATATCACGAAAATCTGTTACATTTTTACTATGTGTATGATGCCCGTATCTACCTTTCCAATTTCCATGATTGTTAAGATATCCACTGAATCTTTTCCCGTATAATCCAACTTTACCGAATTCTCTTGAATTATCATATTTAAATTTAAGATGTTTAGAGTTTAAAGGTGTTATACTTCCATATTGTGAACTTGTTTCATAAGAACTTTGTGGATTATCTACTCTTATACTATAACCTTTAAAGTAATTATAGGGTTTAATGTGATGATTAATTATTTTAGAACCACTTTCATTTACGTAATCTTCTTTTTTAACATCTATTAATTCTGTAAATGATAAATTATGGAAATTATTTTTTTTACCTTCGTATAATATTTTTTTATCACGATACCACGCCAATCGTTTCTGTAAAATTATTATTACGTTTCTATGTTCTGAGTCTGAATTCAAGCTAGTAATCTTAGCATCTTTATCACTTCTAAGAGTCTTTATAATTATATCTTTTTGAGAAACGCGTGGTGTTTTCTCTCTAAATTGTTCCCAAAATGATGTTGTAAACATAGAGGGTTCATTTGGAACAGAAAATGTTTTTTTAGCATGTATCACCCCTGTTTCTACATCCATAAATCCTTTTAAATGTACCTTTGCGTTTAACGGTGTAATATAACTGGATACATTATTATCACACAAATAGTGATAGTCAAACTTATAAACTTTACAATCCATATCAGACAATGATACAACCTTGAAAACATTAAACTTAACAGTTGTAGTATTTGCAGAATAAAAATCAATTCCAAAAAAACTTTGTACTGTAAAATTTTTCATATCATGTTTAATAAATTTGTTTTGTCTACTATCGAGTTCAACGAGTTCAATACCCGGAACATCTTTTCCACCGACGGTAATGACTTTAAGATTATTGTCTTTATCTAAACTAAATTTATAGAAATATGGATTGATACTATTTTCTGTGATATTATGAAGACTATCAATTATATCGGTTTCCTTCGAGCATATACTATTAATAACATTTGAATAATTAGATTGTGGTGAGCTATTTTTACCAAAAGTCATTGAAATAAAATCACCTTTCGCATATTCGTCACTTTCGTCTGTTTTATAATTTAATTCCAAAGTATTACCTTCGGTGCTCCCATCGTGATTGTAATTAATTAATTCATTATTTCTATATATATATCTCTTGTCGCTTTCGGATTCAAATTTTTTAACACATTGAGCAATCAAATCATGATTATTAATATCGGTTTTAGTGTAACTTTGATTATATATTTTATTAGGGTAATAGTTAGTATTTTCACCTACTTTAATATTGGCAATTTCTTTCCAATCGTCTTTAAATACATATTTACATGTTGTATTCGGGTTAGCTTCATATTCTTCATCACAATCTCCTTGTTGATCCTCGCCCACAAAATATACTTGGCAATCCCTTAATGTTACATTTCCTGTAATTGTTTTTTTATCATCATCTGTGTATGGACCTGTATGTTCAGAACCATAGTTATGATAAGTTAAAGTTGCTTCATTGCTAGTAAAGTTTTCAAGAATTTCTGAGTGTTTATTGCGACTACAATACATGAAATAAATTACTACAATTGACAACAAAATAATAAGTATAAATATACCTATCAATTTCATATTAGCATTCATATCATTCAATGCGCAAGTACCAACCATAATGCTATTTTTATATTTATCTATTATATAATATTATTTATTTTAATTTAAAAAGGATTTATTTAAAAAGGAGTACATAATTAATAAAAAGAATAGAAATTATAAAAGTTTATAAAAATATAGAAAAATAAAGATTATGTACTCAAAATGGATTAGGGGATAATGAGGAAGGTTTTAGTAATAGGAGCGGTAATTAATAAAAAGGGATTTATTTAAAAAGGAGTACATAATTGTTTTAAAAAGCTAATTTTATAAAAGTTTATAAAAAGAGAGAGAAATAAAGATTATGTACTCAAAATGGATTAAGGAGTTATGATTATTTTTTCTTAGTTGGCTTTGATGGTTTAGTTGGCTTAGTGGTTTTTTTTAGCTTTCATTAATTCTTTATAATCTTTTACTGTAATTAGCTTACCTTTATGTTTTACATATTCTTTGCGATCACCTGGTATTTTATATATGCATCTCATTTTACCAAGGATTTCTTTTTTGGGTAATTTTTTAGATTTTTTGCCACCTTCTTGTGCTTGTATTGACTTCTTATAATCATTAAATTCTAATAAATCTTTATCTGTAAATGTTTTCAAAGTATAAATTATATTTCTTAAATCTCGTTTATCTTCTGATTCTTCTACATATTTTTTTATAAGTTCATCCACACGCAAGTAATCGCTTCCACTATTAATTGACCACAAACTATTCAGATCTTTTTCGTAACTACTACTATTATAAATTTTTTTTAATTCTATTACCATATCTTTTAATAAATCTTTCTTAATTTTATTATTTAATTCTTTTATATCAGGATAAATAAAATAATCGTGTAATAATGATTCACTTAATTCAGGATCTGCATATGGATCATTGTTTGGGATATTATGACCTGGCGGAGTTATAAATTTTTTTAATTTAAGTAATAGTTCTTCATTTTTCAATGATTCCAATTCTTCTTCTTTGAAGGGAACTGGTGATTGTTTATTACTATTTGAACTCATTGTTAAATATTATTTTATTCTAATATAATATAATATAATTATTATTCATATTGAAAATATCAGAAGGTTTTAAAATTTATAAATTTTTGTCATCTGCTTTATATTGTTTATAAACTAAATACAATACAAGTATAAGTATTAATACTAAAATAATTTCTATATAGTTTATTTTTATACTATTATTAACATCTAAATAATTAATAAATTCTTGTTTAGAATATTCTTATGATACTTCATAATAATATTTGCTATAATGTAAGCTATGTGATTGATATGGTATAATATATAAAATATTATGATTATAATAATATGAATTTATTTATTTTAATTAAAAAAGCAAAGAGTACATAATTCTTAAAAAGAATAGAAATTATAAAAGTTTATAAAAATATAGAAAAATAAAGATTATGTACTCAAAATGGGATAATATTATACATAATATTATTGGTAATAAGTGCGATATTAATATATTATCATCGCATTAAATAGGTATATGAGTGGATATGATATGTTATATAGAATATTATGATTAGTATGATATGAATTGATAGTATGTAAGCTATGTGTTGATAGTGCAGGACTGCCTGCGGCAGTCGGCCGACCCTTATTG